>Ga0207705_10001550_pt1 | contig 18229 bp, 19 predicted proteins | sample KBSC13metaG_FD_184314 | JGI IMG/M metagenome (GOLD analysis project Ga0207705, IMG submission 184314) | Corn rhizosphere microbial communities from Kellogg Biological Station, Michigan, USA - KBS C1-3 metaG (SPAdes) (version 2) | ecosystem: Host-associated > Plants > Roots > Rhizosphere > Soil ...
CTCGTCCGGTCTGGAAAAATCGGCCCGCTGGTTCGGCGCACCGGGGATCGCCGGGGGCAATGGCAACGCCATGGTCCTGATCACGCCGCCCCCGGTCGGAGCCGACACGCATCCCAGACAGGCCGAATTGCCCGCGGCCTGATCACATCGTCACAGGCAGCCCGACCCGCTGGTTGCCCACGACCTTCGGTCGTCGCCATCATCGCGCGCAGCGCTCGGCCTTTGGCCGGCGGGGCGGGGCGGGGCTGGAGCAGCTTCTCGCGACATTCGCTGACGAGCTTCTGGCACTTTTTGATCGCCGCTTTCAGTTCGTCAGAAGCCGCCTTGGCTTTTTGATTGCGACCATCAGCGTGCCTCTCGACCATGGCTAACTTTCAGGGGGTCCATTGGATAACGTATGTTAGGCGGCGGAGTTGCCACGCCCACGAGATGCCGAGACCAGCGTCGGCTTTCCACCCAAACCTGCCGCGACTAAGTTCGACCCATTGCGGACATTGGCTTAGTTGTGGTGGCACTCGGCATTTATGAGCGCTGCTTCTTTCCTGAGGTCCAGCCCCGCACCGAATAAGAGTAGGAGCGGCACACTATTGGTCAACGCGGAGATGGCGGTCCGGCCTGCTGCCAACGCCAAAACCGGGCGCAAAACCATCAATCCAAGCAGCACGAGCAAGAGCAAAGGCGCGCGCCAGTTTCCAGACGCGATCACGCCTAACAGGCGGTGTTCTGAAGTGAGCTCCTATCCACAGCGGCAAAATGCGCGCTTGACCCTGACATGGTGCCAACGTGCACAACACCCCCAACATGTCGAGTCGCACCCATCAGGGAAGGGGCATGGCTAGATGCCCCGAACACAACCCTTTCCATCAGCATCCATCAGCTGACGCGGAGCACGCGATGATCGCGATTGATCCCGTATGCGGAATGAAGGTGAGCACCGGGATAGCCAAGCACCGCCACCAGCTGGGAGGCACAAGCTATTACTTTTGCAGCGAGCGCTGCCTCGACAAGTTCAAGACTGATCCAACGCGCTACCTCAACTCTCCAGATGCAGACGGCAGCAGGAGTATTCCAGCGATGGGCGTGGTCCCAGAGGGCGGCGGAGGGACCATCTGGACCTGTCCGATGCACGCGCAGATTCGACGCAGAGAGCCAGGTCAGTGCCCCATCTGCGGCATGGCATTGGAGCCACTTGAGCCGACGCTAGACGAGGCGCCGAACCCAGAGCTGATAGAGATGACGCGGCGGTTCTGGGTCAGCGCCGGCTTGTCGTTGCCGCTACTTATCCTCGTCATGGGAGCCGATCTGTTCGGCTGGAACATGCTGCCGATGCGGTTCTCCGCCTGGGTCCAGCTCGCGCTTGCGACACCGGTGGTCTTGTGGGGCGGATGGCCATTCTTCGACCGCTTCTGGGCATCTCTCAAGACCCGAAACCTCAACATGTTCACGCTCATTGGGCTCGGCGTCGGCGCTGCTTACGGCTATAGCCTCGTCGCGACGCTCGCGCCGGGCCTGTTTCCACACTCCCTTCGGACGATGGACGGCTTTGTGCCGGTCTATTTCGAGGCCGCGGCGGTGATCACAACTTTGGTCCTGCTCGGTCAGGTGCTGGAGCTTCGCGCCCGCGCCGCGACCGGCAAGGCGATCCGCGCACTGCTCGGACTAGCACCGAAGACCGCGCGCCGGGTCAGGGACGGGCACGAAGAGGACGTGCCGCTGGAGCAAGTGCACGCGGGAGATCTGCTGCGCGTTCGCCCAGGCGAAAAAATTCCGGTCGATGGCGTGGTCGTTGAAGGCCGCAGCTCAGTCGATGAATCGATGATCACGGGCGAACCCATCCCGGTCGAGAAGACGGCGGACGACAAGATTACCGGCGCGACCGTGAATGGAACCGGCGCGCTGCTGATGCGGGCGGAACGGGTCGGCCGAGACACGATGCTGTCCCAGATCGTGCGGATGGTAGCAGCCGCCCAGCGATCGCGTGCCCCAATCCAGGCGCTCGCCGACAAGATCTCCAAATGGTTCGTGCCCAGTGTCGTGGCCGTTTCGGTCATCGCGTTCATAGCCTGGAATGTCTTCGGGGTGACGGCGCCGCTCAGCCATGCGATCGTCAACGCAATCGCGGTCCTTATCATCGCCTGCCCATGCGCGCTCGGCCTTGCTACACCAATGTCGATCATGGTCGGGACCGGTCGCGGGGCGCGCGCTGGCGTGCTCATCAAGAATGCCGAGGCGCTGGAGCTGATGGAGAAGATCGACACGCTCGTCGTCGACAAGACCGGCACGATTACCGTCGGAAAACCGCAGCTGCTGGCCGTCAATGCAGAGCAAGGCTTCGATGAAGCTCAAGTTCTGCGGCTGGCCGCGGCGCTTGAACTCGGGAGTGAGCACCCCCTCGCTGCGGCGATCGTCGAAGGTGCCCATGAGCGGGGTCTCGATCTGCCACTCAGTGCTGATTTTGAATCTCACACCGGCAAGGGCGTGAGCGGGAAGGTCGATGATAGAGCGGTGGTGCTGGGCAACGCAGCGCTGATGGAGGACATTGGCGTGGATCCTGCGCCGCTGAACAGGGAAGCGGACGAGCACCGGCTTCAAGGCCATGGAGTCATGTTCGTCGCCATCGACGGCAAGCTGGCCGGGTTGGTGGCCGTCGCCGACCCGATAAAGGAAAGCGCTGCGGAAGCGATTGCCAGCCTCCATCGCGAAGGGATTCGTATCGTCATGCTTAGCGGCGACAACCGGCGAACGGCGGAGGCGGTCGCACGCAAGATCGGAATTGACGAAGTGCTCGCCGAAGTCTTGCCCGACCAGAAGCAGGCGAAGATCGCTGAGCTTCGAAACCAGGGCCGCCGCGTCGCGATGGCGGGCGACGGCATTAACGATGCTCCCGCACTCGCGGCTGCCGATGTCGGTATTGCCATGGGGACTGGGACCGATGTGGCGATGGAGAGCGCCGCGATCACTCTCGTCAAGGGCGATCTCAATGGTATCGTCCGCGCTCGTCGGCTCAGCGAATCCGTGATGCACAACATCCGGCAGAACCTGTTCTTCGCCTTCGTGTTCAATGCCGCCGGGGTTCCGATCGCCGCCGGCGCGCTCTATCCCTGGTTTCAGATATTGCTGTCGCCGATCATTGCCGGCGCGGCGATGTCGCTGAGTTCCGTCACAGTGATCGGCAACTCGCTTCGGCTTCGGACGGTGAAGCTATGAGGATCGGCCAGGCCGCAGCCGCGACCGGAATCAGCGAGCGCATGATCCGTCACTACGAGAAGATTGGGCTCGTTCCGCCCGCGCCGCGGCGCGACTCCGGCTACCGCGATTATGACGAGCGGGACCTTCACACGCTCGGCTTCATAAGCAGAGCGCGCGACCTCGGCTTTCCGATCGAGGAAATCCGCACCTTGCTCTCCTTGTGGAACGACCGTGGCCGGTCGAGCGCCGATGTGAAGGCACTCGCGCTCTCGCGCGCCGAAGAGCTTGGACGGAAGGCAAGGCAGCTGGAGTCGATGCGGCGCGCGCTGGAACAGCTCGCCGCCCATTGCCAAGGCGACGACAGGCCGGACTGCCCTATCCTCGACGATCTTGGTTCGGCGGTTCTTCCGGAGAAACGAATCAGCCCGCACGAGGTTGAACGCGCCAGCTGATGCGTCCATGTCCGCCTCTCATGGCCATTCGGAAGCTCCTAGGCGTCCTCATCGCGCTCGCGGTGCTGTTCGCGCCATCCGCGGTTGCCGCAGAGCACATCGCGATGATGCCAGGCCATGACATGCAGACGATGGAAATGGGGCATTGGGACGCTCCGCCATCGAAGAGCGATCACGACAAGGCGCCTGCCAAGAACTGCTGCATCTCCATGTGCATGGCTGTCGCCGTCACTCCCGAAGCGCCCGTGAGCGATGTCGAAATGCAGCACCCGGCAGCTTACTTTGCCGTGGCCAGTTCGTGGCACGGCTATCTTGGAGAGATTGCCACTCCACCTCCACGTTCCGCCTGAGATTTAACGACACACTCTAAATCTCAGGAGACTTGAAATGATGACTTTGATTGCAGCGATGGCGCTTGCCGCCGCAGCTCCCGCAGCGCCTGCCGGCGCGCACGCGCAGCAGATGCAGACCGAACAGATGTCCGGCATGGACATGAGCCAGATGGATCATTCGAAGATGGACCATTCCAAAATGGATCACTCGAAGATGGCCCAGAAGGGCGATGGCTGCTGCAAGCAGACCGCCGACGGCAAGATGGAGTGCAGCATGCCGGGCATGAAGGCCCCCGGCAGCTCCGCTCACGAAGGCCACAGCGGCAACTGATTGGGCAGGCGCCGCCCCCGAGCGGGCGGCGCCTTTTCCCGCTGCTGCTTAGGGGTACCCGGCAGCGGGCCTGCATCTCCTCCGGCTCAAAGAGGGCCACACCGCGCAACTCCGGGTCACCAACATAGGGCAACCTGGGATAGCGGGTGCGCGGCGGCGTCTGCCACGCGGCTTGAAATCTTGTGGCCCACGGTCGAGATGGTTCAAGAGGAGCGACCGCGAATCATCGATCACTCCGCCGAATTGCTCTCGCCACTGAACCCCCAATCGTCATCCCGCGCCGGGGTCATCTCGATGCCCCCTGGAGCTACGGTCAGCACATCGGCGTGGCCGAAACCCTGGGAGTAATCCAGAATTGTCAGGATAGCCGGGTAGGCACGCATTACTGCGGAATGGTTGAGCTTGGGCCGCCCAAGTTCCGCAAGCTGCGGGTGTCGTTTGATAATCAGGTCGATCGCATGTTCGCGTTGCTTCGGGTCGCGCACCTCATCGGCATTTGCAGCCATGGACAGCGCACGGATCTCCGATGGCTTATCGAAGTCGCGGCCGACGACGATCGAGACGCGCGAATCGCGTGCGATGTTCACGAACTTTTGGCTTTCACGCGAGACAACGAAATAAAGCAGCAGCCCTTCGTTGGCGTAGCCAACAATCGTCGCCTGTGGCCATCCATCGGGGCGCAGCGTGGCCAAGCCCATCACTCGGTAACCGTCAAGAATCTCGATGGCCTTCTGTTCCATCTCAGTCTCCGTGCTGGTTCGGTTGTCGCATCTGGACCGTTCGAGGTCCTTAGGTGAATGTCCTGATTTCGATCGGCCCGCGAAGTGTCGGATATGCGAGTCGCGCTGGGCCAGGTCCAGTCATGCCAGGAGAAGAGACATGCAGGCCGCCGAACTCGTGATGAAGCACTCATCCGAACCGACCGTCGAGGCGAACACCGTCCCTGCGGGCATCAAGTCCATGCTCTTCCATGTGCACAACGATGATGGACTCGATGACCGTTTGCAGATCGCGCTGACCATGGCACGAGCCTTCGGCGCCCATTTGCATCTGCTGCATGTCACACCCATCGAAGCCTATATGATGAGCGATGGTCTCGTGAGCTTCGTCAACACCGAAATCGTCGATGTGCTTGAGAGCGAGGCCACGGATTTCAAGGCGAGGCTGGAACAACAGCTCGGCAATGAGGATGTCAGCTGGAACTACGATCAGATCACCGGCTCCGAAATGCCGCGCCTGACCCAGGGTGCCGCGCTCGCAGACCTCGTATTCGTCAGTCGGGAGCCTTATTCACGAGAGTTCGGGCCGGCGGCGATCAGCCTGCTGGGCGACATGCTTTATCGAATGAGGACGCCGCTGTTTCTCACCGGCGACGGCAAGACTGACTTCGACCCGTTCGGGCGAGCCATGGTCGCTTGGAACGGCAGCTACGAAGCAGCGAACGCTCTGCGCGCCGCCGTTCCCATGTTGAAAGTTGCTTCGCGGGTGAGACTCATCAGCGTCGAAGAGTCCAAAGAAGAGCAATTTCCGTCCACGGCCGCCCTCGAATATCTGTCGCGTCATGGAATTCATGCGGAGTTGGTGCAGCGGCCCCGTCTTGCGGACAGCATTGAGGAGGAGCTTCTCGAGCAGGCGACTATCGATCGCGCGAGCTATATCGTCATGGGCGGCTACGGCCATGCGCGGGCCGGCGAGTTCCTCTTTGGAGGCGTCACCCGTTCCTTGCTCCAGCAGTGCCCGCTCTCTCTCGTGATCGCGCACTGAGACGCTTCTGTGAAAGTCGCGGTTTTCAGCAGCAAGCCTTACGATCGGCAGTTTCTGGACGCCGCCAATCGGGGCCGCCATGAGCTTCGATACCTGGACTGCCGCCTGACCGTCGCGACAACGGCCCTCGCGAAAGGGTCTTCCGCAGTCTGCTTGTTCGCGAATGACGAGGCGAACGCTACGACGATGATGGCGTTCGCCCACATGGGTGTCAGCCTGATCGCGTTACGGGCAGCAGGATTCGATAATGTGGACCTGAACGCGGCTCGCGCGCACGGCATCGCAGTCGCCCGCGTGCCGGCTTATTCCCCGAATGCGATAGCTGAACACGCCTTTGCCTTGCTGCTTGGACTCAACCGCAAGCTGCATCTCGCCTATGACCGCGTTCGGCGCGGTAATTTCGCGCTCGATGGCCTGATGGGGTTCGACCTAGCCGGCAAGACGGTCGGACTCGTGGGTGTTGGGAACATCGGCTCAGTCGCCGCCACGATTGCCCGCGGATTCGGGTGTAAGGTGCTCGGCTTCGATCCTGTGCACCGGCAAGACTGCCGAGCCAGGGTCGATTATGTGGAACTCGACGACGTGCTGGATCGGTCGGACATCGTCAGCCTTCACTGTCCGCTGAACGAGTCCACGCGCCACTTGATTGCAAAGCGTGAGCTCGCGCTGATGAAAAAGGGGGCGGTTCTGATCAATACGAGCCGGGGAGCGGTCATCGACACGCCGGCTGTGATCGAGGCGCTTGCCTCTGGCCATCTCGGCGGTCTCGCAATCGACGTCTACGAAGGTGAGGACAAGCTCTTTTCCGAGGATCGCACGGGCCAAGTCATCGCTGACAGGCAGTTCGCCAGGCTGATGGCGCTTCCGAACGTGCTGATCACGCCTCACCAGGCGTTTTTCACAGTTGAGGCGCTCACAAATATCGCAGCTGCGACCATCGGAAACCTGGATTCGTTCGAGCGAATTGGCCGGCCACTCTATCTGGTCAACGACAAAGAGGGCAACTCGCCCGAGCCGCGGCGGATAGAAGCGTGAAGGGGATACTTGCCTTTGCAGTTACCGCGCTGGTCGCCGTCGCGGTCCCGGCAGCTGCGCAGCCAGTCGACCTCGCCTCGGGTTCGGTGGCCGAGGCCGTAAGGCATCTCAAGCCAGGACAATATGTCTGGGCTCCCGAAGTCGCTCCGCAAGGGCCAATGCTTCTGATCGTGAACGTCGCGACCCAGCGTGCCATTCTCTTCCGCAACGGTGTTCCAATCGCCGCCACAACAGTTTCCACAGGCCGGCCAGGGCACGCTACACCGACCGGAATATTCACCATCTTACAGAAGCAAGTCGAGCACTATTCGTCTCTCTACGACAGCGCCCCTATGCCTTACATGCAGCGGCTTACATGGCAGGGTGTAGCGCTCCACGCCGGCAATCTGCCTGGATACCCCGCATCGCATGGATGCATCCGGTTGCCGGCAGGCTTCGCGAAGGCTCTCTATGGAGAGACAAAGGTGGGCATGACGGTTGTTATCACCCGCCAGCAGACAGTTCCGCGAGTTGCGCCTACCCCAACGATTGTCGTCCAGAGTGCGGGCGACAGCGCGATGAAGAGCGGCTTCGCTTGGGATCCGGCGAAGTCGCCGCAAGGACCCGTTTCGATCCTGGTTAGCGCAGCCGACGAGCGCGCGGTCGTGCTGCGAAACGGAGTGGTCATCGGCTCCGCTCCGGTATTGATCGATGGCGCCGTCACAGGAACATGGGCCTATGCGCTTCGTGCCATCGACGGACAGGGTCAACATTGGGTTCGCCTTACGCTTTCACAAAAAGCCAATGAACCCACCGAAGTAGCCAAAAGCGAATGGTCGCGTTTTCATGCCGCTGCCGATTTCAGACGAGCGGTGGCCAGCATCATCGAGCCGGGGACGACAATCATCGTCACGTCTGACGCAATCGCCGTTGACGGCCCCAAGTCTATGGTGGTGCTCGAAGCGCCGCAGCAATGATTGCGGCGATGCTATTGCTGCTTGCGCAAGCAAATCTCGCCCCGACCGGCGACATCCGCGGCGATTGGATCAACCAGCGCGGCACGGCGATCATTCGGATCGCGGATTGTCCGTCCGGCCTCTGCGGCACGATAGTCTGGAGCATGGCCAAGGCACGGTCTGATGCGGCGCGCGGCGGCACCGCCGAACTGAATGGTACGGAAGTGATGTCGGGTTTCGTCCCTCGGCCCGGACGACGCTGGCGCGGCAGGTTATTCCTTCCCGATCACAATCGAACGGTAAAGGCCGAGATCGACCTTCACGACGATGACGAATTGCGGGTCACGGGATGCGAGATGGCGGGTCTCGTGTGCAGGAGCCAGAGATGGAACCGACGACCGGCAGGATAGGAATGCTGCTGGCGGGGGAGTCGAAGGTGCATCGAGGCCGCAGGTCGGCGCATTCGGCGAACGGATGCCGCGATCGTAACTCTCTCCGGGCTTCCGTGCGACGATCGAGCGTGATCTTGCCGCGGTTGCAACAGCGGGGATCATCATCGCCAACATGCTGCTCAAGATGTTCGTTGCCGCAATTTACGGGCGAAGGTGAAGCGGCTGCGCCGTAATCGGACTACCGGCCAGCACATTTGTGTTTGCAGTCACCGTCACAGTCGGCCTCATGGTGGACTTGCGTGTTGTGTAGAAGTGCGGCGAAGGCTGGGGATCCCGCCGCACTTCCGTTCCTTCACGCAACGACGAGGTTGTCCTCGAGCTGGGTAGCTCGTCGTGCCGAGGAGGCTGCTCGTTCGGCAATGTTGCGCTTGTTCCAGCTAGTCACCCTCCCGGGCAGATCACCTTGCCCCCGGCCGCCGCAGCCGTCTTTACGGGATTCACCGGAGCTTTGTTTCGCATCCGTGATTCTACGCAATGCGCGGCCCCGGGTTCGAGCAGATGATCAGGCTTGAAGGAAGCCGATCATGCGTCACGTCAGCATCGCCAAGGCTGCGATGTCCGTCGGCACGGAATTCGCCGTCTGGCACGGAATGTGGGTCACCGTGGCCACCATGACGGAAGCTGAGCTCAAAGGGCAGAACGTCATGGCGAGCTGAGGGAGGAAAAGATGCGCGAGAACGACACCACATATTTTTATCGGCGCTCAGTAGACGAGCAGGTTGCTGCGCAGCGCGCTGAATGCGAGGAGGCTCGCCATCGTCACGAGGAGCTCGCGACGATGTATCGCTTTCGAGCCGCCATGCTGACGATGAGGCCAGCATCATGGGCCGATGTTCTGCAGCCGGAAGCAGCGGCTGAACCCGCTTAGCAGACCAAGGGAAGCAATCCTGTCGCGAACCACGCATCCGGAACGGCATTCGATCGCTCGCATAGGCTGGTTGCGGGCCGCGGTGCTGGGAGCCAACGATGGGATCGTATCCACTGGAAGTCTGATCGTCGGTGTCGCAGCCGCAGATGTCGCGCGAGCCGAGGTTTTCCTTTCCGGCGTAGCGGCACTGGTTGCTGGCGCGATGTCGATGGCTGCGGGTGAATATGTATCCGTCAGCTCGCAATCAGATACGGAGCGGGCGGATCTCGCTAAGGAAGCTGCCGAGATTGAGAGACAGCCGGAACTCGAGCGCCAGGAATTGGCCCAGATCTACACGCAGCGAGGATTGAGGCCCAAAACCGCGCTCCAGGCATCGCAGCAGATGATGAAGCACGATGCTCTCGCAACTCACGCTCGCGATGAGCTCGGCATCTCGGAAGCCATGACCGCGCGACCGCTCCAGGCGGCATTCGCGTCTGCGCTTACATTTACGACGGGAGCAACGGCGCCCCTGCTGGCAGTGATTCTGGCCCCTGCAACGCTACTGGTGCCCGCCGTAGCCGTCGTATCGCTCGCTTGCCTCGTCTTTCTGGGAACCCTTGGAGCGATGGCTGGTGGCGCCCCGGTCGGCAGGTCGCTGATGCGCGTCACCTTTTGGGGTGCGCTTGCGATGGCCCTGACCGCCGGTGTGGGGCGACTCTTCGGAACGACAGTCGGATAGATTTCTAAGGAGGCATTCATGGAGCAGCGTGCAATCACCATCTTGAATGCCAATCGGATTATGACGATCGCGACGGTGCGTTCCGATGGGTGGCCGCAGGCGACGATGGTCGGCTATGCGAACGAGGGTCTGCGCCTCTATTTCCTGATCTATCGCACGAGCCAGAAATTCAAAAACATCTCACATGACGATAGGGTGTCGATCACGGTGGGTCACGAGCCATCTGGAGTCCGCGACATCAAGGCGGTTTATGCCGGCTGCGTCGCGCGCGAGTTGACGGACCTTGGTGATAAGAGCCGAGCCTGGATACTGCTAGCGCAGAGGCATCCCAACCTCACCGATCTTGCGCCTCCCGCAACTGCTGAAGTAGCCACGATGGTCGCCGAATGCAGGCATGTCTCCGTCCTGGATTACAGCGAGGTGCTCGGACAAACCGGATATTTTGATGTCGAGAAAGGGTAAGCGCCGCGCGGCGCGCCCGGCTCGAAGAAATATTGCTAGCGCGACAGTCTCAAGACGTTCCGATTGACGTGGGACAATGATCGGAGCTTAACAATTCACGATTGAGGTGCGCGAGAACAGGGGCACATGAATGGCTGAATGTACTTGCCCGGCGGACCCGCATAACTCTGCAGGTGCCGGAGATGACCACCTCGAAGTTGTGCGATGCTCGTAGCGAGCGTGCGGCGTCGGCATGCCCATTGGACCGAATGATCTCATTTATCTGTGACCGAGCAGAGGAGGATTCGCGCATGCGAGAGCAAGAGCAGTTGCACTGAAGGGGGCCAGGATCAGTCGAATATGGCTAGGCGATCAGCCTTAGAGCCGCTGATCATAGTTCCATATCGTTCGCAAGAAGCTGGTCGGCGGTTGCACCGACCTTCACAAGCTCGCGACCGGCTGTTGCGTGCCGGCTCGCCATGATCCACGCGGTTATGGCGGTCCATGTATCGACTGCGCCCTCAGATGAGCGCCGCGATCGTCGCGACTGCGATCTCAAAGCAGAGGATGAGGAACGGCAGAGCGAGGACGAGGACCGTCGCCGAACCCGCGGTCATGCGGCCGGTGTTCGTGTCGATTACCCACTTGAGAAAATCCTGCAAGCGAAGCGCGGAAGTGCGGCTTCCAGGCGCGGGAACAGGGCGGGGAATCGCGAAGCACACCGCCAGGAAAAAGAAGATTGCCCCAAAGGAAAGACCCATCTTCGAGCTGAAGGCGAAGGTCAGCACCGTGAGGAATCCGGCTGACATCAGGCCCATCGCCACATAGATGCCGCTCGGCAATTCGAAGCTCTGGTCGTCCCAGACGCGAGGGCTCGGCGGGGAAACGAATTTGTCCTGGGCGATGTCTGCGGTCTGGCGAGTGGTCGTCTCTTGCTCCCGTTCACGTCAGTGGAGCCAAGTGACGAATGTGGGACTGCCGCTGTATCCGTAATTTGCCGAATGCCGATCGGGGTTAGGTGTCCTGAGCGGCGAAAGCGAGGCGAAGCGCCTCCGACAGGCTGCGCACGTCGAGCTTGGTCATCAAATTGGCGCGGTGGATTTCGACCGTGCGCGGACTGATTCCGAGATCATAGGCGATGGTCTTGTTTGGAAGGCCCCTGGCAAGGCCATCGAGTACGTCGCGCTCGCGCGGGGTGAGCGCCTGGAGACGGACTGCCGCTTCGTCCGCGCGCTCGCGGCTGGCGGCGGAGCGTTTGAGTCTGCCGACGGCCTGCTCGATCGCGGAGAGGAGGACCGCTTTCTCGAACGGCTTCTCGATGAAGTCGACCGCGCCGGCCTTCATTGCCTGAACGGCGAGGCTGACATCGCCGTGGCCGGTCATGATGATCACCGGCAATGGCACGCCTCTCTCCTTCAGCGCCTGCTGCACCTCCAGGCCGTCCATTCCGGGCATCCGGATGTCGAGCAGGATCGTCCCGGACTCGAGCTCCGACCCAGCCTTCAACAGCTGAAGCCCGCTTTCATAGGCGCGGACGTGGAAGCCAGACGTCTTAAGCATGAAGCCGATCGACCGTCGGACCGCCTCGTCGTCGTCGACCAAATGGACCAGCCGCACTTCGTCATCGCTCATGGGTTCGATTCTCCGCTCGGCAGTGTGAAGTGAAAGGCCGTGCCGCCATTCTTGCCTGGCTCGAACCATATGCGTCCGCCATGCGCGTCGACAATCGTCCGGCAGATCGATAGGCCAATACCCATTCCGCTCTGCTTTGACGTTACAAAGGGCTGGAACAGTTGCGGCTCGATCGATTCGTCGATGCCCGACCCCGTGTCCTCGACCGTAACTTCTACGGAGCCGTCGTGCTTTCGGCGTGTCGTAAGCGACAGCGTGCGCACCGGACTTTCGAGCATCGCGTCGATCGCATTCCGGATCAGGTTGACGAGCACCTGCTGGACCTGGATGCGATCGACGAAAACCCAGTCGGCGTCCGGATCGAGTGACATCTGCAGGTCGATCCCGTGCTCGCGCGAGCCGACCAGTGCCAGGGCATTGGCCTCGTTGACCAATTGTTGCAGACTTTCAACCTGACGCTCGGTCTCGCCGTGGCTCATGAAATCCCGGAGCCGCCGAACGATCTGGCCGGCGCGGATGGCCTGAAGCGCCGCCTCGTCCAGCGCTTCGCGGATCATCGTCAGGGTCTCGGAGTTGGGGGTTTCCTTGAGAAGGTCGCGCGCGCTCTCGCAATAATTGGCGACGGCAGTGAGCGGCTGGTTGAGCTCGTGGGCAAGCGATGAGGCGAGGGTGCCCATCTCGCTCACCCGGCCGACATGCGCGAGCTCCGACTGCAGGTCCTGAAGCCGCAAGAGTGTCTGCTGCCGCTCGGTCAGATCGCGGACGAAGCCGGTGAAGATTCGCCGGTCGCCCTGCCACGCCTCGCCGATGGAAAGCTCGATCGGGAAAGTATTGCCGTCGCGGTGGAGCGCCGTCGTTACCCGGCCGATGCCAATGATTCTGCGCTTCCCGGTGGTCAGGTAATTGACGAGATACTGGTCGTGGCGGTCGCGATCCGGCGACGGCATCAGCATCTTGACGTTTTGCCCGATCACCTCGGCTTCGGAATAGCCGAACATTGTCTCGGCGGCCGCGCTGAACGACAGGATCGATCCGACCTCGTCAATCACCACCATCGCGTCGGGGACGGTCGCCAGGATCGACCGCAAATGCGCTTCGGCGGAGGCGGGGGAATTGGGCATGAGCGGGTCCATAGCAAGCGCGGCGCCGATTGGCAGCTTCCGGGCGTCGCCGGCCACTCAGGGAACTTACTTATGCAAGGGAATGCGGCGCGTCGCTATCTCATGGTCAGCTATGGATAAGATCAAGCCCAAATCCACCGAAGACCAAGAGAGCGCCGCCGCCGATCTGGCTCGCCGGCTCGCGCGCTATCGCCGCAGAGTCGCGGCGGAAGGCCGTCCGAAGTCGGTTCGCGTGATCGATCGCGCAATCGAGGATGCCGACAAGGCCGCGAAAAGCCCCAAATAGCCGCGCGCCACATTCGATCCCTGGGCGATCGCCGGACTCCGATCAGGCCTAGAGGGCGAGGCTCAATACCATCGAAGCGAAGCGCGCCGTCACTTTCTGGGCAGGCCGCCACTTGCGGGAAAGCTTCACCCCCGGCGCCCGTCGTCCAGATCTGGCTGTCTGGACGGCAGTGCGGGCATCGAGGTCGCGCCAGCAAGCAGCAACGGCGCCAGAAGGCGACCCCATCGACGAAATATCATGGCAGATTCCGCGTTCAGCCTTTGTCGCCCAACCGCGGCCGCCAGAGCACCGGCGCATAGGCGATGAGGAAGAGCAGTAGAGCGCCGCCCCAGACAGCGCCGGCAACTTCTATGCCGAGATTATAGTCGATCACACCAAGCGAGGCCGAGACCCGAAGGATCGCTCCGGCGGTGACGAGCGTGTAGAGGATGACGGTCGCCGCATTGGCTTTGAGTTCGCGGGCGGTGTGGCCGAGGCTGGCTCGAGTCATCACCGCCAGGATCATCGTCGTCATCGCTCCTGCGGTCAGGGCATGGATCGCCGCGCTTCGCGGCAGCTCGCCCATCAGGCTAAGCCCGAGCAGCGCAAGGCCGACCGGAAGCCACAGATAGCCAACGTGCAGCACCAGAACGAGCGGATCCGCGAAGGTGCGGTAGCCGCGCCAGCGGATCCAGCGGGCGAGCTGGAGCGCTGCCGCGGCGATGAGGATGGCGCCGATCGGGGCAGTCGCCGGCCCGCTGAGCCACGCCAGCAGGGCGAAGGCCGTTGCGCCGATGACGAACAGATCGAACTTTCCGGCCTGCGTCGGAAGGCCATCCCTCACTCCGCGCTTGGCGAGCCAGTTGCGGGTGAACGACGGGATGATCCTCCCGCCGATCACCGAAATCAGCAGAAGCACGATCGACAGACCGATCTGCCAGCCGAGATCGGGTACCGGAATCCTGCCCGTAATCGCCAGATAATCGACCGAGTCGGCAAGCCCGAACAGAAGTATCATGCCGACGACGGGCAAGTTGCGGTTGTTCGCCTCCAGCACTTCGCGCGCGGCGAGGAGCGCAAGCACGAGGAAGAAGCCGACGTCGAGAATGGCTGCGACGGGGATCGTCACGATTCCGGAGAAGAGCAAGCCGAGCCTTGCCGATCCCCAGAGCCAGAAGAGTCCCGCCAGCGGCCACCCCGCGATCGGGAGCTTTCCCGTCCAGTTGGGGACGGCGGTCAGAAGGAATCCCGCGACGATCGCTCCGACGAAGCCGAACAGCATCTCGTGCCGATGCCAGGCCAGCGGATCGAGAGCCGTGGGCAAGTTGATTTGGCCTGTCAGCGAACAGATCCACAGGCCGATCGCAATCACCGCCCAAGTCGCGCCGCCGAAGAAGAAGGGCCGGAAGCCGCCTCGGAAAAAGGGATAGGAATTGGCCATTCGGCGGCGTCGAAGGGCGAGCATCTGCTCGCCGCGAGTCACCAGGCGCTCACTGCTGGTATTTCCAAGCATGACCCCGCCCTACCGCGTTCGTCACCCCGGCCACATACGTAAAAGCCGAAGGGCTTCAGCGGCGTGCGATTTGCCCGGCGTGCGACGGCTGTGCGCACGTCCACAGGTGCCCCAGCAGCCCGAGAAAGACGGCGAGCCAGGCAGCAAGTGCAAGGAAAATGAACCCTCGCGAGATGTCGGCCAGGAAATCGAGGCCGAGGGCTCGCGACAGCTGGAACGTCGCCGTGGTATACATGCCCAGCGGGAACACCATTCCCCACAAAGCCGGCTCGTAGCTGGGCACTTCCCGGCGGATGACATAGCGCCAGGCCATTAACGCGATCAGCAGCGGAATCCACCAGGTCGATGCCGCCCAGAAGAACAGCGTAAAACCGGGAAGAAAAGGCGCGATCGGGGCCAGCACCGGCCAGTGGCCAATTCGCAGGATTAGCGTCGCTCCCGCGAGAGTGGTGATCGCGACCGCTCCCATGTTGATCCAGTAAGGCGGCGAAAAATCGCGCGACGCCAGCCGCACGAACGTGAGCCGGTAGAAGATGAGCGGGATGATCGCGAGGTAAAGCATGCACCCGATCATGAACATCGCAATGCACAGGAACTGGATTGGCGGGCTGGGTGCACTCAGCCCGTCGACGGCTCCGCGCGAAGCAACGATCGATTGGGTCGCGACCGCCGCGATCAGCCAGGCGCCGTTGATCCCGGCGGCCAGGGTGGGTTTGTGCTGCCGGATCGTGACCGCGGTGAAGAAGGCATACATGATGACGAACCACAGACAGAGGCCGAACCACCAGAGACAGCTGCCGACCGCATCACCCCCGGCGATGAGGATCGTCTGCGTCGCGAGCATGCAGGTCGCCGCGACCAAAGTGAAGAATCCCGGCGCCCGCTGGTGATCGAAGAGGTCGTCCACGACCCTTCGCGGAAAGCGGACGAACCGGACCAGCGTCAGGGCCCAAAGGCAAAGGTAGAACAGCCAGTTGAGTCCGACCAAGGCGTGGGCGACGAGCAGATATCCGAGCAGGAAGCTGGCGATCGACACCGCCGACGTCGCCATCACGAGCGCGAAATAGCCGGGGAATAGCGTTTCCGCGCCTGTTTCGATCGCCGCCATGAAGTGCCGTTGGGTAGATGGAACCGGTACGTCGAGGGCGCGCATGATGGGCATCGGAGCGGACACTCGCACCTCATTTTTTATCGTCAATGATCTGGATCAATTCCGAACATCTTGTGTTCGGATACTCCTGCACCCACAATATGTGGGGGAGGTAATCATGAGTTTCGACGTGGCGCTGGCCGAGGAAATCTGGACCGCGAAATACCGGTTCAAGACCGACGAAGGCTCGGGCGATGACAGCTTCGCGGCGACGGCCGAGCGAGTCGCGAAAGCCATCGCTGCTGCCGAATCTCCGGAAAGTCGCGCCAAATGGGAGCGGAGCTTTCGCGAGGCCATTCAGGATTTCCGCTTCATCCCGGCCGGTCGAGTGCTCGCCGGCGCGGGCACGGACCGGGCGGTCACCCTGTTCAACTGCTTCGTCATGGGAACCATCCCGGACAGCCTCGACGGCATTTTCGAGCATCTGAAGCAGGCGGCCTTGACGATGCAGCAGGGCGGCGGTGTCGGAATGGACTTCTCGACGATCCGGCCGAGCGGAAGCCGGGTCAAGGGTGTTGCCGCCGACGCGTCCGGCCCGCTTACTTTCATGGACTGCTGGGATTCCATGTGCCGGACCGTGCATTCCGCGGGCCAGCGGCGCGGCGCGATGATGGGCTGCCTGCGAATAGACCATCCGGACATCGAAGCCTTCATCGACGCCAAGCGCGATCCCGCGCGCTTCCGCAACTTCAACCTGTCCGTGCTGGCGACCGATGCTTTCATGTCGGCGCTTGGAAGCGATTCCGACTGGCCTTTGGTGTTCGGCGGCGAAAGCGTCCGCAGCGTGCGCGCTCGGGAGCTTTGGGAGAAGCTGATGCGTGCGACCTACGACGTCGCCGAGCCCGGCGTGATCTTCGTCGACCGGGTGAACGCGCAGAACAACCTTGCGCATTGCGAGACGATCAGCGCAAGCAATCCCTGCGGCGAGCAGATGCTTCCTCCGTACGGCGCCTGCCTGCTCGGCTCGATCAACCTCGCTGCGCTGGTCGAGCAGCCATTCGAAGACAGCGCCTTCCTCGACGAAGATCAGCTCCGCGAACTCACGCGGACGGCTGTGCGAATGCTCGATAATGTCATCGACATCTCGCGCTATCCCCTGCCGGAGCAGGAGGCGGAAGCGAAAGCAAAGCGGCGGCTTGGGCTCGGGATCACGGGGCTAGCCGACGCGCTCCTGTTCTGCGGACTCGCTTATGGCAGCGGCGAAGCGGTTGCACTGACGCGGCAATGGCTCGCCACCATCAAGCGCGAGGCCTATCGCGCGTCGGCTGAGCTCGCGGCGGAAAAAGGCTCCTTTCCGCTTTACGACGCATCGATGCTCGAGCGGCCCAACCTCGCGTTGCTTGACGAGGAGACGCGCGCGCTCATCGCCGAGCATGGGCTACGCAACGGCTGCCTCACCTCAATCGCGCCGACGGGCACGACGTCGCTGCTTGCCGGCAATGTCTCGTCGGGAATCGAGCCCGTCTTCGCTTATTCCTACACGCGCAAGATCCGGCAGCCGGACGGCACCAAGCGCGAGGAGAAGGTCGAGGACTACGCAATGCGCGTCTGGCGGCAGGTGAAAGGCGATGCGTTGCCGCCGCCGCATCTGTTCGTCAGCGCCCAGACGCTGTCGCCGTCGGATCATCTGACGATGCAGGCGACGGCGCAGGCGCTGATCGACAGCTCGATCTCGAAAACCGTCAACTGCCCGGAAGACATCAGCTTCGAAGACTTCGCCGACGTCTACATCGAAGGCTACCACCTCGGCTGCAAGGGGCTGACGACCTATCGGCCCAACGCGATCACGGGATCCGTCCTGAGTGTCGGCGAGCCCAAACCAGCGAAGAAGAAGGAGGAGGTGCTCGAGCCTCGCGCGGAGCAGCTTCACGGCACGACCTACAAGCTCAGGTGGCCGGAGAGCCCGCACGCGGTCTATGTGACTATCAACGATGTCGAGCAGGACGGACAGCTCCGCCCGTTCGAGATGTTCATCAACTCCAAGAACATGGAGCATTATGCCTGGACCCTGGGGCTGACCCGGATGGT
>Ga0207705_10001551_pt1 | contig 18226 bp, 17 predicted proteins | sample KBSC13metaG_FD_184314 | JGI IMG/M metagenome (GOLD analysis project Ga0207705, IMG submission 184314) | Corn rhizosphere microbial communities from Kellogg Biological Station, Michigan, USA - KBS C1-3 metaG (SPAdes) (version 2) | ecosystem: Host-associated > Plants > Roots > Rhizosphere > Soil ...
GCAGCAGGTCAACACCGCGGTGGCCGAAATGGATGGCGTCACCCAGCAGAATGCCGCGATGGTCGAGGAAGCCACCGCCGCGTCGCGCAGCCTGGCCGCCGAAGCCGATCAGCTCGCGACGCAGATCGGCCGCTTCAAGCTTGGCGGAGGCCATGGCGGCCCCGCCCCGCACCATCAGCCGGCCAACACCGTGCACGAACTGCAGGCCCGCGCCAGCCGCGTCCGCCCGGCCCGGCGCGCTGCGGGTGGCGGCAAGGCCGCTACCGCTGCCGCGGTGGTCGCCGACGACGATTGGTCGCAATTCTAAGTCGAGCGGAGGCTCTCCCGATGCCCAATCCAGAACAGCTGCCTGCCGTCCTGAATGCCGCCGCTGCCCAGCCGCTGCTCGATCTCTTCAAGGAGCGGCTGGCCGACAATGAGCCCCTCGTCCTCGACGGCTCGGCGGTCTCCCAGCTCGGGCAGGCCTGCCTCCAGGTCCTGCTCGCCGCACGCGCGGCCGCCGGCAGCCGGGAGGTTGCCTTCACGATCACCAACCCGAGCGAGGCGCTGAGCACGATGGCCGAAATGGCCGGCTGCAGCGAACTGCTTGCCGGAGCCGAAGCATGACCATGGATTTAGATGCCATCCAGCAGATGTTCTTCCAGGAAAGCGAGGAAGGCCTGCAGGCGCTGGAAAGCTGCTTCGCGCTCTGCCGCGAGGGCGCCGACGATGCCGAGACGATCAACACGATCTTCCGCGCGGTCCACTCGATCAAGGGCGGCGCCGGCGCCTTCGGCCACGAGAATCTGCAATCCTTCGCCCACCATTATGAGGGCGTGCTCGATCAGGTCCGCAGCGGCACGCTCGCGATGACGCCGGCGCTGCTGGACGTCCTGCTGGCCGCGTTCGACACGCTTTCCGACCATGTCGCCGCCGCGCGCGGCGAGCGTTCGACGCCGGACGATAGCGCGGTCCTCGCGGCGCTTGCGGGCGCTGGCAGGGCGCAGGAAGCCGCGCCCGCCGAGGAACCCGCTGCGGCCGTCGCCGCAGCAACACCCGCCGCGCCGGCCGACGATTTCGACGCGTTGCTCGGCCTGCTCGAAGGCACGCCCGCTCCGGCCGTCCCGGCCGCGCCGCAAGACGATTTCGACGCGTTGCTGAGCCTACTCGAGCCGGCCGCCGCGCCCGCGGCCGCGCCCCGCTGGCAGGTCAGCATCCGGCCGAGCGGCGATGCCTTCGCCAATGGCGGCGAACCACTCCTGCTGCTGCGCGAGCTCAATCGCATGGGCGCCAGCAACGTCGCCCTCCAGGAGCCGGGCCTGCCTCCGCTCGAGGAACTGGACGTACAGCGCTCCTATCTCGGCTGGTCGCTCGAAATGCCGGGCGAGGTCAGCAAGGACGATATCGAGGCGGTCTTCGAATTCGTCGACGGCTGGCAGCTCCAGATCGACCAGGCGGCTTCAGCTGCGCCAGCGGAGGCCGCGCCGGCCGCCGAGGACGAAGCCCCGGTCGTGGCGGAGCCGCAACCGGCCGTGACGGTGGAGGTGAAAGCGCCGGCCGCCGCGCCCGAGCCCGAGGCCGCCGCGCCGGCGAAGCCGGTCGCTGTGCCCACGGCAAACAAGCCCGCGGCCGCCGGTGAAGCCGCCGTTGCGGCCGCCGCCACGATCCGCGTCGAGCTCGACAAGCTCGACCGCCTCGTCAACTTGGTCGGCGAATTGGTCATCACGCAGGCGATGCTCGCGCAGCGCCTCAGCGAACATGGCCTTGCCGGAAGCTCGGAACTCACCAGCCTCGAGAATCTGACGCGCGAATTGCAGGAAAGCGCCATGTCGATTCGGGCGCAGCCGATGAAGACGGTGTTCAACCGGGTCCCGCGCATCATCCGCGAACTGGAGGCCGACACCGGCAAGCGTGTCCGTCTCCAGCTCGACGGCGAGATGACCGAGGTCGACAAGACCGTGGTCGAGCGGATCGGCGAGCCGCTTACCCACCTCATCCGCAATGCGGTCGACCATGGCATCGAAAGCCCGGAAGAGCGGCTCGCCGCGGGCAAGCCCGAGGACGGCACGCTGCGCGTCGGGGCCGAGCAGCGTTCGGGCCGGATCGTGATCACCGTCGCCGACGACGGGCGCGGGATCGATCGGGCGCGGGTCCGCGCCAAGGCGGTCGAGCGCGGCATCGTCGCGCCCGACGCGATGCTCAGCGACGAAGAGGTCGACAACCTGATCTTCGCGCCCGGTTTCTCGACGGCCGAGAAGGTCTCCAACATCTCCGGGCGCGGCGTCGGCATGGATGTCGTGCGGCGCAACGTCCAGGCGCTCGGCGGCCGCATCGGCGTATCGTCGCGCTTCGGCAGCGGGGCGAGCTTCACGCTCAGCCTCCCGCTGACGCTGGCGGTGCTCGACGGCATGATCGTCAAGGTCGGCGAACAGACGTTCGTCGTTCCGCTCGGCAATATCGTCGAGAGCCTGCGCGCCCAGCCGGGTCAGCTCAGCCATCTCTCGGACGATGCGGCGATCCTCGACGTGCGCGGCGCGCAGCTGCCCGTGCTGCCGATCGGTGCGCTGCTCGGCATCCCGGCGCAGGCCGATCCCGACAATACGGTGATGATCGTCGTCGATACCGACGCGGGCCAGGCCGTGATCATGGTCGATACTATCGAGGATCAGCGCCAGGTCGTGGTGAAAAGCCTCGAGGCGAATTACCGCGCCATTCCCGGTGTTTCGGGCGCGACCATCCTGGGCGATGGACGCGTCGCGCTGATCCTGGATATCGAGGGCGTGCTCGCGCAGGCCCGCCGCAGGCCGGCGCTCGCGGCATGAACGCGCCCGTAGGCTCCGCCTTCGAGCGGCCCGACCTCACCTCGCGCGATTATGAGACGCTGTCGGCGCTGGTGCATCGCGAAACCGGGATCATGTTGCCAGACAGCAAGCGCGAACTGGTCCGCTCGCGCCTCGCGAAGCGACTGCGCACGCGCGGCATCAACCGCTTCGAGGATTATCTAAAGATCATCGGCAGCGACCCGCGCGAGCGTGCCGCCGCGCTGGATGCGCTCACCACCAACCACACCAGCTTCTTTCGCGAATCGCATCATTTCGATCATTTCGTGAAGGAGGTGCGGCCAGCTCTCGTGCAGCGCGCCGCGCGCGGCGAGCGCATCCGCCTCTGGTCGTCGGCCTGCTCCAGCGGCGAGGAACCTTATTCGCTGGCGATGGCGCTGCTCGGGCCGGATCGTCGGGAAGGCGTCACCATCGCCGGATCGGACACGATCATCCTCGCCACCGATCTCTCGCCGACCGTGATCGAACATGCGCGCGCCGCCACCTATCCCGCTGCCGCGACCGCTGCCGTGCCGCGCCCGCTCGCCTCCACCTGGATCGCGACCCGCGACGGCCAGTCGGAGATCGATCCGGTTTGCGCCGGTCTCGTCCAGTATCGCGAGCTCAATTTGATGGGGGATTGGCCCATTCGCGGCATGTTCGAGGTCATCTTCTGCCGTAACGTGATGATCTATTTCGACGAGCCGACCAAGGCGCGGCTGCAGCAACGACTGGTCGAACGGCTGGTCCCCGGGGGCTATTTCTACATCGGCCATTCGGAGCGGCTGGTCGGCGCCGCGGCCGAACGCTGCCGCCCGATCGGCCAGACCATCTACCGCAAGGATGCGGCATGACCGCGCGCGTCCTGATCGTCGACGATTCGCCGACCATGCGCGCGGTGCTGAGCATGTTGCTCTCGCGCGACCCGGAGATCGAGGTGGTCGGCACGGCTGATTGCCCGGCCACCGCGCGCACAATGATCAAGGAACTCAATCCCGACGTGCTCACGCTCGACATCGAGATGCCGGGCATGGACGGGCTCGACTTCCTCGAAAAGGTGATGCGGCTGCGCCCGATGCCCGTCGTGATGGTGTCGACCCTCACCGAACGCGGCAGCGAGGCCAGCATCCGCGCGCTCGAACTGGGCGCCTTCGAATGCTGCCCCAAGCCGAAATTCGCGCAGGCGCGCGAAGGCGACGGGGGCGAGCTTGCGCGGATGGTCAAGGCCGCGCGCCGGTCCCGGATCAAGCCGATCGAGCTGGCGAGCGGCCCGCCGACCGACTATCGCGCGAAGCCCGACAGCATGATCGCGATCGGCGCCTCCACCGGCGGCGTCGAAGCCTTGCTCAACGTGCTGCAAAGTTTCCCCGAAAATTGCCCGCCGACGCTCGTCGTCCAGCACATGCCGAAGACGTTCACGCGCAGCTTCGCCGCGCGGCTCGATCGCTGCTCGCCGCCGCGGGTGGTGCTGGCGGAGGATGGGATGCCGCTGGTGACAGGCCAGGTGGCGATCGCGCCGGGCGACGATACCCATCTCGTCCTGGCCGGTGGCCGCCAGCGGCGGTGCCGCCTGATCGTGGCACCGCCCGAATCGGGCCATCGCCCCTCGGTCGACACCTTGTTCCATTCGGTCGCGACCGCGGGCTTTGGCGTCGCGGCAGGCGCGATCCTGACCGGCATGGGCGCCGACGGCGCCAAGGGCCTCAAGGCGATGCGCGATGCCGGCGCGCGCACCTTCGGCCAGGACGAGGCGAGCTGCGTCGTCTATGGCATGCCCGGCGTGGCGCACCGCATCGGCGCGGTCGAAAAGCAATTGCCGCTCGGGAAGATCGCGGGCGGCCTGCTCGCGGCGTGCGCCGCATGAGCATGATGTCGCCCGTCGCGCCGCCGCAGATGCGGCGCCTCACCGTCGCGCAGGGCGACAGCCTCGCCTCGAACGACCCCGAGGTGGTGTTCACGACCGTGCTCGGCAGCTGCGTCGCGGTCTGCCTGCACGATAGCCGCGCGGGCGTCGGCGGGATGAACCATTTCCTGCTGGCCGAGCCACCGCCGATCGCGGGCGAGGATGCGCGCCTGCTCAACCGTTACGGCGTCCATTCGATGGAGCTTCTCATCAACGCGATGCTGAAGCGCGGCGCCACGCGCCGCAATCTGAAGGCGCGCATCTATGGCGGCGCGACGATGCGGCAGGGCCTGGGCGATATCGGCAATGCCAACATCCAGTTCGCCCGCCGTTTTCTGGACAACGAAAATATCGCGATCCTGGGCGAAGACATTGCCGGGTTTTCCGCCCGGCGGGTCGAGTTCCGCCCCGTAGCCGGCCTAAGTCGCTGTAAGACTGTCACTACTCAACCGATCGAACAAATAGTGAAGCCAGCGCCCATTGCCTGCGGGGATGTAGAGATTTTTTAATAGTATTATAGTTATCTTCTATTCAAGAACGTTGACGAGGACTATGATGTCAAGGCGAATACTTACAGTCGATGACTCGCCAAGCATGCGAATGCTGTTGCGCGCGGCACTGACCGAACAGGGATTCACCGTGTTCGAGGCCGAGGACGGCGTCGATGCGCTGGAGAAGTTCGAAGCGGCGACGCCGGATCTGGTCATCACCGACATCAACATGCCGCGCATGGATGGGTTCGGCCTGATCGAGGCGCTGCGCGGCGGCGAGGTCCAGGCGGGGCTGCCGATCCTCGTGCTCACCACCGAAGCGTCCGACGAGAAGAAGGCGCGCGCACGAAGCGCCGGCGCCACCGGCTGGATCGTCAAGCCGTTCGACCGGGAAAAACTGGGCGCGGCGATCCGCCGCGTCCTTCACTGATCAGGAGGGTCTTGCGATGTCCCGGCAGCTCATCACGTTCGAGATCGACGACCGCCGTCTCGGCATTGACATCATGGCGGTGCGCGAGATCCGCGCCTGGTCGCCCGCGACGCCGCTTCCCAACGTGCCGTCGCATGTGCGCGGCGTCGTCAACCTGCGCGGCGTCGTGCTGCCGGTGGTCGATCTGCGGCTGCGGCTCGGCTGGGGTACCACCGATCCCAGCGCGCGGCATGTCATCATCGTCGTCCGCATCGCCGACCAGCTCCAGGGGATCATCGTGGATGCGGTCAGCGACATCGTGACGCTCGCCCCGGAAGACATCCAGCCCGTGCCCGACGTCGGCGAGGTAACCGCGGCTGCGTTCCTGGAAGGGATCGCCACCCTGGAAGACCGCCTGATCATGATCCTCGGCCTGGATCGCCTCGCCGACACCCGCCCACCCCTCGCTGACGCCGCCTGAACCACCGCCTCGAACGCAGAGAAAAGCAATGGCCACCAAAGTATTAGTAGTGGACGATTCCATCACCATGCGTGCCCTGATCAGCGGCGCGCTCGAAAAGATCGCCGGGATCCAGGTGGTCGGCACCGCCGAGAGCGCCGCGGAGGCCCGCCAGGAGGTCGAACGGCTCAAGCCGGACGTGATGACGCTCGACGTCGAGATGCCGGGAATGAGCGGGATCGAATATCTCGAAGAGCTGATGGACAAAAGGCCGATGCCGGTGATCATGTTCTCGGCGCGCACCGATGCGGGTGCCGAGGCTTCGATCGAGGCGCTCCGCCTCGGCGCGATCGATTGCTTCCCCAAGCCCAAGGTCGCCACGCAGGACGAATTCGGAAAGCTGCTCGCCAGCATCGCCAAGCGGCTCAAGACCGCCAAGGACGTCAAGGTGCAACGCGGCGCCGCGGGCGCTCCGGTGGTGGTCCAGAATTTCGAATGGAACGGGCGCCTGCTGGCGGTCGGCAGCGACGAAGCGGGCACGCAGGCCTTGTTCGACCTGCTCGGCAGCTTCCCCGCAAATTGCCCGCCGACGATCGTGGTCCAGCATCTGCGCCCGGAACTGCTCGACAGCTTCGCCGCCAAGCTCAAGCAGCATGTCCAGCCGCGCGTCGTGATCGCCGAGGACGGGTTGGCCGTGGAGCAGGGCTGCATCTACCTCACCCGTTCGGACGAGCATCATATCGTGATCGACAAGTGGCCGGAGGGGCATTTGCGGGTGCTGCAGCGCGATCCGGTCGCCGGCCATCGCCCCTCTATCTCCCTGCTGTTCGCCTCCCTGTGCGCGGCCAAGAGCGAGGGGGTCGGCGTCCTCCTGTCGCCGACCGGCGATGACGGCCCGTCCGGCCTCAACGCGATGCTGAGCGCGGGTTGCTACGGCATGGCACCCGCTGGCCTGCTCGACGAGGGCCCGGTCGTGGAGGGCTTCAAGCTCCACAAGGGCGCGGCTTCGCAGCCTGTCGCGCGCGACGCGCTGGTCGCGGGTATCATCAAGTTGTGCAGCAAGTGAGCGCCGCCCCAAGCGATCCGCTGATTCCCGCGATCGCGGACGAGATGGCGGAGCTGGCCGACCGGCTGTGCCGCCTCGCCTGCATCCTCGCCAGCGATCCGGCGGTGCTGACTCCGCATTTCGATGAATTGCAGTCGATCGACCTGATGGTCCAAACGCAGCGCGCGCTGGTCGATCTGCTGCGGCAATCGGAACCGGCCGCCGCCCGGATCGCGCGCATTCCGGTCGAGGCGCTCGCGGCGCGGATCGAAGAGCGGCTCGGGGCGCGGCAGGCCGCCTGACGCGGCCCGCCGCCGCGCTTAGGGATGGACCGGCGGCTCGCCTCCGGTAGAGGGTGCGGCGCCCGCGCCATTCTTGCCCGCCGGCGTGGGCGGCGCGCTCGGTTGCGCTTTGGTAGATGAATCGAGCTGCGCGAGCAGCGCTTTCGCCGCCGGCTTCTCGGGCGTGTCATAGGCGCCCGCAGCCACCGGCATGATCACCGGCCGCGCCACGTCATAGTTTCCGCCTTTGGCCAGGGCCGCCGCCAGCAGAAGGCGCGTCTCCGGCGCCGCCGGCACCTCCTGCATCGCTTTCTGCAACCCGTCGACCGCGCTCGCGCTCGGCGTCTCGCCCAGGTCGGCGAAGCTCGCATAATAAGCCATTAGCGGGCCGACCGCGTCATGATCGACATGGTTGGCACGGATGATCAGATCGCGCGCCGAGGCAAGCGTCGTGGCGCGAAGCTCGGGCGGCTGTGATGCCGCCTGGTGCACCATCGCATAGCCCTTCCACATCATCGGCCGCGGATCGGCCGGCGCGATCGCGGCCGCGCGCGTGGCGGCGGCAAGGCATTCGTTCGGATTGCCGCTGCGGCATTCGGCTTCGGCCAGCAGCAATTGCGGCCCGAGTTCGTTCGGCCAGCGCGCGGCGTCGCGGCGCAATCCCGCCAGCCACTTGTCACGCTGGCGCAGCGCCTCTTCGCGCTTGCGGGTCATATCCGCCGCCTCGTTGGGAGGCGTATCCGCGCGCGGTGCCGGCGGCACCTCCACCCGTGCGCCCAGTTCCAGCCGGCCCTTGACGAAGGCAGCCTCGCCCTCGCGCAGCCGCCGCACGATCGGCTGCTCGATCTTCGAGCCGTCATAGGTGATCTGAAGGAAGGGTTTGCGGTTGTAGAAATAGCTGCGCAGATCCTGCGCGAGCTGCCTCTGGTCGCCGAAGATCCTGGCGGCGGTCGCCGCATCCGTGCCGTCGGCGCGTGCCGCCAGATATTTCCGCAGCTCCGGCCGGTATTTGTCGGAAAAGAACAGGAAGTGCGTCAGCATCCAGGCATGGATCGGCGTCCAGCCGGTCTTGCTTGGCTTCTCGGTCAGATATTCGTCGTCCAGCACGTCCTTGATCGGGTAAGGGCCGAAATTCTGCATGACCGCGCTCGCGCCGTCGGGCGCACGGCCGAATTCGAGCACATTGTCTCCCTTCACGGCCATCGTCGCGAAGATCTGGCCGAAGCCGTCGAGATACCAGCGCGGATAAGCGGCGGGAAAATAGGTCAGCAGGAAATGCTGCGCATAGCCCGCATAGAGCAGGCTTTCCTGCGATATCGTCATCGCCTTCTCGCCGAAGGTCACGTCGGTATCGCCCCGGCTGCGCATGCCGCTGTTGGCGGCGATGCTGCCGATCGCCGCCATCATGTCTCCGCGCATCTGCGCCTGCACGCCCGGTGGATCGCTCTGTTTTTGCAGGCCGGTCGCCATCGACATCAGCACCGCCGCGACCGATTCCCGATTGACCATCGTGTGCTCGACCAGCACGCGCTGGTCCGCGCCGATGCTCGCCATGACCGCGCCGTCGGTGCGCGGATCGTAATAACGGCCGATCGTGAAGAGCTCGTTGTACGGGCCTTGTTGCCAGCGCCGGTTATGCAGGTCCATCTGGTCGAACTGCGCCGCGTCGCCGATCAGCGTGATCCGGATCTTGACCGTGTCGTCCTCGCCCGCGCCGCGCCCCATCAGCGAAGAGATCAGGAAATGCAGCCGCTCGAGGTTGCGGGTCAGCCGCACCAGCTCCGCCTCGGATCCGTCGCTCAGCATGATGACGTGGTTGGTTTCCGCCTGCCGCCAGCTGCTGAGCTTGGAGCGGGTGCCCGTCACCACGATGTCGGAAGAAGCGGAGGAGGCGGACGGCGCCGCGGCGGCCAGCGCGGCCTGCGGCAACAGCAGGGCCGGAAGGGCCGCCAACGCGATTGCACGAGTCCACGCCTTGCCAGCCATATCGTCCTCCGTTTCGCGCTCTATAGCCCGGCGCGGGTGCCCGCAAAATACCGGCCCGCATCATCTATGTCCGGAATGACGCCCTTCTGTGGCACGAGCCCACCGCTGGCGGACAAGCGCCGGCTTCCTATATTGCTGCCGACCCAGAGCAGGAGCCGCCCAATGGCCGAATATTTCCGCGACGAGGACGCGATCGCGAAGCTGACCCCCGAACAATATCGCGTGACCCAGCAAAGCGGCACCGAACGCCCCGGCACGGGCGAACTTCTCTATAACAAGAAGCCCGGAATCTATGTCGACATCGTCTCGGGCGAACCCTTGTTCGCCTCGTCCGACAAATATGAATCCGGATGCGGCTGGCCGAGCTTCACCAAGCCGATCGAGCCCGCCAACGTGGCCGAGCAGCGCGACACGTCGCACGGCATGATCCGCACCGAGGTCCGCTCGGCGCATGGCGACAGCCATCTCGGCCATGTGTTCGAGGATGGGCCGATCGATCGCGGCGGGCTGCGTTATTGTATCAATTCGGCCTCGCTCCGCTTCGTCCCGCGCGAGGCGATGGAGGCCGAAGGCTATGGCGCCTATCTCGATCAGGTCGAGGATATCTAGCCGGCCACGCCTCTCCCGGCCCCATTCAGACTTCCGAAACCCCACGCGGCTATCGTTCGCCCTGCGGAATGAAACCGTTGAACGCGCAGCGCGTTGGGCGCTCGTTCGTATCGGTAGAGGGTCTTATGGGTAACGTTGCTGCTATTCTCGGCGTCGTCTTGCTGGTCATGGGGGTCGTGCTGGTTGCGATCTTCGGCAATACCCGCTCCGCCTCCTGGGGCCCCGCGCTCGGCATCGCCCTGGTCGTGCTCGGCCTGGGTGTCGAGGTGGTCGGCGCGGTCGCGGTCGCCGTCTAGATCGCCCTGTCAATTTCCCCCAATTGACAGCCCTGTCGTTTTCGGCGGAGGCTGGGTCCAGCCGCGAGCACAGCGGCATGGACGAGGGGGTTGCTATGAAGATTTTTGCCATGGCGGCAGCGTTGGGGCTCGCCGCCGCCACACCGGCTTTTGCCGCGACGGTCAATCCGCTGCAGTCGCCGGACCTGCCCAAACAGCTGATCAACGAGGCCGGCACGGCCTACATCTTTTACGGCTCGGGCATGACCCAGAAGCGGATGAAGGACGCCGAAATTCCCGGCGGCCAGTTCGTGCGCGTCGACGTCAGCATGAAGGGTATCCATCCCTGGGACGCAGGCGGCGGCTATGCGATCAACAAGCCGATCAAGGCCGGCGACGTGATCTTCTTCGCCATCTACGCGCGCGCGCCCAACCTGAAGGAGGGTGAAACCGCGTTGATGCCGGGGCTTGGCGTCGTTCAGGATGGCGCACCCTACACGCCGATCGCGGTCGCCGAAAAGCGCATCAACAACCAGTGGGGCGTCTATTATATCGCCGCCAAGTCGACCGCGGCGTGGCGCCGGGGTGAGGCGCATGTGGCGATGCAACTCGCCGCCGACAAGCAAGTGATCGATCTCGGCCCCGTGCTGGTACTCGACCTTGGGCCCGATTACGATATGAGTACGCTTCCGACCGACCCGCAATAGACAAGGATTCCAGGGCGATGCGCAGGATTATGGGAGCCGGCGTCATCGCCCTGTTGTCCGCGGCCGCACTCGCGGCACCGGCGAGCACGCAGGTTTCCGCGGAGCAGGACCGGGCGGAGATGATGCGCCTGCTTGGCATCACCGCGCTCGTGCCCGGCCCGAGCGGCGACGAAAGCGCGCCCAACCACGCCAATATCGATGAGAGCAAGGCCGGCCCGGTCGGCCCGCTGCCCGACCCGCTCACGCTGGCGAACGGGCGCCGCGTCACCGACGCCAAAAGCTGGTTCGACAAACGCCGCCCCGAAATCCTCGAAGCCTATGAGCATGAGGTCTATGGCCGCGTGCCCGCCGATCTGCCGGCGGTACAATGGAAGGTGGCGGCTACCGACCGCGAACTGGTGGGCTTTTCCACGCCCGTGATCGCGCGGCGCCTGATCGGCCATGTCGAAAATCCCGCCGACCCCGCGAAGAGCGTCGATATCCGCGCGATGGAGGTGCTCCCCGCCAACGCCAAGGGGCCGGTTCCGGTGCTGATCATGTTTGGCTTCGGCGCGGACAGCTGGCCCCAGCCATCGCAGCCGACGCCCGCCGAATATGACCGCATCAATGCCGCGATCAAGGCGCTGCTGATCCGGCAGGATCCCGCCCTCGCCGCCGTGTTCGACGCGCACCAGGCCTTCAGCTTCGCCGCGCCGCCCGGGCTCCGCTTGCCGCAGCGCGACCCCAATGGCGATCTGCCGCCGACCAGCCAGTTGCTTGCGGCGGGCTGGGGTTATGTCGCGCTCGACCCGACCAGCGCACAGGCCGATAATGGCGAGGGGCTGCGCGGCGGCATCATCGGCCTCGGCACCCATGGGCTTCCCCGCAAGCCGGGCGACTGGGGCGCGCTCAGGGCCTGGGCCTGGGCGGCAAGCCGGATGCTCGACTATCTCGCCACCGATCCCGCGGTCGATGCGCGCAAGGTCGGGATCGAAGGCGTGTCGCGCTACGGCAAGGCCGCGCTCGTCACGATGGCGTTCGACCCGCGCTTCGCGGTCGGCCTGATCGGGTCTTCGGGCAAGGGCGGCGGCACTTTGCTGCGCCGCAATTTCGGCGAAAGCATCGCCAATCTCACCACCGGGGAATATTATTGGTTCGCCGGCAACTTCCTCAAATACAACACCAAAGGCGTGTCGAAGCCCGGTCTCGACGCTTACGATTTGCCGGTGGATTCGAACGAACTGTTCGCGCTCGTCGCGCCGCGCCCGCTCTTCATCAGCCATGGCGTGCCCGAACAGGGCGACGCGCACTGGATCGACCAGAACGGGGCCTGGAAGGCGGCTTACGATGCTGGCCGCGTCTACAAATTGCTCGGCAAGACCGGCGTCGGCGTCGCTGGCCCCACTGACATGCCGCCGCCGACCACGATGATCGATGGCGATCTCGCCTGGCGCCAGCATACCGGCGGCCACACCGACGTCCCTAATTTCCGCTACTTCATCCCCTGGGCGAACAGGGAGTTGGGGGTCGGCAGATAAATTGCCCGATTGGCGGCCCGAAACTGGATTGCCGCACCCGGCTTGCGCCGATCGGCTTCTGGCGTCCCGGCATTCGCTGACCAGACCTGCCCATATTGTGAAACCCAACGCCAGCGCTATACTCTCCTAATACACTACGCCGATGTGCGTCGCTCTGCAGGGGACTGATGGCTACGGTATCGACAGGCGGAGATGTTATGGCACAAACCTCGCGTGCGCGTTGGTTTCGCCGACGACCCGTCCTTCTTTTCGTGATCGTCACATTTCTCGTTTCCTACGGCCTCGGCATTCCGGCGCTTTTCATTGTCGGTGCGGGCGCGCCCGGTATCCACCAGGTCACCGCGCTCTATGCGGGCCGATTCTTCGTCGTGATCGGTCCGACGTGCGGAGCAATAGCCGTCATCTCCGCAACCTCGGGGCGCAGGGCGATTCCATCGTTTCTTCGTGGTCAATTGTGCCTTCCAAAGGCATCGTGGGCCTTCGTGATCTTGTTCCCGCTTCTGGCCATGACCCTGGTTTTGGCTGCCTATGCATGTGCCGGATCGCCTTTGGGAACGCTTGCCGCCGCGCTGCGTGCAGCGTGGCCGCTGCTTTTGATCCACATCGCGCTTCAATTCCTCACCGTCGGCCTGGGCGAGGAATTGGGTTGGCGCGGCTGGCTGCTTCCGACTCTGACAGGCAGACACGGGCTGCCCCGCGCCACATTTGCCACCGGCATCGTCTGGTACTTCTGGCACATCCCCATCCTGTTGGGCGGCGTGCACGATGCCTTCTGGTTTGGGGTGGCAATCACCGGCCTGTCGATGATCCTTTCGGTGATCTGGTTTCTATCGGGCCGGAGCGCGGTCCTCCCAGCTTTGGCACACGGATCCCTCAACGCGGTCGTGGTCTTCTTGACGGCCACGTTGCCTGAGGCAGATCATAAGCTTGCCTGGACTATTATATCCGGAATGCTGGCGGTTTCCGGTTTGGGTGCGTTCGTTTGGGCACGCGCGGCGTGGCGGGAGGGCCCGAAAGCTTAGGTCCGATCCGCTTGCGGGCGCTGTGATCCCGGATTTGGATCGCTCTCCCCTGCCCTCTCCAAAGGGAGAGCTTCCCATTGGTCCGGCGCTGACAGGTTCATCGGCCGGCTTTCGCTACCGCCCGATTTTCCCCGCGCTCGCGCCGACCGAGGTCTGGGCATAGGGCCCGATCAGCGTGCCGACGAAGCCGCCCGCCGTGGCCGTCGACAGGTTGGTCGCATCGACATCGTGCGCCACCGGCAGCCACTGGCCCGGCTTGACCGCATAGTCGAAATCATATCGGCCGCCGCGCGCGTGGATCCGCAATTGCAGGGCGGTCGCCGTCACCGGCTTGCTCGCCACGACCTTGCCGCCCGCAGGGTCGGCCGGGCCGTCACGGCGCAGCACCTGCACCGCCAGCCTGCCGTCCTTGCGGGTGAGCGCGACGCTCAGGAAATATTCGTCATTCTGGAGCGCGGCCAGCCCTGCCTCCTCGCCCTCGGCGGGCGCGAACCGGACCGACGTCGTCACCACCGCCTCAGGGCTTTGCTGGCGCCGGGCGATGAAGCTCGGCTGCTTGCCGTCGCCCAGCCGCTCGTTGCGCGCGGGGAGGACAAGCGCGCCCTGCTCGATCCGGTACCATTTGGTCGTCGGCGACCGCATCATCATCCATTCGGGGCCGAGTGCCTTACCGGCGAACTCCTCGCGCACCGAGAAATTGCCGGTCGTGGGCGGCGCGCTCCCCTGCGGCAGATCGGGCGCCGTGGCGACCATCGGGATCGGGGTGGCGTGCGGCAGGATCGTCGGCCAGCCGTCCGCCCATGTAACATGCGCGAGAAAGGTCTCACGCCCCGTATTGTAGAAGCCGCCCTCATAAGGCCGCGTCGCCAGGAATACCGCCCACCAATCGCCCTTCTCGGTCTTCACCAGGTCCGCGTGACCGGATGAGGTGACCGGGTTGGGGCGCGCCGGGTCGAGATCGCGCTGCGTCAGGATCGGGTTCACCGATGCCGGGCCCGGCACATAAGGTCCTTCGACCTTGTCCGACCGGAAGATGACCTCGCTGTGCCCCTCGCTGGTGCCGCCCTCGGCCGCCATGATGTAATAGACGCCGTCTTTCTTGAAGAGGTGCGGCCCCTCGATCCAGATCGGGTTCTTGGACGGGTCGACGCCCGCATCGATCACGACCTTGGCCTCGCCCACCGCCTGCAGCGTCTTGGGGTCGAACCGCGTCAGCCAGATCGCGGTATGGCCGTTATAGCGCGGCATACCCTTGGGGCCCGCATTGTGGACCAGCCAGGCGCTGCCATCGTCGTCGAAGAACAGCGCGGGGTCGATCCCATCGACATTCTTCAGCCACACCGGGTTCGACCAGGGGCCTTCGGGCTTGCGCGCGGTGATCACGAAATTTCCGCCGCAGCCGACGCAGGTGTTGACGATGTAGAACAGGCCGTCATGATAGCTGATGTCGGGCGCGAACGTGCCGCGCGACATGCCGAGCCCGGTGAAATCCAGCTGCCCCTTGCGGTCGATCGCGTTGCCGATCTGGCGCCAGTGCACCAGGTCGCGGCTATGCCAGACCGGCAGGCCGGGAAACCAGGAGAAGCTTGAATTGACCAGATAAAAGTCCGCACCGACGCGGACCACGCTCGGGTCCGGATAATAGCCGGCGATCACGGGGTTGCGATATTGGTGCGCGGCGGGGGCGGGCCCCTTCTCAATATTGCGGTAATCGACCCAATCGAAGCGCGCAAAGTCGGCCGCGCTCGACATCGATGTCGCAAAGCCCATTCCCGCAAGGAATGTAAGCGTTTTCAAGAAATTGAGGCTTCCTCGTCCTGGCATTTCAGGCCCTTTTCCATGGCTTTTGGGACAATTATTGATATGACGATTACACCCGCATCATAGCGGGGTTGTTCGGGAGGGAAAACAAGATGCGCAATTTCAAACGCCTGGCGGCGTCGGCCTGCCTGCTGGCAATGGCGTCGGCGGTAACGGCGCAGGCACCCGCGGCGCGCGGCGTGGCGCATCCCGCCCTCTGGCCCGCCGCCAAAAGCGCCGGCCTGGTCGACCCCAAGACCGAAGCCTTCGTCTCCAGCCTGATCGCGAAGATGACGCTTGAGGAGAAGGTCGGCCAGATGGTCCAGGCCGATATTTCCACGATCCGGCCCAACGATCTGCGCGACTATCCGCTCGGCTCGATCCTTGCCGGCGGCAGCTCGCCCCCGCTCGACGCGCCCGATCGTTCGCCCGCGCAGGCCTGGCTCGCCACCGCGCGCGCGTTCAACGCGGTCGCGAACGAGCCGCATCCCGGCCGCACCCACATCCCGCTCCTGTTCGGGATCGACGCGGTCCACGGCAATTCGAACATCGTCGGCGCGACCGTCTTCCCGCACAATATCGGCCTCGGCGCGATGCATGATCCGGCCCTGATGACAAAGATCGGCCGCGCCACGGCGGAAGAAACCGCCGCCGCCGGCATCGACTGGGCGTTCGGCCCGACGCTCACCGTGCCGCAGGACGAACGCTGGGGCCGCGCGTACGAGGGCTATTCGGAAGACCCCAAGGTGGTCGCGTCCTATGCCGGCGCGATGGTCGAAGGGCTGCAGGGCCCGCCCGGCAAGGGTACGATCCAGCAAGGCTATGTCATGGCCAGCGCCAAACATTTCCTCGGCGATGGCGGCACGATCGGCGGCGTCGATCAGGGCGATGCCGACATTCCCGAAAGCGAGCTGATCCGCATCCACAATGCCGGCTACCCGCCCGCGATCCGCGCCGGCGTGATGAGCGTGATGGCCAGCTTCAGCCTGTGGCAGGGTGAGAAGATGCACGGCAACAAGAGCCTGCTGACCGGCGCGCTCAAGGAGCGGATGGGCTTCGACGGATTCGTCGTCGGCGACTGGAACGCGCATGCGCAGGTGCCGGGCTGCACCAAAGGCGATTGCCCGGCCACCTTCAACGCGGGGCTCGACATGGCGATGGCCCCCGACGGCTGGAAGGAATTGTTCCACAACACGGTCGCCGAGGTGAAGGCGGGCAAGATCCCCATGAGCCGCGTCGACGATGCGGTGCGCCGCATCCTGCGCACCAAGGTCAAGCTCGGCTTGTTCGATCCCGCGCGGCCCTATGCCGGCAAGCTCGATCTGGTTGGCAATCCGGCGCACCGCGCGATCGCGCGCCAGGCGGTGGCGGAGAGCCTTGTCCTCCTCAAGAACAACGGCGTCCTGCCGCTCAAGGCCAACGCGCATATCCTGGTGGCGGGCGCGGATGCCGACGATATCGGCCAGGCCGCGGGCGGCTGGACGCTGTCGTGGCAGGGTGACGGCAACACCAATGCCGATTTCCCCGGCGGCACCAGCATCTATGCCGGCATCGCGCAGGCGGTGAAGGCGGCCGGCGGCACCGCGACGCTCAGTCCCGACGGCAGCTTCACCGCCAAGCCCGACGTCGCGGTGGTCGTGTTCGGCGAGCAGCCTTATGCGGAGATGCGGGGCGACATCCGCACGCTCGAATTCCAGGCCGGCGACAAGGAAGCGCTGGCTTTGCTCAAGAAGCTCAAGGCGGCGGGCATTCCGGTCGTCTCGGTCTTCCTCTCCGGCCGTCCGCTCTGGGTGAATCCCGAACTCAACGCGTCGGACGCGTTCGTCGCGGCCTGGCTGCCCGGCACCGAAGGCGGCGGCGTGGCCGACGTGCTGGTGGGCGATGCCGCCGGCAAGCCACGCACCGATTTCCACGGCACCCTGTCCTATAGCTGGCCCAAGACCGCAGCCCAGTTCACGCTCAATCCGGGCGAGAAGGATTATGATCCCCTGTTCCCGCTCGGCTACGGCCTGACCTATGCCCATGGCGGCACCGTGCCGGCTCTGGGCGAAGTGTCGGGGGTCGATCCCAGCATCGCCAATACCAGCCTCTTCTTCGCCAAGGGTCGCGTGCCGGCGCCGTTCACCTATCAGGGCGATGCGCATGTCACGGTGAAGCCGGTCGACAGCGCCACCCTGCAGGAAGGCGCCGCGCAGCTCGACTGGGCCGACGGTCAGGCGGGCACAGTCAGCATCGCCAGCCCCGCGAGCATGAACCTGCTGCGCGAGGTCAATGCCGACGTCCAGCTGCAGATCACCTATCGCGTGGATCGCGCGCCCACCGCGCCGGTCAGGCTGATGCTCGGCAGCGGAACGGTCGACGGCAACGCGCTGTTCGCCAAGGCCGGCCCGGAATGGCACGTCGTCAAGATCCCGCTGGCCTGTTTCCAGAGCCACGGCGGCAACATGGCGGAGGTCAAAGCGCCGTTCGCGATTGGTACGTCGGGTCCGTTCACGGTCTCGATCGCCGACCTGCGCCTCGCCGCGGATCCGGCCGGCTCGATCTGCCCGAAATAGCCTCCCCTCTCCCTTTGGGGAGAGGGTGGATCGGACTTTCAATGCCGTCATGCCGGACCTGATCCGGCATGACGCTGCTTCTCCTCGTCATGCTGAACTTGCTTCAGCATCCGCCAGGAGGCGCTTCCCCGGCCCCGTTCGTGCTGGGCGAAGTCGAAGCACGCGGGCCCCGCGCCCGAACGGGACTTGACAAACCGGAACAAACAGTGTACGCATATCGCGTTCGCTGACTAAGGTCAGGGGACATGACCGGCGCGAAGCTCCTCGGCATGCATGAGAGTGTAACTTCGCCCAAAGAGTACAGATCTCAGCATGAAGCTTATGCCTCATGGTGATGCCGGCGTCGTGGAGCGGGGCTATGCGGACGA
>Ga0207705_10001552_pt1 | contig 18225 bp, 12 predicted proteins | sample KBSC13metaG_FD_184314 | JGI IMG/M metagenome (GOLD analysis project Ga0207705, IMG submission 184314) | Corn rhizosphere microbial communities from Kellogg Biological Station, Michigan, USA - KBS C1-3 metaG (SPAdes) (version 2) | ecosystem: Host-associated > Plants > Roots > Rhizosphere > Soil ...
CTGGTTATATACAATATAGTTATTAATGTCTATTTTAGAGGGTAAAGCCTTGTAAATATCTACTTGGCATTGGTTGGTTCTTACGGTTGACTATCTATTAGTACTACTATTGATATTTATAGATATTTAAAATCCCAAAATAGTACGTAGCTTCAAAAGCTATAGGGGAATCCTAAACCCGCTAACTAACTCCTTGACGATTAATTAATAGTGTAGTATAATTGTCTTGGTTCAGCGAGGATCGTTGATCTAAAACCAGAGAAGAATCACTAATCATCTTTATCGAGGAAGGCAACATTATTATGAGGTCAAGCATTCTCCGACTCCGCACGAAGGTCGGTCAGTCTCAAAGCATTGAACATGGTTTTACACTTATTGAATTGCTAGTTGTTATCGCTATAATCGCTATTCTCGCCGCGATCCTCTTCCCGGTTTTCGCGAAAGCCCGCGAAAAGGCCAGGCAGACGTCCTGTCTCTCTAACGAGAAGCAACTTGGCCTTGGAATCTTCCAGTACACCCAGGATAATGACGAGACTTTCATGCCCGGCGACAACACCGCAACCGGTATGAACGGCCATGGCTGGGGCGCGCGCATCTATCCGTACGTCAAGAGCACCCAGGTGTACGCATGCCCCGATGATTCGAACGTCCCGAATGCCGGTACCAGCAAGGTCTCCTACGCCTTTAACGTCAACCTCGACCCGACGAATGGAGGTTTTTTCACTACCAGCTCCCTGGCCTCGCTGTCTTCCCCGTCAGTGACGGTGATACTGGATGAGATCACCTATTGTTCGACCAATCTCGTCAATGCGGGTGCAAATGCCGATTACACCGAGTCGACGGATGGTGACGACGGTGGCGGTGACTTCATGCAATGGGGAAAGCAGCAGACCGGCGCCCTTGGGGGGCTGCCCTATAACGGCGCGTTCTATACGTCGCAGACCGGCCTGCACACGGACGGCTCCAATTTCCTCCTGGCTGACGGACATACCAAATGGCTCAAGGGCTCGGCGGTTTCTCCCGGTGGCGCCCCGTGGGCGAACACCGCAGCGGGAGCCACGCCTGCGGCCAACTGCCAGCAGGGGGCCTGTCAGTGGAGTTGGGGCGGCGGTTTGTCCAGCAACGCTGCCGGAACCCAGGCACTCGGGAATGGCAACAGCTTCCGAATCACGTTCAGTCCTCTTTAATGACGGTGATCGACATGAAAAGCATTATACAAAGCCGGCGAATACTGGTCGTGTTCGCGCTGATATCAGGTCTTACCGGCTGCTCGCATGCTGGCGGAACGGGTGATCTACGATCTTCCCAGGCACGTGAAGACCAGTTTATCGGCGAAGTGGGGAATCTTCCCATGGCCCAGCGGGATGCCTACGTGACCTCGCACCAGTCAGACCTGGATCTTTTGAAGGTGGACCCGGATAGATCTCGAATGAACCGGCTGATTGCGCTACTGCCGCGAAGAACTCCCTAAACTAAACTGATGACGATCGGCGGGCAGCACCCGTCGATCGTCCATAATCTTTCTTACTTAATATTACGATCCCTTCTATCCGGGTCTGATAGATATGAGGAATTGGTCACTGCCAGTTCCTCATCTTTTCAAGGACGACTATTCTTAATGATTCTACGTGGTGTTGTGTCGACGATGGCGTGCCTCTTGCTCCTTGGCTTTTGCCAGAAGGTCTACTCGAACGATCAGATTTTCCCCCCGCGTCCTGTCGCCAAGGCGTCCGTCGACTTCGACGGCAAGGGCTTCTTGATACGTGGCAAGCGCACGTTTATCGTGTCCGCCGGGATCGAATATGCTCGCGTCCCACGGCCGCTCTGGCGCGACCGGCTCCTGCGATTCAAGCGTGCGGGATTCAACTGCATAGAAACCTATGTATTTTGGAACTTCCACGAAGCTCGCGAAGGCCAGTTCGAATTTACCGGCAGTCGCGACCTCGACGCTTTCTTGAAACTGGCGGGCTCCCTCGGCCTTTACGCCATCGTTCGGGTCGGGCCGTACTCGTGTGCCGAGTGGGACAGCGGCGGCTATCCTGTCTGGCTTCGCTTCAAGCCGAATTTGCAGGTTCGCACCGACAACGCTGCGTTCGAAGCGAGCGTGACCCGGTGGTGGAGTGCGCTTCTGCCGGTCGTCGCCAAGAATCAGATCCACCGCGGCGGCAACGTCATTCTGGTCCAGTTGGAGAATGAGCACCCGGCGGGGTGGGGAACTGATGGGCTTTCCAACCCCTACTTTCAATTCTTGCAGAGGCTAGCGTTGGCCCAAGCGATCGAGGTGCCGTACTTCTTTAGCGGCCTCAATCACGGCAGCGAGCCTGCCGGCTCGTCGCCATGGAGTAGCGCGGCGCGGAACAGTCCGTGGTTTACTACTGAGTTTTGGTGCGACTGGTACAACGATTACGGCGAAACTGGCACCGACGTCAGATCGAAAGATCGAGCTACGTGGAAGATAGTAGCGTACGGGGGGAACGGTTACAACTATTACATGGCTCACGGCGGTTCGAATTTCGACTACTTCAACAACGACGAAGACGCGTCGAGCTATGACTACGGCGCAGCCGTTGGTGAAGCTGGCGACTTGCGGCCGGAATACTATAAGTTCAAGCGCGCCGCCTGGTTCGCCCGCAGTTTCCAGCGCATCCTCGAAACGAGCGATAATGCGACCAACGACTACGGAAACGCAGCCTCCAATCCGGCGGTGATCGTAACCGCGAGGAAGAGTCCCGACGGAAGTATCATTTTCCTTGACAATCCGTCGAGTTCACCTCAACAGACTACCGTTACTCTCAGTCGCAAATCCTATCCGACATCCGATACGTTGACTCTCGCGCCCGGCGAGATCATGCCGGTGGTTACCGATTTTCCAATCATTCCAGGCGTGACTCTCGATGTTGCTCCCGTGCGCATCCTCGGCATTCTGCCGCAGAGAAATACAACCACACTCGTCATCTATGGTCAGCCTGGCACGCCTGCCGAGGCGCATTTCCAAACGACGAGTGCCGCCAAAGTGATTCGAGGAACCCCGGCCCTCCATGTCGACAGCGCGGGGGTGATGCTGGCAGCCGCATTTCCTGCCCATGGAGTAAGCGATTATTCGTTTGAGACTGGCGGTCGGCGAATCCGCATTCTTGCCGTGAACGACGATCTTGCTGACCGAACATGGTTCGTCGATGCGGGTGCGAAGAGCTTGATTGTTTGCGGGCCAAGTTATGCCGGCGAAACCAAGTTGTCGAACGGTAGATTGTCGACCGTGACGGAGGCGCCAATGGCGCCTCAAGACAGCCCCGCTATCGTTGAATACGACTCAGGCGACCGCCCGATCCCCCTGACAGAATCGTCCCCACCGATGGCGACGTTGCCTGAAGCCAAGCTGGCGATATGGTCCTACCACACGGCAACGGCCGTGGCATCTCCAAGTTTCGATGCCCGGAGTTGGCTTTCAAGTTCCCCGTTGCCCGTCCAGATGGGAGCAGACGGCGACGTGAGCTCATACGCATGGTATCGAGCGGCGTTCACGCTTCCAACGAGTGGCAATTACACCGTGGTACTCGAAGCAGCCCGCGACCACCTAATTCCGTTCATCGACGGCAAGCGTGCTTCGTCTGGCGATGGCAAATCGAACTCGTTTACGGTGGATATGGGTGCGGGAGATCATCTTCTCGCTTTGTTTGTCTCTCACTCGGGAAGAAGCAAGCTTTACCCGTATATCGGCCCGATATCAAACGTTGATGCGAAGGGAATCACCGGGCAAGCGGAGATTGTCGGCGGGCTGGCCGCAGATCCGATCGATTTGACTCAATGGCGTATGATGCCGGCAAGCAATAGCGCTACCGGAACCGCCCCTCCAATGCCGTCGGCGGAGGGATGGAAAGACTATACCGTCGGTGTCGACGGATTCGGTAGCCGGCCTGGTTTCGCCTGGTTCCAGACGACGCTCCCGGCGGCGACAAACGCAGCAGGCGGTCTCGTAAACTTTCGCAGTGTCGACGATAACTGCTGGGTTTATCTCAATGGCAAGCAGGTAGCATCTCACAACGGCTGGAATGTCCCATTTACCTTGAGCGCTTGGAATGGCTGGAACCCGCACGGCCCGAATGTACTATCGGTCCTTGTCCAGAATACGGACGGCATCGGAGGCTTGGACGCCGGGGCATCGTTTACGGCGAGCCGGTTCAGCATACCTATTACGCATTGGGCATTGCATGGTGGGCCTGGAGAACCAGGTGCAGACGAAGATTGGGCCGGTCTCGCCCGCTTTTCTCAGGGTTCGGGCCCCTGTTTCTTCAGGTCCACGTTTAGAATTCAGTCATTCATCGGAGCATATGCTGTGTGGCATGTGGTGACGGATGGGTTGTCCCGAGGTTCAGTGTGGGTGAATAGACACAATCTCGGCCGATATCCTCAAACCACAAAGGCTCCAGGTGTCTACATCCCGGAGTGCTGGCTGCAAAAGGGAGACAATTCGATAGTGATATTCGACGAGGAAGGCAACAGCCCAAAGAGTATCCGCATTGAAGCAGATCATGACGCCAGTCGCTTGCTACGAACGGTGGATAGCCGCATCGGAACGAGATGACACCATGGTCACAACAGGCCCAGTGCTGTCGCTGGCCCGGCTTGAGGACGACGTCGACGAAAGCATCGGTAGTCGGATGACTGGCAATTGTGCCCGTGCACAAACCATGTGTGACGACATTGCGGCTGACGCGATTCGACGGAGGCGGGATGATTAGCTCACGGAACCATTGCCTCAAGCCGCCACGTGATCCTGCATTTCTCCTGCTTAGGTCCGAGATTGATAGGTAGACCACCTCGTCCGCTTGGTCGCCGGCGGTACGACGACTATCACCGCCGTATTCAGATCAATACTTTGCCTCTCGAGATCTCGCACAATTTGCCATTCTCGGAGATCTCCTGAATTCCTTCGCCGCCGTGGAGGACTAAGCTGAAGGATTTGCGCTGAAACTCCGGGTATCCAGTGCCACTTATAGACGACGTCAAATTCACTTTGGAGCCGAGGCGCTTCAAACAAAACTCCGTCCTGTGGTACTGACCGGACTTGTAGGCACAGGAAACGCCGTCGTCCTCGACTAATACCGATGTCGAAGTCCCATCCTTACTGGGAGTGAAGATATGCAGGTCGATGATTGTTGGCTGATAATCCATGGTCGAGGCCGGGGCATCGGGCCACATGGGGATGATGGCGCCAGCGCGGACGAAGAGGGGGATAATGTCGAGTGGTGTCTCGACGTCGACGTATCGACCACCTCTCAGGCACTCATCTGAGTACCAGTCGAACCAGTCGCCTTTCGGCAGGTAGACTGATCTACTTTCCGTGCCCGGCTGATACACAGGGGCGATCATGATGTCGCGTCCGAGAAGGAATTGGTCGTCCACGGCTCGCGTAGTCTCGTCGTCCTGATATTCGTAGAAAAGCGGACGCTGGATCGGGGCGCCCGATTCTGCGGCTTCGACGAAGGCGGTGTAGAGGTAAGGCATCAACCTATATCGCAGCTCTATGCTCTTGCGGACGTTCTCTTCGGCGACACCGCCAAACGTCCATGGGTACTGCGCGGCACAGCCGGCCATGTTATGGTTGCGAAAGAATGGGGTGAGAGCGCCGTACTGCATCCAGCGTATGAGCAACTCTTCCGTGCAGTTCTCAGCGAAGCCCCCGACGTCCGCGCCGACGAATGGTTGGCCTGACAGTCCTAACCCCATCCCCATTGCGATGCTCATTTTCAAGTGGTCCCAACGGGACATGTTATCGCCCATCCAATTCGCGGCGTAGCGCTGGATACCGGCAGATCCTGCCCGGCTGAGGATGAAGGGCCGACGGTCGGGCATCGCGTCGACGAGGCCGTCGTGCGTCGCCATGGCCATCATGAGGGCGTACTGGTTGTGAAAGACTTCGTGGGGTACTCGACCGTCTTGGAAGTGCATCGATCGAGCCGGGATGTCTCCAGTCGCCGGCTCGTTCATGTCGTTCCAAATGCCCGCGACGCCTGTTGCAATGTGATTGGCGTTGAGGTCGCCCCACCACCGCCGCGCCGATTCCTTGGAGAAGTCGGGGAACGCCGTCTTTCCCGGCCAGACCTGGCCTGTGTATACGTTGCCGCCAATCGTTTTGCAGAAGACATTCTCGTCAAGCCCAGACTCGAATACGCTATAGCCTGTCTCTTGTTTGACCCCCGGATCTACAATTGTCACTACGTTAAAGCCATCGCTTTTGAGGTTCTTCAGCGTCTGTGTGACGTTAGGAAAGGCGGCGCTGTTCCAAGTGAAGACGCGGTAACCGTCCATGTGGTCGATGTCGAGCCAGAGGGTGTCGCATGGAATCTGACGGTCCCGGAGGTTGTTCGCCAAATCAGTTAGGCTGTTATGATCGTATGGATGCCAGCGACACTGGTGGTAGCCGAGGGCCCAGATCGGCGGAGTTGAGATACGGCCGGTTAACCAGGTGTAGGCTTCTACGATCTGTTTAAGCGCGGGGCCGGCGAAGATGTATTCGGTGTATTGTCCGCCGAGAAACTTGAACCGGTACTCGGAAGGATGATCGAACTCGAACTCGGCCCGGTGTCCGTTGTCGATGAAGAATCCGGCTGCTGAATTGGTTCGTGAGTCGACATGATAGAAGAACGGGATGGAAACGTAGTAGGGATCGAACTCCGTGCTTGTCGGGTCGGCGCGCGGGTCAGAACGGTCCCGGCCATTTGCAAACTCGCCGGCGGCATTAGGATTCAGGACATCCGTGTTCCACAGCGTGAACGAGCGTCCCGCGCGGTTCATTCGCCCTGTCTTCTCCCCGAGACCGAAAATAACATCCGCGGGCCGCATCTGACGCGCTACGATGAATTCGTCATTGAGATGGAGATAGGCTGCCGGCACACCGTCGACTACGGCGGTGCCGAAGATCACCGAACCATCCGGCCGGAAAGCGGAGAGACTGAAGGGAGCTCTCGATATGGAGAGCAACATCGCCGTCGTCTGTACCGTGATATCATTGTCCAATTCACCGACCTCGAACCTGCACAGCGGAAGCGTGGTCAAGTCAGCGCAGACGGCGAAGGTAGGATGGCTGACGAAGTCGCCGCCGGCGATCTGGATACGGAAGACGTCCTCTCGTATCACGTCGACTTCCAGGACTTTATTATCGACCTTGACGCGGATTCCGCGTTTTGTGCATTCGACGGCCCGCACGGCATTAAGGGGTGAGAAGTATCGGGGACAGATTCGATCCGGCATGTCTTGCGTCTCGGCTTTCTACTATCGTTGAGTTAGCACATTATAGCACTATATTAACTTATCGGTAAAGTAATGTATATTTCATAGTTGGCATGGGGTTGGATTGCGGTGGTCGCTCCATCTTACGGCGGCAGCAGATGGAGTATAATGTGATTAATATTAGATTAGCGGTAACGTGTCGGAGATTACCGAACAAAAGGTCTACTTTGCCCACCATTCGAGATATTGCCAAGGCGTGCGGAGTTTCCGCAATGACGGTCTCCGCCGTGCTCAACAATCGCAAGAGCGCGGCCAGTGCACAGACGCGTGAACGCGTCCTGAGGGTGATCGAGGAGATGAACTATCACCCGAGTGCCGTGGCCCGCGGTCTCGCCCGACGTCACATGAACACTATCGGGGTGGTGATGGCGTATGGGCAGCGGACGTCGCTTGCGTCCGACCGGTACTTCGGTCCGGTGCTGGATGGTGTGTTCGAGGCGAGCAAAGCCTACGGTCAACGAACACTGATCATAACGGAGGACACATGGGAAGAGGCCTACGAGAAGCTACCGACCTATTTTGATGGTCACTGCGACGGGCTCCTTTTCATCCTGCCCACGATTCCCAGCGAATACATGGTGCAACTCAACCGGAGGAATATTCCGTTCGCCATTGTGGGTGAGGCGCGTGAGGAGGCCGCGTTATCGGTCGTCGATCTCGACAACGTGGCCGCGGGCTTCGACGCCACCGCGTACCTCATCTCTTGCGGGCATCGACGGATCGCCTACTTCGGCGGCGACGGAGTCTACCAGAGTAGCGGCCAGAGGGGCGAGGGGTATCGACACGCTCTGGCGTCCAAAAACATACCCGTGGACGATCGTTACATCGTCCCGGGACACTACTCCGAAGAGTCCGGATATCAGCGCACATCGCAACTTCTCAAGTCCGCCGCTTCTCGTCGCCCCACGGCCATCTTCTGCGGCGACGACTGGATCGCACTCGGCGCGCTCCGCGCCGCAGTCGAGCGCGGCGTGCGCGTGCCGGAAGAACTCTCTCTCGTCGGCATAAACAATAATCCCCAAGCTGAACTGTCGAAGCCGGCCATAACCACGATCGACAACCCACTTCGAGCGATCGGTAAATCCGCGGTCGATATCGTCTTTGCCCAGATCCACCAAGGCGCTCTGCCGGGTTCCAAGCGACTGATTCGCGGCGAGATGATCGTCCGCGAATCGGTCGCTGACGTTTAGAAGCTATCCTGAAGCACAAAACCCGAGTTGTATATCGGGTGCGTTATAAACTTACCGGTAAGGTTGACCTCCAAGTCTATCTGCTCATGTTGACCGATTAATCTTTCGTTATATTATTTTGAAATCGGGCACTGCTCCCTGGCTTTCTCCCGTTTGCTTGACATTGCGTCAGTGAAGTGTTATCATACGAATGTAGCTTACCGGTAATGTAGTCATGCGCGGCAATGTGATGGAGGGTGTGTTGGCGACCATTCGAGATGTAGCGAAGGCATGTGGCGTGTCGGCGATGACGGTGTCCGCCGTTCTCAATAATCGACAAGGGGCAGCGAGTTCCAACACGCGTGATAGGGTTCTCCGCGTTGTCGAAGAACTCGGATATCATCCGAATGCGCTTGCCCGCGGACTTTCGCGGAAGACGATGCAGACCGTCGGTGTTGTGCTGGTCAGCAGCGGCACGACGTCGATCGCCGCGGACCGTTACTTTGGCCCGATCCTCGACGGCGTCTTCGACAAGGCCAAGCAAGCAGATCAACGTGTTCTAATCATCACCGAAGAGACGTGGGAGGCGGCTTATGACAAGCTGCCGAGTTACTTCGACGGTCACTGCGATGGTCTCCTCTTCGTTCTTCCCACGATCTCCAACGAGTTTCTCGTCTCCGTACAGAGGCAGGACGTTCCCTTCGTCATCCTCGGTGAGAGCCGACCGATGCCGACGCTGTCGGTGGTCGATCTCGATAATATTGCGGCGGGCTACGATGCGACGACGTTTCTCCTTCAGAACGGACACAGGCGCATCGCGCTTTTTAAAGGCGACGCCTACTTCGCCAGCAGCGGTTTGCGAGAAGAAGGCTATAAGAAGGCATTGACGGAGTGGGGTGCTCCCGTCGAGGACGGCCTTGTCTACGAAGGTCGCTACAGTGCAGACTCAGGTTATGCCTGTATGCTCAATCTTCTAAAAAGCCCGGCGGGCGACCTGCCGACGGCGGTGTTCTGTGCCGACGACTGGATCGCCATGGGCGCGATTCAAGCCCTCGACGAACGTGGGCTGTCCGTGCCCAGTGACATGTCCATCGTCGGTGTGAACGACAACAAAGAATCGTCCACCTGGTCGCCCGGCCTTACTACCATTAGCCAGCCCTTGCGCAGTCTGGGGCAGAGAGCGACTGAGATGGTCCTCGACCAGATCAGAAATGGCCGCAAACCCGGCGTCAAGGCGCTTGTGCGCGGTGAGATCGTGACGCGCGGCTCGGTGTCGACGCTTGCTGCGCCCACAGTCACCTGGTCGAAGGGCGATCGCCGGCCACGCCGTCGATTAGCCGGCTCTCGCCTTCCCTCAGAGTGATGATTCTGTCCGGCACAACGTTGCGATAGGTGTCTCTACGGCCGCTGGGCCAGTCGATCGTGAGTTGGTCTATCAACGTCATTTTTCCCAACCCAAGATGAACTCGCCGATCGGAGGACGAGAGGTAAGATCCGGCGGCGGTGCACTGGCGGTGTACGAGTTTGTCGCCTCCTTTGACAGTAACGGTGGCTCCCAGTCCGTCTCGGTTGCTCTTCACGCCTATGAGTGAGACTTCCAGCCAGTGTCCCACGTGGGATTGGTTCTGAAGGAGTAGGGGGCTGCCTTCGCTGTCGACAACCAGCGCGTCGACGCGTCCGTCGTTGTCGAAGTCGCCGATCGCCAGGCCTCTGCCGACAATTGCGCGGCCTGCTTCGTCCGCCAGAGCCCGCCCGTCATAGTCGAAGTGATTGCCCTTGTAGTTCTTGAGGAACTCGACTGGTTGTCGATATGCGCCGTGCGGCTCAACCTGGGCGACGTTATCTTCCACGTGGCCATTGGCGATCAGTAAATCGAGGTAGCCGTCATTATCGGCGTCGATCCACTTGACGCCGAAACCAAGGAACGGTCTCGTGGCGGCGGCAATGTCGAGGCGGCCGGACCAGTCTTCAAACAGTCCGTTACCCAGATTGCGGTAGATCGACTTTGTCTCGGCCTCATAAGTGGTGACGATGAGGTCAGGATGGCCGTCGTTGTCGTAATCTCCCCAGTCGACACCCATGCCGGCGTGCTTGTTGCCGTTGAAGTCGAACGCAGTTCCGGATTTAGTTCCGATGTTTTGGTAGACACCTCCGCTCGGCTTTAAAAGATCGCCTGGCATCTCGTCGTTGGCCAGGTAGAGGTAAGGCCGCTGCGATACGTCGAGCGTCGCCGTGGCTACTCCGAGGCATTTGCCGTTGGTCTTGTCGAGGCCCCACAGATGCGTGACGTCTACGAAGTGAGATGTGTCATCGTAGCTAGTTTGCCGCGCTCCAGTCCGCCCCAGATTGTGATAGAGGACGCCATGTAGGCCTGCGAAGTGCTGAGGTCCACAGGCGGTCAGGACACTGTGATCGGTGCATAGTCCGGTGTCCTTGGCGGAGTCGAAGTCGACGTAATTGCCAATAAAAAGATCGAGCTTTCCGTCATTGCCGGCGTCGAAGAATGCACAGCTCGTTCCCCATGGCTGCGGTTTGATCCCGGACGCCGCGGTGACGTCGATAAAGCGTCGGCCGCCGCAGTTGTGGAGTAGGTCGCCGCCGCGATAAGCGGAAAGGTAGAGGTCTTCGAACCCGTCGTTATCGTAGTCGCCAGCCGCGCAACCGCGGAAGTCGCCGTGAAGCACGTCGAGCCCTGTTTGGTGGGTGACGTCGACAAAGTGCCCGTGTCCGTCGCCCCGGTAAAGGGCAATCTGAGGACCAATGAGCAGGATGTCGAGGTTGCCGTCGTTGTTGTAATCCAGAAACCCGCAACCGGTGCCTATCGTTTGCTGGATATTGAGCGGGCGCTTAACGGGCTGATACCATCGGTACCGGATACCCGCCGCGCCGGCGATGTCGACGAATCTGACGGTGATTGGCAGCGAAGTAGCCAATTGCTGAGGCGATCTTTCCCTCTGACCAGCGCAGCCGGTGTTTAACAGCGCGGCAATGGCTACGATGAGCGCGGATATTACGGTTGAATGGTGCGGTGTATGCATAGGAAAACTCTGCGTATACAACTATATCGGTAAGTTAATAGCGGCATGATATCAATGATACGCTCGGTTGTCAATCCGGCAATCTTGCGAGCAAACTCTATTATTAATACTCTGAATCATCGTCAAACAGAGAGATGTTTGAAAAAACTGGCCAATCTTGCACCAATTGTATTGACAGAAAATCATCAGCGTGATATTATCTAAACATAGCTTACCGGTAAGGTAAACGAGCTTATCTTAAAGCTGGTAGCTATACCGGGCGTGGCGTCATATCTATCGTGAGGAGGTGATACGTTAGCCACGGAGGCGCGAGGTGTCAGGAAATTCATTTTCGTTTATCATTAAGTCCGCATCGACTGCGGGACTGTTTTCATTGCAAAGGAGATGTCGAATGAAGAATCAGAAAGTCGGTTTTACTCTTATTGAATTGCTAGTTGTTATCGCTATTATAGCGATTCTCGCTGCGATTCTTTTTCCGGTATTTGCTCAGGCCCGCGAAAAAGCGCGCTCTATTACCTGTGTTTCCAATGAAAAGCAGATCGGTCTTGGATTTGCGATGTACGTTCAGGACAACGATGAGTCGTTGCCGCCAAAGCGCACGGTTCCCTCGGGCTTCGGCTGGGGCTCGGGAGCTGCCTATGCGACGATCACCACGTGGAAGGACTTCATTTATCCGTATATCAAGAGCGGTGGACGGGCGTTCAATGGCGGCACCGCCTACAGCGCGGCAGGGCAGGGTGGAGTGTTCCAGTGCCCCGATAATACGGCGGCATGGTCGACGGTTACTTCGTTCGGCTTCCTGGGCGGCGGCGGAGCTGGAGACGAAACCACACGCTATCCAAGGTCGTACGCTGTCAACAACTACGCCGGCGTCAACGAAATGAACGGCACCCAGATAACGGATGCCGGCAACAGTCCGAATTCGCGGCTGTGGCCGTGTCCCGGTGACAGTCCATGCGGGCAGGGAGCGATCTCCGTCCTCGACCATCCCTCCTCAACCATCATGGTGGCCGAAGCCCGCGGTTCAGCGATCGACATGCAAGGCTTCTATCTTGGTTATCAGACTACTCCCGACGGCGCGCTCAACGGGCCGGGTGGATTCTCCGGCGTGCAAGGGCACCAGAAGCTGACCAACGTCGTCTTCTTCGACGGCCACGCCAAGACGGTTCGACCCGCGCAGTCCGTCAGTCAAGACCTGTGGGACATGTTCGGCCCCAATGGATACTCGGCAACTGTACAGCAGCAGCTTCTGCAGCAGATCGCGGCGGTTCAGGAATGGCAATAATGAAGAACATTCGCATCGGGATACGAGCGCTCGGCATCGCGATTGGCATGGCTGTCTTCCTTTCGACAGGGTGCAGCCATAAGGTCGAAAAGCCGACTCCGGGAAGCCCCGCGGCCCAAGCGGAAGCTGGAATGAGATCGCAGATGGCCGACGAATTCCATCATCCGAACTTTGGCGCCGCCAATACCAAACAGTAGATCAACTTAAGTCTTCCCCCTACTCGGTCAATAATACGAAGAGTGGGGGGAGGCGTTTTGAAGCGGTCGAGATCGGTTAGGCAATTATCTTTGGCGACGATTTACCAACCCAGGCCGGCGGACTCGCCTGCTGGTCCCTCATCTCTGTCAGAACCTAGTAGCGGATCACGACTGTCGAAGATACGATGGGGCCGATGTGCTGCGGTATCGATACCACTCATCGTTCTCAATTGCGGTTGGATCGCAAATTCGGAGATGAAGACGAACGTAACTGAGGGAACGATCTCTACCCTGTTTATGGGCGTGACGTTCCTCCTATTTGTCCTCACGCTCGTCAACCTCATGGTGAAGCGACTGCTCCATCGCACAGCGTTGCAGCAGAATGAGTTGATGGCGGTTTACACGATGCTGTCGATGTCTAGCGTCGTGGCCGGCGTCGGACATTATGAGTTTCTGATGCCGTTCCTGGTCAACGCCTTTCACTACGATACGCCCGTAAACGGCTGGTCAAGCTTCTGGCATCTGCTTCCTTCGTACATCGGTCCGCGCGATCCTGAAGTTCTCAAGGGCTTCTACGACGGGAAGTCGACCTTCTTTCAACCGCGTATCATGATGGCTTGGGCTTATCCGCTTGCCATCTGGTCTGGGTTCTTTCTGGTATTGATCTGGACGACGTTGTGTGCGGCGTGTATCGTACGACATCGATGGCAGGAAGAGGAGCACCTCCCGTTTCCTGTCATTGCTTTGCCGCTAGAGATGACGCGCGTCGACGAGCCTATCTACAAGAAGAAGGCGATGTGGATCGGGTTCGCCGTCCCATTCCTGCTGCACTCGTTAAATTCTCTTGCGAGTATCGTGCCCGGCATCCCGACGTTGAAGATCAACTCCCAGCACGATCTCGTGGCCGATGGGGCGTTGCATTTTCCGTGGACCGGCGTCGACTCGCTCTACTATCAGCTGCACCCCGCTGGTGTCGGATTTGGGTTTCTTATCAATACGGACATCTCGTTTTCGCTGTGGTTCTTTTACCTTGCCAAGAAGCTTCTCAACGTTTTGGGGGTGACGGCGGGGTGGCGAGATGCCGGGCATGGGTGGAATGGGGACACGGCGGCGCAGTTCCCGTTCACGGCATATCAAGGCTGGGGAGCCTGGCTGGCTCTTGGAATAACGACGATCTGGGCAGGGCGTCAGTATTTTTCCGACTACTGGCGACGCGCGATCGCGGGCAAGTCGAACGCCGACGATGTCATGTCGCCCCGCCTGGCGATTGGCGGGCTCGCTAGCGGCTTCCTGGTTATGAGCGCATTCTTTTGGTCATCCGGTGGATCTTGGTGGCTCCCGCCACTGTTCCTGCTGGTCTATCTCTTGATCATGGCGGCAATTACGCGCCTTCGAGCTGAGACCGCCGTACTCTGTACGGAACTCGCATGGATCAACCCGCAGAGTATTGTGCCCGCGTTGATTGGGACGCATGGTCTAAAACAGGCCGACCTCGCACACATGGGGATGATGACATGGTTCAACACCGATTATCGTGCCGCCGCCATGCCACATCAACTTGAGGGCTTGGCGGGCATGCGCAAAGCCGGGGGGGCGATGTCGCCTATGGTCGTTGCCATCATGGCGTCCGCCGCTGTCGCAATAGTCGCGGCCAGCGTGTGGGACTTGCAGATGTATTACGTGCAAGGAGCCGACACCGCCAATGTCAACCAGTGGCGCGTTCTTTGGAAAGGGAACGAAGCCTGGAGCAATCTTGCCGACTGGATTCACACGCCGCGCGCAGCAGACCCTAAGGCCATCGCTGGCGCGACCGTTGGGTTTACCGTTACCTGTCTGCTCAGCGCGCTAAGGATGCGGTTCGTCGGGTTCCCATTTCACCCGGCCGCGTACGTGCTGAATACATCGTTTGCTAACGATTTCTTCTGGGGCGACATGTTCGTTGCCTGGGCCCTCAAGCTGTTGGTAATGCGCTATCTTGGCATGGACGGTTATCGAAAGGCGCTTCCGTTCTTCCTGGGTTTGATCCTGGGCGACTTCGTGACCGGATCGGCGTGGAGCATTATTGGTCTGGTCTTCCATATGAGCCTGTTCCGAACGTTTGCGACTTAATTGCACCGCTAAAGGGCGACAAGCGGAGCCATGCATTCGGTGCATGGTGTCAAATCGTGTAAGAGGTACTAATGCAATCTATTGAGTGCGCCGTTATCGGCTTCGGTGGCATCGGCTCCAAGCATGGCGGCTGGTTAGAGTCCACGGGGATCATGCGGGTGAAGGCCGTTTGCGATCAGAACAGCGCGATGACGGGACAAGTTCGACAGGCATTTCCAAACGCCGCATATTACTGCGATGTCGATGACTTGCTGACCGACAAATCGCTCGGCCTCGCTGTGATCGCGAGCCCGCATCACCTCCATGCCGTTCAGGCGATCGCCTGTCTGGAGGCGGGATTGCACGTGGTGGTCGAGAAGCCGATGGCAATTCGTTATGTCGACTGCCTTGCCATGATCGATGCGGCCAAACGCAACGATCGGCTGCTGACCGTCTTTCACAACCGCCGGCTTGATCCATGGTATCAAGCAGCGAGACGTCTGATCCGGAGCGGCCGGTTGGGCAAACTTGTCGAGGTTTGCGCAATGAACCAGAACAAGCCGTTTTGGCGAGAGCATCCGTCGTGGCGGTCCTATCCAGAGACGAGCGGGGGCTTGATGTATGACTGGGGCGCTCACTTAATCGACAACATAGTCGGTCTCGCGGAAGCGTCGCCGATCGCCGTCGACGATGCAGTGGTATCTGTCAGCGGTTGCTTCTACAAGTCGCCAGACTCGCCCGCGCAAGTCAACGACGATCATGGACGAATCACTTTGCGGTTCGCGTCCGGTGCTGTTGGAGAGCTGTCAATTTCGAGCCTCACCCGAGACCCCGGCTACCGCTATAAGATCATCGGTGAGGACGCGACTGTGGTCGACCGCTGGAACATGAACGGCGGAAGCATGGAGGTTTACACCGGGGATGGACGCGACTCTTTCGACGCACAGGAAGTCGAATACGCCGGCGGCAGCGGGACCTATCCTGCCTTCTACGCGGACCTTGCTGCCCACTTTCGCAACGGCGCACCCCCTCTGGTCACGGCGGAGAGCGCGGCACGTATCATTCAAATTTTAAACGCTGCGGAGGAATCACATGCGCATGGAGGTGCGCCGGCTGTCCTCCGATAGCGTCGACCCGAAAGGAGGTTTAAACCCGAATTTCTGTATAAGATTGCTATTAGCAATGTTTGCTATATAAATAGGAGAAAACTAATGCGTTATAAATCCGTATCCACCGTAGTGGCGGCGCTGGTAGGAATATTCCTCGCAAGCTCTGCGCATGCCGGATCGGTGATAAAGGACGTCAATACCGATAAAGCTCGGTATGCGCCCGGGTCAACAGTGACAATTAACGTCGACCTTACCAACAACACGGGCTCGACGATTACGAATGGCGTCGTCAATGTGTACTGTAAGCATCTGGCTACCCAGGTCTACTCACCTCCGTCGCAGTCGTTCACACTCTCGAATGGAGCGTCGACGACTCTGACCTTCACCTGGGCAACGCCAAACACCGACTTCCAGGGATACGGGATTGAAGCCTGGGCGTCCAACTCATCGGGGACAATCCTCGACAACATCAACTCTGCGGCGGATGTTTCGTCAGTTTGGACGAAGTACCCTCGCTACGGCTACTTGTCGAGCTTTCCTTCCCAGTCGACGGCTACGTCGACCAACGAGGTATGGCAGCTCAAGAACTTTCACATCAACGGCCTCCAGTATTACGATTGGCAGTGGAAGCACCATGTCCCGCTTGCCGGAACCGTCGCAAGCCCGGCGGCATCGTGGAACGATCTCGCCAATCGTCCGACTTATCGTCAGACAATCCTTGACATGATTAACGCCGGGCATGGATACAACATGTCCGCGATGAATTACAACTTGATGTACGGGGCGTGGGCCGGATACGGGCAGGACGGCAGCGGCGTCAACTCGGCGTGGGGATTGTTCAATTCTAACAACGGGACGAACCAGTATGGCTATTCCCTGCCGTCTGTGTGGGCGACGCAAAATCTCTACTTCTTCGACCCAAGCAACACCTCATGGCAGAACTACCTGTTCGGCCGCGAAAACGACGTGTTCGCCGCATACCCGTTCGACGGCTGGCATGTCGACCAGATCGGCTCGCCGCCGAACACCGTTTACACTGCGGGAGGAACGGCAATCGATGTTTGGACAACTTTCAAAGGCTTCCTCAATAACGCGAAGTCTGCGCTGAACAAGACGATTATCTTCAACAATGTTGGCGCATATGGCATGTTTGACGTCGTCGCCAATTCATCGGAAGACGCCGTATACGTAGAGTGTTGGCCCGTGTATGGTCAGAACACGTATAACGACCTAAAGACGGTCGTTGACCAGGGGTTCTCCTGGAGTGGCAACAAGAAGGGGGTAATCCTGCCTGCATACATGGACTATAACTACGCGACCAATTTCAGCAACGGTAGCCATGGCTCTTTCAACACGCCTGGCGTACTCTTGACGGATGCCGCTGTCATGGCAAGCGGTGCGTCGCACCTGGAACTTGGCGACGGCTCCAGTATGCTCGACAATGAGTACTTCCCGAACCGTGACCTGATTCCCAGTGCATCGCTTCTGTCGACGCTGCGGAACTACTACGACTTTGATGTTGCCTATGAGAACCTATTACGCGATGGTCTTAGTAACAATAGCAATACAATTAACCTGAATGTGGCATCGAGCTCCACGGCCAATACAAACGCGGTATGGACATTTGCCAAGAACAACACGTCGACGCACGTGCTGAACTTCATCAACCTGATTGGTGAAGGGAACAATGGTTGGCGGGATGATTCCGCGAACTACCCGGCGCCCACTACGCAGTCGAACGTGTCCGTCAAGTACTACTATGGCGGTGGCTCCATCGCGAGTGTCAACTGGGCGTCGCCGGATATCAACAATGGGAAGTCCTACGCGCTGACGTACACTACCGGGACCGATGCGGGCGGTACGTATGTCTCCCTCACCCTGCCGTCGCTGGCATACTGGGACTTGGTCTACATCACCCTGGGCACAGCAAGCGTTCCGTCGCCGCCGACCGGGCTTAGCGCGACCGCCGGCAACAGCCAGGCGACTGTAACCTGGTCGGCGAGCACTGGCGCCACCAGCTACTCCATCTACCGAGGCACCACAAGTGGA
>Ga0207705_10001553_pt1 | contig 18222 bp, 14 predicted proteins | sample KBSC13metaG_FD_184314 | JGI IMG/M metagenome (GOLD analysis project Ga0207705, IMG submission 184314) | Corn rhizosphere microbial communities from Kellogg Biological Station, Michigan, USA - KBS C1-3 metaG (SPAdes) (version 2) | ecosystem: Host-associated > Plants > Roots > Rhizosphere > Soil ...
ATCGCCCGGGCGCTGCGCATTGCCGCCAGGCATATTCTCGACAAGGCCGCAGATCCCGACGACGTTTGCCTTGGCCTTGCGCAAGGCGAGCGCCTTCATTGCTCCGGCGACGGCGCCGGCGCCGCCCATGTCCCATTTCATCGCTTCCATGCCGGCCGCAGGCTTGATCGAGATGCCTCCGGTGTCGAAGGTCACGCCCTTGCCGACGAAGGCAACCGATTGGCCGCCCTTGCCCACGCCGTTCCACTTGAGGACTAGTAACCGCGCCTCGCGGACGGAGCCTTGCGCGACCCCGAGCAACGCGCCCATGCCGAGCTTCTCCATCGCGGCCCGGTCAAGCACCTCGAGTTCGAGACCGGACCCTTCGATTGACGCTTTGACTCGTTCGACGAAGGTCTCCGGGTAGATGATGTTGGCGGGCTCGGTAACCAGCTCGCGCGTCAGCGACACGCCTTCGACCACTGGCAACCAGCGTTGCTCGTAACGCTTACCGGCCTCGCCATTGGCGCCGACAATTACAATTTTCTCAAGTGTTGGCTTCTGGTTGTCCTTGAGCTTCGTGCGATAGCGATCATAGCGCCACGACCTAAGCGCTGCGCCGAAGCCGACCCGGGCCGCCGCATCGGCCTCATACTCGAGGCCCGAGAGGTCGATGACGGCAGTCTTCTCGCCCGACGCCTGCAGCTTTGCGGCGGCCGTTCCGCCGAGCTTTTCGGCGGCAGCCTGCGGTGTCGATCCCATTCCGGTGCCCACCACAAGGAGCCGCCGAACCACGCCATCGTCATCCACAAATTGCTCCGAGACGCTCGCGCTCTCGCCTTCGAAGCGCTGGCGGTCCAGAGCTGCGGAAACGGCGTGCTGTCTGTCGCCAAGCGCTCCAAGGCTGGACCGGTCCTTTCCGGCGACTGGCAAAACCAGGGCATAGTCACCGGCCGGCCGTTTGTCGGCGAAATGAATTTGCATTTAGGGCAATCCTCAAGAAGGCGAACGTTGCTCCCGCCCTTTAAGATGCAAGTCAAAGCTTGGCAAAGCAGCGGCAGAGGACGAGTTCCGACGATTGTCGGCGCGCTCGTGAGGTGCGATAGCCGGGCCCGAAAGATCATTCGAGGTTGGGGCGGGCAAGCGTTGCGGACGAGATTTGTCTGGTGGTCGGCGCTCCCAATGCTCCTCTCGCTTCCGGTCGCGGTTGGGGCCCAAGCCGTATCGGCCGTCGGCCAGGATCAAATAGTCACTTTTAGCGCCGACCGGGTGACATACGACAGCAACGCCGATGTCGTGACCGCGAGCGGCGACGTCCGCATGCAACGGGATGGCAATTACCTCGCAGCCGACCAGGTCGTGTGGGAGCGCAAGTCCGGCCAGGTCTACGCCAAGGGCAATGTCGTCGCGGTGACGCCGCAAGGCGACAAGCTGATCGGCGACAATGTCCAACTTATCGACACGCTGCGCGACGGTACCATCGACAATCTGATGGTTGTCCTGGAAAGTGGAGGGAGGATAGCCGCCCAGCGCGGTACCCGCATCAATGGCGTCTCCACCCTCACCAACGCCATCTATTCGCCGTGTCCGGTGACGACTTCGAGCGGATGCCCTAAGCGGCCGAGCTGGGCCATTACGGCGGCGCGCGTCATCGACGATCCAAACAGCACCAAGATCCGGTTCGAGGGCGGCCGGCTGCAGCTGTTCGGAATCAATCTGCCGCTGCTCCCGGTGTTCAGCATCGCCCGCGGCACTGAGGGTACCAGCGGTTTGCTCGTGCCCGACATCGCCGTGTCCAGCCGCAATGGCTTCGAGCTTGCCTTGCCCTATCACGTGCAGATTGGGCCCAATCGCGACGCCACGATTACGCCGCACCTCTACACCTCGGTTCTGCCAGCGATCCAACTTGAATATCGGGAGTTGAACAGCCTTGGCGCGTTCCAGCTTGGCGGTTTCCTGACTTACGGCAAGGTCGATCGGACCGATCCGACTTCCACCGATCCCGAGCCGCACCGAATCCGCGGCTATTTCGACGGCAACGGCCGCTGGCAGCTCAGTCCGACATGGAGCATCACCAGCTCGATCCGGGTCGCGACGGACAAAACGGTCACTCGTCGATATGACCTCACCAACGACGACCGGCTACGCAACGTCATCAATGCCGAGCGGATCACGCCCGACAGCTACATCTCGATCGCCGGCTGGGCGTTTCAGGGCCTTCGCGTCGACGATCATCAAAAACAATTTCCGATTGCCTTGCCGGCGATCGATGCCCGGTTCCGGCCCGGAAACGTGGCTGGGGGCAATCTTGAAATTCAGGCGAACAGCCTCTCAATCCTGCGGATCGATGGCCAGGACACACAGCGTGCGTTCGCTAGCGTGGAGTGGGACCTTCGTCGGCTGACGCCCTGGGGTCAGGAGGTCACTTTCACGGCTTTCGGCCGTGGCGATGTTTACCACACGGACGACGCGCAAGACACGACTGTCGCGATCTATCGCGGCACCAATGGGTGGCACGCGCGCGCAATCGGCGCGTTGGCGGCCGACATCAAATGGCCATTCATCGGCTCGGCATTTGGCGGCGTGCAGCGGCTCGTGCCCCGGGTGCAGCTGGTCCTCACTCCGCCGACGCCCAACCTCGATATCCCCAACGAGGATGCTCGCTCGGTCGATCTTGAGGACAGCAACCTCTTCGCGCTCAACCGTTTTCCAGGCTACGACCGCTGGGAGGATTCATCGCGGATAACCTACGGCTTCGACTGGTCGCTCGACCGCAAGAACCTGTCGATCGACAGCACCATCGGACAAAGCTTCCGATTCAATCGCCAGGATAGCATTTTCCCTCAAGGTACAGGCCTTACGGGAAGGGTTTCAGATATCGTTGGAAGAACGAGAGTACGCTACGGGCGCTTCATCGACATCACTGACCGCTACCGCATCGACAAAAATTCCTTTGCGGTTCGGCGGAATGAAGTCGACCTGACCGTCGGCACCACTCAGACCTACGCGCAGATCGGTTATTTGCGGCTCGACCGAAACATCGATCCGACGATCGAAGATTTGCGAGACAAGGAAGAGGTGCGCGTCGCTGCACGGATCCTGTTCCGCCGGTACTGGTCGATATTCGGAGCGAGCGTCATCGACCTGACGGACAGAAAGGAGGACCCGCTTTCACTGGCGGACGGCTGGCAGCCGGTGCGCAACCGTCTCGGCATCGAATATGAGGACGAATGCCTGCAGCTTGGCGTGACCTGGCGACGCGACTATGAGCGCATCGGTGCCTTCCGCAAGGGAAGCACCTTCGCCATTCACTTGGCGTTGAAGGGGGTCAGCCGCTAAGCTTGCGTTCAGCGGGCCTAACGCAAGCAATCATTGGGAAATTAGGGAAAATCCGGACGTGGCAGCAGCTTTTCGAGTGAATGTGACGCGCGCATCGTTGGTCGGCATAGCAATTGCGCTTGGCGTCGGGAGCGGCGCCGTTGCCCAGGAGACCGCTCAACCTGGCCAGTTGCAGGCAGGCGGGCAGCCACAGGTCAACAGCACGCAATCGCTGCGGCTTCCGCAAAACCCGCAGCTGTTCGGCACGGCCATGCCGTCGGTCGTCAAGGCGACCGCGATCGTCAACGGCGACGTGATCACTCAGACGGACGTTCAGCAGCGCCTCGCCTTCCTTGCGATTGCCAACGGTGGACAGATCCCGCCCGAGGAAGTCGATCGGCTGCGCGATCAGGTGCTCAGGAACCTGATCGACGAGACTCTCGAGATTCAAGCGGCAAAAACCGAGAAGATCGAGATCAAGCAGTCGGATATCGACAAGACCATTCAACGCGTCGCGGAAAATGCCAAGAAGACCCCGGCGCAGCTTGCAGCAATGCTCGAGGCGAACGGCTCCAACATCAAATCGATGCAGCGCCAGGTACAGGGCGAGATCGCCTGGCAGCGGCTCCAGCGGGCCAAGATCGAAAGTGGAGTCACTGTCGGCGACGACGAGGTCAAGGCAGTTCTCGATAAGCTCAACGCGTCGAAGGGCACGGAAGAGTTCCGGGTTGGAGAGATATTCCTGTCGGCGACGCCCGCCAGCCAGTCCCAAACGCTCGACAATGCGAACAAGATCTTGGTCCAGCTCCGGCAGGGGGCCTCGTTCGCGGGCTACGCCCGGCAATATTCCGAAGCATCGACAGCGGCGGTCGGCGGCGATCTCGGGTGGGTCCGGCCGGAACAGCTTCCAGCGGCTCTGGCGACGGTACTCCGCGACATGCCGGCCGGCTCCATCAGCAATCCGATTCCGGTACCGGGTGGTTTTTCGATCATCGCCGTGCTCGACACGCGCAAGATCCTCACGCCCGATCCCCGCGATGCGATCCTCAGTTTGAAACAGGTATCGATCAACTTCCCGAAGGGCACCAAACATGACGCGGCGGAGCCTATCGTCAGCCGTTTTGCCGAGGCCGCGAAGAACATCGGCGGCTGCGGCGGAGCCGAAAAGATCGCCGCGGACTTCCATGGCGAGGTCGTCACCAGCGATGGCGTCAAGATGCGCGACCTTCCCACGGCGCTGCAGCGGCTGATGCTGCCAATGCAGGTCGGCCAGGCGACGCAGCCGTTCGGATCGCTCGATGAAGGCGTTCGGGTGCTGGTAATCTGCGGGCGTGACGAAGCGAGCTCGACGGCACCCAGTTACGACGACGTCTACAACCAGTTGAACGAGGAGCGGGTCAACTCGCGCGCCCAGCGTTATTTGCGCGACTTGCGCCGTGACGCGGTGATCGAATTCCGCTGATTCCTCAGTCCGTTGCAGGCGGCTGCTGATGGCAAGTGTGGCGCAGGCGCCGATTGCGGTGTCGCTTGGCGACCCCGCCGGCATCGGACCGGAAGTGATCGCGAAATGCTGGGACAATCGCGAGGCGTTCGGCTTGCCGACGTTCGTCGCGATCGGCGATCCGCGCTCCGTTGCGGCGATTTGGGATGGACCGATCGAGCTCGTCGACGACCCGCGGCAGGCGGACGCGGCTTTCGACTACGCGTTGCCGCTGATCCAGCTGAACGTGCCGCAGGCGGACATTCCGGGCCACCCCACCGTTGGCGGCGCGCACACCTCGCTGGACGCGCTGGAGATAGCCGTCGGCCTCGCACGCTCAGGATCGGCCGCTGCGGTTGTCACTGGTCCGGTGTCCAAGGAGCAATTGTACGGGATCGGCTTCCAGCACCCCGGCCAGACCGAGTTCGTGGCCGAACGCTGCGGCGTGTCGCCCGGCAATGTCGTGATGATGCTCGCCGGACCCACACTCCGCACGATTCCGGTCACCACCCACCTGGCGCTTTCTGAGGTGGCCTCGCAGTTGAGCAGTTCCCTGATCGAGTCGCGGGGGCGCGCGGCGCTGCGCGGTCTGCAGCGGAACTTCGGGATCGCCGAGCCGCGATTGGCCGTCTCGGGCCTCAACCCGCATTCCGGCGAAGGCGGCCAGCTCGGCCGCGAAGAGATCGAAATCATCGAGCCGGCGATCGCTGCGCTTGCAGCCGAGGGCTGGCGTGTGACCGGTCCGCACCCGGCCGATACGATGTTCCATTCGGCCGCGCGCGCCAATTACGATGCGGCCCTGTGCATGTACCATGACCAGGCGCTGATCCCGATCAAGGCGCTTCACTTCGAGGAAGCGGTCAACGTGACGCTCGGACTTCCGATTGTGCGCACCGCGCCCGACCATGGCACCGCCTTTGACATTGCCGGTCAGGACCGCGCCGACCCTCGGCCAATGTCCGCGGCGATCCGCATGGCGGCGGTCAACGCCGCGTTCCGCGCCGAAGCCGCTTGAGCGCCGCGCTCGAGCCGCTGCGAGACATCATCGCGCGGCATGGACTCAGCGCAAGCAAGTCGCTCGGCCAGAATTTTATCCTCGATCGTCAATTGCTCGCGCGGATCGCGGCGATTCCGGGTTCGCTCGAAGGAGAGCGGGTCTATGAAGTCGGGCCCGGTCCCGGTGGCCTGACCCACGCGCTGCTCGACGCCGGTGCCTCGATCGTGGCCGTCGAGCGCGACCGTCGCTGCCTCCCTGCCCTCGCCGAACTGCAGCGAAGGCCAGGCGCCAAGCTCGAGATCGTCGAGGGGGATGCCCTGCAGATCGACGAGCAAGCGCTCGCCGGGGAAGGCGCGCATGTCGTCGCCAATCTGCCCTACAATGTCGGAACTGCGCTGCTGCTCAAGTGGCTGGCTGACGATTGGCCGCCCTGGTGGCGATCACTGACCTTGATGTTCCAGAAAGAAGTTGCCGAGCGCATCGTGGCTCAACCCGGAAGCGAAGCGTACGGGCGTCTCTCGGTCGCCGCCCAATGGCGCTCGAAGCCGCGGCTGGCGATGGCTGTCAATCGCTCGGCATTCGTGCCGCCGCCGAAGGTGACCTCGGCGGTGGTGCATATCGTACCGGCGGAACAGCCCGCAGGAGTGAAGTCCGAAATCATCGAACGTCTCACTGGAGCCGCCTTCGGTCAGCGCCGCAAAATGCTGCGATCAAGCCTCAAGCAGATGCCGGGCGCTCTCGAAGCCGCCGAAGTGCTGGACATCGACACCCGACGCCGCGCTGAAACGCTCAGTGTCGCGGAATGGGTTTCGCTCGCCCGAAAACTGAGCGCCTAATTCGACTTCGGTGTTTGAGGCGCCTTGGCCGATGCCACCGTCGGCCCGCGGGTGATCGCAGCCGACAGCTGTGCAACTTGCGGGCAGCCGCCGCGACAGATGGTTTGCAGCTTCTGCAAATTTTCCTGCGCCCTTGCCGTCGCACCCATCTCGACCATTGCTTCGCCCTGGACGGCAATCGCGTCGGGGTCGTTCGGCTCCAGCAAGAGCGCCTTGTTGGTCATCCGGATTGCCTTGCCGAACAGGTGCTGCTTCTCCGCTACGCGAGCAATGTCGACGAACGCACCGCGATTGCGCGGATCGACGGCAAGCGCGCTTTCAAGCAAGTCTTCGGCCGCTTCGAGCTTGCCGGCTGAAACCAGATCCTTGGCCTGGTGCTGCAGCTCCAGCGAACGCGGCAATATTTGGTCATCCGCGCGCTGGCTGGCGACGGGCGCCGCGAGCATGAGTCCGGAAAACCCGATGAGCACCAGCCGAGACAAGGACCGCATTAATCTCTCCAACAGTCACCGCCACCTAACATGCTCGGCGCAGCCGCGCGATGAAAAAGCCGTCGGTCCGGTCATGAGCCGGTGTCAGTAGCCGGCCCCGACCTTCCGAACGTCCGGCGGCAATGGGCGTTTCCTCACTAATCCACGATGAACGATCCGCGAGGAAGCGATCAATCTGCCCTGCCCCTTCGCGGGACAGCAGGGAGCAGACGGCATAGACCAGCCGGCCTCCTGGTTTCACCAGTTCGGCTGCAATGCCAAGCAGTCGCTGCTGAGCTTCGACCAGATTGCTCAGGCGCTCGGGTGTCAGCCGCCACCGCCCCTCGGGATTGCGCCGCCACGTACCGCTGCCGGAGCAAGGTGCATCGACCAGCACGAGGTCGGCCATTCCTCTCCAGTCGGCGAGCTCGTCGAGCTCAAGCGGCGGATTGAGCAACCGCTCTTGGACGGAGGCATGCGCACGCTCGCGTCTCGGTATCATCTGCGTCAACCGCTTGCGATTGCTGTCGGTCGCCAGGATGATCGCCGCTGGCGCCGCAGCAGCAAGCGCCAGCGTCTTGCCGCCAGCTCCGGCGCACAGGTCAAGGATTTGCTCGTTATCGGCCGGCTCGGATGCAAGCACGATCAGCTGGCTGCCCTCATCCTGAACCTCGACGAGACCGGCCTGAAATGCCGGATGAAGATCGACTCGAGTGTCAGCGGGCAGACGAATGCCCCATGGGCTGAGGGGCGTGGGCGTGCCGCCTTCGAACTGGTCAAGGAGCTCATCGCGGGATGCTCGTGAAACGTTCACCCTGAGATCGAGCGGCGCGCGATCGAGAAGCGCCGGCCATTCGTGCTCGCTGACGACCGGCGCAACCTCCCGCCGCAACCAGTCTGGGACATAAGCCGCCGCTGTTGCTTGGTCGGAGTCGTTCAACGGCTCCGGTCCGCGCGGCTGCCCAAAGAGAGTGAGAAGCTCCGGCTCATCTTCGGCCAGGCCGAGCGCCGCCGAGCGCCCACTTTTCGGCCGCTCGGCCGTTCGGCGGACTGCACGGAAGACCAGTTCCCGCACCGCGCGCCGATCCTTGCTTCCGGCATATCGGCGCTGCTTGAAGTAATGGGTCACGATGGTGTCCGCCGGCGGCCCGTTGTCGCGGGCGGCGGCGATCACCTCGTCCAGCACCTCGATCGCCGCCTGCAGGCGCGCGGCGGGAGTCATCGGTCAGCGCGATGGATAATTGGGCGCCTCGCGCGTGATCGTGACGTCATGCACATGGCTTTCGGACAGGCCGGCATTGGTGATCCGCACGAATCTGGCGCGCTTCTGCAGCTCGGCAATTGTGGTCGAGCCCGTATAACCCATTGCCGCCTTCACCCCGCCGACCAGCTGGTGGATGATGTCGCGGACCGGTCCCTTGTACGGCACCTGGCCTTCGATCCCCTCGGGCACCAGCTTCAGATGGTCCTTGATATCCTGCTGGAAATAGCGGTCCGCGGAACCGCGGGCCATCGCCCCGACCGACCCCATGCCGCGGTACGATTTGTAGCTTCGCCCCTGGTAGAGGAAGACTTCGCCGGGCGCTTCCTCGGTCCCTGCGAGGAGCGAGCCCACCATCACCGTCGAAGCCCCCGCGGCCAGCGCCTTGGCAATGTCGCCGCTGGTGCGAATGCCGCCATCGGCAATGACCGGCACGCCATTGGCTGCACGCGCCGCCTCCATCACTGCGGTCAGCTGCGGCACGCCGACGCCCGCAACGACGCGCGTGGTGCAGATTGAGCCAGGACCAATTCCGACCTTGATCGCATCGGCGCCGGCGCCGGCCAGAGCCTTTGCAGCTTCGCCGGTCGCAACATTTCCGGCTACCACCTGTACTGAGTTCGAGAGACCCTTCACGCGCTCGACGGCGGCAGCGACATCGCGGTTGTGGCCATGCGCGGTATCGATCACTACGCAATCGCAACCGGCATCGATCAGCGCTTCGGAGCGTGCGAACCCGGCATCGCCAACGGTGGATGCGGCCGCGACGCGCAGCCGCCCTTCGGCATCCTTGGTCGCGAACGGCGCGGCGACCGATTTCTCGATGTCCTTGACCGTGATCAGGCCGACGCAATGGTCGTCCCTGTCGACGACCAGCAATTTCTCGATTCGCCGCTGGTGCAGGATGCGTCGTGCGTCCGCTTCGGTCGTGCCGACCGGCACCGTCGCCAGATTGTCCCGCGTCATCAACTCGCTGACTTTCTGGCGCGGGTTCTCGGCGAAGCGCACGTCACGGTTGGTCAGGATGCCGCACAGCTTGCCCGATTTTTCGACGATCGGAATGCCGCTGATGCGGTTGGTCATCATCAGCTCGAGTGCTTCGGCGAGCGTCTGGTCGGGTGTCATGGTGATCGGATTGACGACCATCCCGCTTTCGAACCGCTTGACCTGGCGCACCGCGGTCGCCTGTTCCTCGACCGTCAGGTTGCGATGGAGAACGCCGATGCCGCCTAGCTGCGCCAGCGCGATCGCCATGTCCGCCTCGCTCACCGTATCCATCGCCGAGGACAGGATCGGAATGTTGAGCGGGATCTCGCGGGTCAGGAAGGTTCGGGTATCTGCCTGGCTGGGCAGAACGCTGGATTCGAGCGGCTGCAGCAGCACGTCGTCGAACGTAAGTCCGAGCGGAATTTCGGGAGAGTCATTGAGTTGAGCCATATCGGCCCATGACAGGCGGCAGGCGATTCGCCAAGTGCGCTAGTCGCCGGCCCGCTCCAGCACCCGCTGCGCCGCTGTGACGTGCATGCGCTCGATCATCTCATTGCCAAACCGCTCCGCTCCGCCGCGGAATGCCGCGACCAGCGCTTTTGCCCGTTCAACCTCCGCATCATCCGGCGCAAATGCCCGATGGCAAAGCGCGATCTGGTTGGGATGGATGAGGCTCTTCCCATCGAACCCGAGGCGCTTTCCGTCTTGCGCTTCAGCGATGAAGCCTTTCGCGTCGTCGAGATTGTTGAAGACGCCGTCGAACGCCGCGATTCCCGCAGCGCGCGCCGCGAGGACGATCATCTGCAGCGATGCGGAGATCGTTTCTCGGCTCGCGCCGAGCGGCAAGCGGAGATCGGCGCGAAGATCATTGGTGCCGGCGATGAGGCCCGCGCAATTCTGCGCGATCTGGGGTCCGGCAAGCACGCCTGCGGCGGTTTCGATCATCGCCAGCACCGGCTTGCTGACCGTTTCGGCGACTTCGAGGACGAGGTGGGCCGAGATGGCGCGCGGGATGACGACAAGATCGGCGTTCGAGCGGGCAACCGCATCGAGGTCGGGCGAATGCCACTTGCTCCCAACGCCGTTAATCCGGATCGCGACGGGCATGGACCAGCCGTCCGCGACGGCTTCGACGGCTGCCTTCCGCGCGGCTGCTTTGTCATCCGCCTTCACCGCATCCTCTAGGTCGAGCACCACCAGGTCCGCACCGGCCTCGCGTGCCTTGGCAATCGCCCTTGGGTTGGAGGCCGGCAGGAACAGGATCGATCGCACGGCGAACAGGTCGATGCTCTTGTCGTTTTTTGCTTCCGCTCGCGTCATGGCCGTCGCATCATGCCCCGGAACAGGGAGGCCAGGGAAGGGTGATGCTGACGAGTTTGATGACCGCCGTCGCGGTTTTGGCTTTGTTGTTCGTGATGACCGGCGTGAAGATCGTGCGCCAGGGCCATCGCTATACCATCGAACATTTCGGGCGCTTCGTTCGAGTCGCCGAACCCGGCTTCAACTACGTGCCGCCGTTCTTCTACCGCGTCGGCCGCAAGATCAACATGATGGAGCAGGTCCTCGACATCCCGGGCCAGGAGATCATCACCAAGGACAATGCGATGGTCGCGGTGGACGGCGTCGTCTTCTTCCAGGTGCTCGACGCGGCCAAGGCAGCCTATGAGGTCAGCGATCTGTACCTCGCGATCATGGCGCTCTCGACGACCAACCTGCGCACGGTGATGGGATCGATGGACCTTGATGAGACCTTATCGAAACGCGACGAGATCAACACGCGGCTGCTGTCGGTCGTCGACAATGCGACCGAGAATTGGGGCGTCAAAATCACCCGCGTCGAGCTGCGCGACATCCGTCCACCCCAGGACATCGTCAACGCCATGACTCGGCAGATGAAAGCCGAGCGCGAGAAGCGTGCGGTCGTTTTGGAGGCGGAGGGCTCGCGTCAATCCGCGATCCTGCGCGCCGAAGGCGAAAAGCAAGGCGCCATTCTGTCCGCCGAAGGGGCGCGCGAGGCAGCCTTCCGCGAAGCGGAGGCGCGCGAGCGCGCGGCCCAGGCCGAAGCCACCGCGACCAAGGCGGTCAGCGACGCGATTGAATCCGGCAGCTCTCAGGCGATCAACTACTTCATCGCGCAGAAATATGTTGAGGCAGTCGCCGAATTCGCGCGCTCGCCCAATGCCAAGACGATCCTGTTCCCGGTCGAAGCAACGCAGCTGATCGGCACGCTTGGCGGCATCGCGGAGCTGACGAAGGATGCGCTCGGCGGCCAGCGCAATGCTGCACCGAAGCCGAAGGCCGTGCCGAGCGTTCCCAAAGCGGGCGAATGACGGGACTTCCGCTCGAACCGGGCTGGCTATGGCTGATCGGCGGCGTTGTGTTGCTGATCGCGGAGATCATTGCCCCTGGCTTCTTCCTCGTCTTCATCGGCGGCGCGGCGATCGTTACCGGAATCCTGGCCTTGCTGCTGGGGGTGCCGGTAGCATTGCAAATGGCGATTTTCGCCGTGCTCGCGTTTCTCGCCGCGCGGTTCGGCGGCCGGCGTGCCTATGCGTCGCGCTACGACTACAGCGCCGATCCCCTGCTCAACGACCGAGCCGCGCGCCTGCTCGGCAAGATCGTCGTGGTCACCCAGGCTGTCGATTCGCATGGAGGCCGCGTTCGTGTGGGCGACAGCGAATGGTCGGCGCGCGGAACCGCTGCTGCAGTCGGCGACCGCGTCCGCATCGTCGACATTGACGGCAATTGCCTGAAAGTCGAACCCGAACACGTCCTTCCTCCAGCACTGTAGAGAGTCGCGTTGATCCAGCCCCAGCTTACCCGTCGCCAGACCATCACTGCGCTCGCCGCCAGCGCCGCCATGCCACTGCTGGCCAAAGCCGCACCAGCGGGCGCTGCGCCTGCGTCCGAAACCCAAGCCAAGGTGCTGCTCGATTCGATCGCCGAAAATTTGCTGCGACTCGAACCCGGAAGCGCGACTTCGCTCGGCATCGATACTGGCACCCGGGCCTCCTATCGCTACCGGCTCGAAGACAGGTCGGCGGCGGGCCAGGCGCGCATGGCGGCGACCCTCAAATCCGATCTCGCGCGTGCCGAGGCGGTCAACACAAGCGCGCTGCCGTTCGCCGCCAAGACCAGCGTCGAGGTGGTCAAGAGCGCCTATCGGACCGCCCTCCAGGGCTTCGCTTTGCCTTATGGCGACGTCGCCGTCGGCGGTTGGCGCAACACGCCGTACGTCGTCATCCAGAATGTGGGCGCCTACATCGACACCCCGCAATTCCTCGACACCGACCACCCTATCGAGAACCGCGCCGACGCCGAGGCCTATCTTAGCCGCCTGGCGCAATATCCGGCGCAGCTGAATGGGGAACTCGGCCGAATGCGTGCCGCGCGCGCCAAGGGTCTGGTTCCACCCAATTTCCTGATCGACAAGGCCCTCAGCCAACTCGGCATCGCGCTCAAGAATACGCAGGCCGGCGGCACGATCGTCGACTCTCTCGTCCGCCGAACCAAAGAAAAGAATATCCCCGGCGACTGGGATGCGCGAGCGCGCAAGATCGCGACGAGCGAAGTCGCGCCCGGACTGCAGCGCCAGATCGAGGAGCTGCAGGCAGAACGCGCCGTCGCAACCGACCTCGCCGGAATGTGGTCGCGGCCGGATGGCGACGAATATTATCGCTGGGCGCTGAAGGCCTCGACGACCACTAACCTGTCTCCCGACGAGGTCCACCGGATGGGCATTGAGCAACTCGCCGAGTTGCAGGGGCGAATGGACCCGATCCTGAAGTCGCTCGGCTACAGCCAGGGCAGCGTTGGCGAACGCATGCAGGCGCTTGCCAAGGACCCGCGCTACAAATTCGACGAAGGCGACAAGGGCCGGGCCGAGATCAAGGCCTATATCGCCGAGCGCCTGGCGAAGATCCGCGCCGTGCTTCCGCGCGGGTTCAACACGCTCGTGCCTGGCCACTTGGAAGTGAAGCGCATGTCGCCCGAGCAGGAGCCGGGCGCGCCCGCAGCTTATGGCGGCGCCGGTTCGATCGACGGCAAGATCCCAGGCAAGTTCTGGATCAACCTCAGGACCACCGATCTCCACAGCAAGTACAGCCTGCCCGACCTTGCCGCGCACGAAGCGATTCCCGGCCACGTGTGGCAGGGCGAATATGCCAACAAGCTGCCGCTGATCCGTACCTTACTGGCGTTCAATGCCTATTCCGAAGGCTGGGCGCTGTACGCAGAGCAGCTGGTCGACGAACTCGGCGTGTACGACGACTTCCCGGTCGGGCGCCTCGGCTACCTCCAGTCGATTGCCTTCCGCTGCTGCCGCCTGGTGGTCGATAGCGGCATCCACGCCAAGCGCTGGACCCGGCAGCAGGGCGTCGACTTCTTCGTCCAACGCAACGGCTCGAACCCGCTCGAGGTAGCCTCGGAAGTCGACCGTTACTGCAGCTGGCCCGGGCAGGCCTGCGGCTACAAAGTGGGCCACTCGACCATCAACCGCCTGCGCGACAAGGCCAAGGCGGAACTCGGGGCCAAGTACGACCTCAAGGCGTTCGACGACGCGGTGGTGCTCGGCGGCAACGTCCCGATGGACGTGCTTGCCCAGAACATCGACGATTATATCGCGAGGACGAAAGCGGCCTAGCGCTTGTAGTCGGCGCGGACGAAGCGGCGGCCGCGTTTCACCGTCATGACGATCGACCGCAGGTTGCGGACATCGGTCAATGGGTTCGCCGACAGCACGACCATGTTGGCGAGCTTGCCCGGTTCGATGCTGCCCATGTCCTTCTGTTGCCCGGCGGCGCGCGCGCCAATCAGCGTGGCCGATCGAAGGACGTCGGCGGGCTTCATACCGACCGGCCCGCCGAGCAGCGAAAATTCGTCGAACAGCGACGGCAGCGGATCGCTCGGCGGCGTGTCGCCGTCGGTGCCGGTCGAGATCGCGACGCCCGAGCGATATGCCTGGTTCGTGAGCCGAGCAGCCAAGGCCACCGTGCATAGCGGCGGCTTGCCTGCTTTCTTCGCTCCGGCTTCGACTTCGCGATAGACGTGGACCGTCGCGTCGAGGATCGTGCCGCGCCGGCGCATGTCGGCGAACAATGAAGCGAGCACGGGATTGTCATTTTCGAACAAAGACGCGTCGATCGGGAAGCGGTGCTGGTACGAATCCGGGCGCGTGCTCATCGCCTGATAGGCGAGATAGCAAGTGTGGGAGACGGTATCGACGCCGGCATCGACGACCTCGGCCGGAGTCGCCGGGAACACCATCCCGTGCGCCCACACCTTCATGCTCTGCCGATGCGCCTCTCGCGTGATTGCGGCGACCGTCCCGCCGGGAAGGTTGGCGTAGATTTTCACCGCCGTCGCATAGGTTCCGCGCGCCATTGCGATCGCGAGCGGCAAATCGGTGCTGTCGCCAATCGCCTGCATCCACGGCACCTTGCCCGGGCTCGCCCCTTGCGCCGCAGCCGACGTGCGCGGGTCTTCGAAGAAGCTCGGCCCGGCCATCAACGCCGCGTAATAGATATCCGGCGAGGCAATCTCGCCGACCTGCGCCGCCCGTGCGAGGTCGCCGACCTGCCGGAGGTCGTCGGCCATGTCGCGGGTTGCGGTGACCCCGCTGTAGATGTCGCGCTTCAGCCGCATCTCGGCTTCCGGACGATCGGGCGGAGTCGCGAAATGCTGGTGGCTGTCGATGTACCCAGGCACCAGGAAGCGACCGGTTAAATCGACTTGCTGCGCGCCCTTCATTTGCGCCCGCGTCAAGTCGCGGTCGCTAATTACCGCCGCAATCCGCTCGCCGTCGGTGATCACCGCAACGTCTGCACGCGGCTGCAAGTCGACAGAGTCGATCAGCGTCGCATGGCGATAGATTGTGCGCGCGCCAATTCTTGGCGGCGCGAACGGCGCTGCGGCGATCAGGAACGCCGCGGCGGCGATACAGGTAAGGGTACGAAAGAGAGCCATGCCCCTTCCTGCCGCGTCCGCGCCGTTCAAGGAAGAGCGCCGATGTCGGGCGCGATGAAGTTCCGCCGCGCTTCGACCGAGAAGAGCCGCGCAGGCGAGTACAATTGCATCGGCCAGTCGCGCCTTCCCATCGGCGACTGCAGCAGCTCGTTGACCAGCTCGTGCAGCGGCTTCGACCCGTCGGCGTCGCTCAGAAAGAATCGCACGCCATGCAGGAACACGCGCGTGATCGTCTCGTGATAGCCCGCGCTCTCGCTGTTCACGCCGCCGACGCTCTCGTTGTAGCGCCTGATAAGATTGGGCAGCTCAGCGTCGAGGTCGATGTCGCGCCGCCTGAGCAGCAAATAGGTCGTCGCGGCGAGATGGGCTTCATGGGTCCATTCCTCGCGCGGCAGGGTGCGCGCAACCATACCTTCGCCGACGTGCATGATATCGGCGTCAGAATGGAACAGTCGGGGAGAATATTCGGCCATTGATCGGGTCCTTGGACGGGCCCGATCAGCGACCGGGCCGTTAAGCGGGCGTGGCTTGGCTCTGCGTCTGTTGCGCTGGTTGTTGCCGGCCCTTCGGCGCCGCCTGCCGGACGCCCTCGTCCACCTGGTCCGCGAACTGCGCGAAATTCTCGACGAACAGGTCGACGAGCTTCGCCGCCATCGCGTCATATTCCGCGGGGTTCGACCAGGTGCCGCGCGGGTCGAGCAGCTTGCTGTCGACGCCTGGCACCGCAACCGGTACCTCGAAACCGAAGTTCGGGTCCTTGCGGAACTCGGCATTGTTGAGGCTACCGTCGAGCGCGGCATTGAGCAGGGCGCGCGTTTCCTTGATCGGCATACGCTTGCCGACGCCATATTTGCCCCCGGTCCAACCTGTGTTGACCAACCAGCAATCGACGCCGCCCTTGGCGATCCGTTCCTTGAGCAGGTTGCCGTAGATCGACGGGTGACGCGGCATGAATGGAGCGCCGAAGCAGGTCGAGAAAGTCGCCTGCGGCTCGGTTACGCCGATCTCGGTGCCCGCGACCTTGGCCGTGTAGCCCGAGAGGAAGTGGTACATGGCCTGCTCGGGCGTCAGGCGGGCAATCGGCGGCAGCACGCCAAACGCGTCTGCGGTCAGCATGACGACGTTCTTCGGCAACGGGCCCATGTTCTTTTCCGACGAGTTCGGAATGAAGTCGATCGGATAGGCGCCGCGGCTGTTCTCGGCGAATTTGGGATCGTCGAGGTCGAGCTCGCGCGTGACCTCATCGATGACGACATTCTCGAGCACCGTGCCGAAGCGCTTGGTAGTCGCGTAGATTTCCGGTTCGGATTCCGCCGACAGGCGGATCATCTTGGCATAGCAGCCGCCCTCGAAATTGAAGACCGCGGTGTCCGACCAGCCATGTTCGTCGTCGCCGATCAATGTACGGTTCGGGTCGGCTGACAGCGTCGTCTTGCCCGTGCCGCTTAGCCCGAAGAATATCGCCGTGTCGCCCTGCGGTCCGATATTGGCCGAGCAGTGCATCGGCATGATGCCCTGCGGCGGCAGGATGAAATTGAGCAAGCCGAATACCGACTTCTTCATCTCGCCGGCGTAGCTGGTGCCGCCGATCAGGATCAGCTTCTTGGTGAAATTGACTGCGACCACGGTCTCGCTGCGGCTGCCGTGACGTTCCGGATCGGCACGGAAGCTCGGCAGGTCGATGATGGTATATTCGGGATCGAATCCGGGCAGTTCGGACGCTTTAGGCCGCACCAGCAGGGTGCGAATGAACAGATTGTGCCAGGCGAGCTCGTTGACGACGCGAACGCGCACGCGATGCTCGGGCTGCGACCCGCCGAAGAGGTCGGCGACATAGAGCTGGTCCTTGCCGGCGAGTGCCAGCAGGAAATCGTCATGCAGCCGGTCGAACGCGGCGGGATCCATCGGCTTGTTGCCGTTGTTCCACCATATGACGTTTTCGGTGAGCGAATCCTTGACGGTGAACTTGTCCTGCGCGCTGCGGCCAGTGTGCTTGCCGGTGCGAACGACCAGCGGCCCATCCTTGGCGAGCAGGCCCTCGCCCCGGCGAACAGCATGTTCGACCAGCGGCGCGGTCGTCAGGTTCCAGAAGATTTCTGCAGACGTCGCGATACCCTGCGCGTCGAGGCCTTTGCTCGGAACCCGGTCGGTCACTGACAAGCTTTCCTTTCTGAAATGTCGAAGCGGCGGCGGCCGGTGGGCCTGCCGCCGCAGATCGTCCTTATGTGGCGCGCCTATAACCCGGAAATTCGCGCCCGGTCAAAGCAGCACGGCTCCGCTTGTCTCGCTGTGGGGCACTGGCTAAGCCCGATTTGCGGCACGGGTCGGGAGCGCGAAACAGCGAATGAGCCACGTAATCGCGCTCGTCGATGACGACCGCAACATTCTCACGTCGGTGTCGATCGCGCTTCAGCAGGAAGGGTTCGTCACGCGCGTCTATTCGGACGGCGCGACCGCGCTCAAGGCACTCGCCGACAACCCGCCGGATCTCGGCGTGTTCGACATCAAGATGCCGGGCATGGACGGAATGGAGCTGCTTCGGCGCCTGCGCGAATTCAGCTCGATGCCGGTAATCTTTCTCACCTCCAAGGACGACGAGCTCGACGAGGCGCTTGGCCTCGCGATGGGTGCCGACGATTATATCTCCAAACCCTTCTCGCAGCGGCTGCTGATCGCCCGCGTGCGTGCGATCCTCCGTCGCCAGGACCTCGAGCGCGGCGAGGCCGCGGCCAACAGCAGCGAGCCCGAGCCGCCGAGGCTAGAGCGCGGCCGCCTGGTCATGGACCCGGCCCGCCACAAGGTGATCTGGGACGGCCGCGACGTCAGTCTGACGGTGACCGAGTTCCTGATCCTTGAAGCGCTCGCCCAGCGGCCAGGCGTGGTCAAATCGCGCAATCAATTGCTCGACATTGCCTATAATGACGACGTCT
>Ga0207705_10001555_pt1 | contig 18213 bp, 15 predicted proteins | sample KBSC13metaG_FD_184314 | JGI IMG/M metagenome (GOLD analysis project Ga0207705, IMG submission 184314) | Corn rhizosphere microbial communities from Kellogg Biological Station, Michigan, USA - KBS C1-3 metaG (SPAdes) (version 2) | ecosystem: Host-associated > Plants > Roots > Rhizosphere > Soil ...
CGCGAATTCTTCGGCAAGCAGGGCGAGGCGTTCAAGGCCGAATGGGTGATGGAGCTGCCCGAGAGCGACACCATCACCATGTACCGAACCGGCGACAGCGACGACGCATGGGTGGACCTGTGCAGAGGCCCGCACCTTGCTTCGACCGGCAAGCTCGACCCGCAGGCGTTCAAGCTGACCCGGGTGTCGGGCGCCTACTGGCGCGGCGACCCGAAGAACCCGATGCTGAGCCGGATCTACGGAACCGCGTGGCTGAACAAGAAGCAGCTCGATTCCTACCTCGTCCGTCTGGAGGAAGCGGGTAAGCGCGACCATCGCAAGATCGGCGCGGAGATGGACCTGTTCCACCTGCAGGCCGAAGCGCATGGGTCAGTCTTCTGGCATCCCAAGGGCTATCTGATCTGGCGGCAGCTTGAGGCGTACCTGCGCCGCCGGCTCGACGCCGCCGGCTATCGCGAGATCAAGACCCCGCAGCTGATCGATTCCCAGCTCTGGGTCCTGTCGGGCCACTGGGGCAAGTTCCGCGAGAACATGTTCGTCGTTCCGGACGAAATTCCGTCGACGGAAGAAGGCAAGCCGGTGATCACCGGCGATGCCGAGCTGATGGCATTGAAGCCGATGAACTGCCCGGCGCACGTGCAGGTCTTCAAGCAGGGAATCACCAGCTATCGCGAGCTTCCGCTCCGCCTCGCCGAGTTCGGATGCTGCCACCGGAACGAGCCGCACGGCGCTCTTCACGGGATCATGCGGGTCCGCCAGTTCACCCAGGACGACGCCCACATCTTCTGCACTCACGAACAGCTCGTCGAGGAGACCAAGGCGTTCTGCACTCTGCTCGACGTCGTTTATCGCGACCTCGGATTCGCCGACTACCGGGTCAAGCTCGCCACCCGGCCCGAGCAGCGGATCGGAAGCGACGAGGAATGGGATCGCGCCGAGGCCGATCTCGAAACCGCGCTCAAGGAGACCGGGCTCGATTATGAGGTGCTTCCGGGTGAAGGCGCTTTCTACGGGCCGAAGCTCGAATTCCACCTCCAGGACGCGATCGGGCGGACGTGGCAGTGCGGAACTCTTCAGCTCGACCCGCAGATGCCGAAGCGACTGGGCGCGACCTATGTCGCGGCGGATGGGGAGAAACGCTCGCCACTGATGCTCCACCGAGCGATCCTCGGCACGTTCGAGCGATTCATCGGAATCCTGATCGAACATTATGCGGGCAAGTTCCCACTGTGGCTTGCGCCGGTACAGGCGGTGGTCGCGACCATCGTGTCGGAAGCCGACGATTATGCGCTGCAGGTCGCGGCGAAACTGGCGGCGCGCGGAATCCGCGTCGAAAGCGACCTCAGGAACGAGAAGATCAACTACAAGGTGCGCGAGCACAGCCTCGCCAAGGTCCCGCTGCTGCTGGTCGTGGGCAAGCGCGAGGCGGACGAAGGTACAGTCGCGCTTCGCCGGCTCGGAAGCGACGAGCACCAGAAAATGATGAGCGTGGACGACGCGGTCGCGATGATTGCCAACGAGGCGGTAGCGCCCGACCTCAGGACCTAGAACGTCGCTTGGGGGATAGCGGATGAATCTGGTTGAGCGCGTCGACGTTCTCGTTGCGATCATCCTTGGGTTGGCAATGGCCGAACTCGGAACCAGCTTCCACCGGCTGATCAGGGCGGGAAAGCGCGTTCGCTGGGACTGGATGAGCCTCGCGCTCGCCTATGCGATGCTGCTGGAGATCGTCCAGTTCTGGTGGCTCTCACAGGCGTGGTACGCGAATGCGACAGAGCTGCGCCTGATCGAATTTCTGCCGCGCTTTCTCATCTTCCTGCTGATCTACCTCATGGCGGCAGCCGTCCTGCCCGATAAAATCCCCGAAAACGGGATCGATCTGCGCGCGTTCTACATTGAAAGTTCGCGCTATTTCTGGGCGCTCGTCGTGCTGCTCACGCTCACCATCATGATCTTCCTGATCCCGGCGACTGCACAATTCGACTATCTGGGCGGCCTCGCGAGGCGCGAGTTGCTGGACGCGATCCTTTTGGTGGTGGCCATTTCCGCCCTTTCGATTCGGAACATCCGTGTTCAACAGGGCGCGGTCCTGTTTCTCGTGCTGGCGACCAGCTGGGTCTACGTCGCCTCCGCTCGAGCGTTCCATTGAAGCGTCCGAGCCTGGCGACTCTCGGCCACAGCTTGCGGCAAAAGAGTCGTGTGCTTGCCGCGCCAGCCTTTTCAAAGTGCCGGCGAACGCTTAATTCGCGAGAGACAACGCTATAACGTATTGGAGAGACGACTATACCCCCGCCCTATCCGCGCAGAGCGCAGACGCCGCCGCAGTTTACCGGTCCCCGCTACAACGAATTCATCCAGAGCCCGAAGGTCCGGGTTATCGATGAGAACGGCGAAAACCTGGGCGTGATGTATACGCGTGAAGCGTTCGAGCAGGCGCAGGGCGTCGGGCTCGACCTCGTCGAAATCTCCCCCAACTCCGATCCGCCGGTCGCCAAGTTCCTCGACATCGGCCGCTTCAAGTACGAGGCCCAGAAGAAGGCCAACGAGCAGCGCAAGAAGCAGAAGACGCAGGAGATCAAGGAGATCAAGATGCGTCCGAACATCGACGACCACGATTACGACACCAAGATGAAGAAGGTGTTCGAGTTCATCGAGGACGGCGACAAGGTGAAGGTCACCATGCGTTTCCGCGGGCGCGAGATGGCGCACGGCGAGCTCGGGATGGCGGTCCTCCGCCGGGTCCAGGAGCAGACGGCGGAAGTCGCGAAGGTGGAGGCCCACCCGCGCATGGAAGGCCGGCAGATGCTGATGGTGCTCGCGCCCAAGTAATCGGCCGTCGCAGCCAATTATCCAAAGTGAGTAGTGCTGTTGCAATAATACAGCAACGCGTGGGCATTTTCCTGTTCGTTACGCGCGCAGCTTCCGTCCCCGATTGACCTGGATTAGCTTTCTCCCAGCGGGCCTCGCCATCGCAGGCCCCGGGAGGGTAAAATGCGCAAATCCGTGTGGCTGCTTTCGGCAGCTATTCTCGCCGTTCCTGCACCCGTTTACGCTCAGCAAGCGAGCCCCGGCCAGCCGACGGAGCCGACCGGCCCGAACGGACAGGGAGAGGTCAACCCGCCCAACACCGCCGACCAGGGAGCGGTGAAGAACACCGGCGTTAGCCAGCAGCCGGTCGACACCGGCGACATCGTCATCACCGCGACTCGCCGCAACCAGGCGCTGTCCGACGTTCCGCTGGCGGTCAGCGCAGTCACCGCCGAGAATCTCGAAATGTCGGGCGCTCACGACATCCGCCAGCTCAATCAGCTGTCGCCTTCGCTGCTCGTATCCTCGACCTCGTCGGAAGGCGGCGCGGCGGTTGCCCGAATCCGCGGCATCGGGACCGTCGGCGACAACCCGGGCCTCGAAGGCTCGGTGGGAGTGTTCATCGACGGCGTCTATCGCGCCCGCGCCGGAATGGGTCTGACCGAACTCGGCCCGCTGGAGCGGATCGAAATCCTTCGCGGACCGCAGGGAACCCTGTTCGGCCGCAACACCTCGGCGGGCCTGATCTCGATCATCACCGCCCAGCCCCGCTTCGACACCGAAATGGACGGAGCGATTACCGTCGGCAATTACGACGAACGCCGGGCCGACGCCTCGATCACCGGGCCGATCACGAGCACTCTGGCCGGCCGAGTCGATGGCGTTTACCTGAAGCGCGACGGCTTCCTGAAGGACGTGGTTTCCGGCCGCGACGTCAACGACCGCGATCGCTGGCTGCTTCGCGGACAGCTTCTTTACCAGCCGACGTCCGACATCACCGACCGGTTCATCGTCGATTACACAAGGCGGAGGGAAGAGTGCTGCGCAGCGCCATATCTTCCGACCCACGACACGATCGCGACCGCGGGCGGAATCGTTCATCAACCGTCATCGATCGCGGCGATCGAGAACGCTCTCGGCGCCGAGATTCAGGACGATCCCTATGCGCGCCGGGTGTCGATCACTCCGGGCCGCGATTACGACAGCAACGTCGACGACTGGGGCGTCTCGAACGAGCTCGACTGGAATTTCGGCGGGGCGGCGCTCACGTCGATCACCGCCTATCGGTTCAACGATTATGTTCGCGGTCAGGACGCCGACTTCAACAAGCTCGACATCCTTTACCGCGACAGCGACGGCGGGTCAGCAAACCGCTTCAAGACCTTCACCCAGGAGCTTCGGTTGAACGGCAAGGCCTTCGCTGACCGGCTCGACTGGCTGGTCGGGGCTTACTTCGCCGACGAGAAGCTGCGGGTGAAGGACAACCTCGCCTACGGAAGCGATTATTCGCTCTACGCCAACTGCCTGGTGGGCGCGAACTTCGCTGCACTTACCGGCCAGGCGGGCCTCGTGGACCCGACGAAGCCGACCTGCATCAACCCGGCGGTCGCCGGCGGAGTGCTGCCGTTCCTTCCGGCGTCGCAGCAGCCGGTTCTCGCGGCGTTCGCGAAGCTCGGGCCGTTCGCCGGCTTGACCAACAGCGGCTTCACGAACCTTGCGCTCGCGGGCGGAGCGCCGTTGCTGTCGCTGAACAACACCGCGATCGACGATTTGTGGAACCAGAAGAGCACCAACTGGGCACTGTTCACGCACAACATCTTCACCATCACTCAGGGCCTCGATCTCACCGTCGGCGCCCGGTACACGCATGAAAAGAAGACGTTGAATGCGAACCTCGCGGACAACAACTTCCTGTGCGGCGCGTTCTCGGGATCGGCGCTCCAGCAGCTCCCCTGCGTCAACCCGACGGTCGGGCCTCTTGGCTACGAGATTCGCGACAGCAGGACCGAGAACAAGCTCTCCGGAACGGTCGTTCTCAGCTACAAGGTCACGCCTTCGATCCTGACCTATGCGAGCTATTCGCGGGGTTACAAGGCGGGCGGATTCAACCTCGACCGGTCGGCTCTGTGGAGAGCAAACATCGTTGGAACTCCGGCGTCGAGCCCGCCGCTTCCGGGCAGTGGCGCAGTCTGCGTCAATGCCGCTCAGCCGGGCTGTCAGGGCAGGGTCGCGTCCGGCGCGGACCTGGAGTTCAAGCCGGAAACCAACGACGCATTCGAGCTTGGCGCCAAGTACAACGGCCGCGGCTTTGACCTGAACATCGCGATTTTCCACGAGCTTTTCCGCGATTTCCAGCTCAACACGTTCAACGGGCTCAACTTCATCGTCGAGAACATCAACGCCTGCAAAAGCGGCCTTGGCGGAGCGGATGGCGACAACAATCCGTCGAGCGGCGCCTGCACGAGCGGAACCAAAGCGGGCGTGAAAAGCCAGGGTATCGAGATCGAGGCGTTCACCCGCCCGATGCGATTCCTCGACGTCAATGCCGGGTTGACCTACGCCGACACGAAATATCGGAAGAACCTTGTCGGAGCGAACGGCCAGGCGCTCAGCAACGCCTTGTTCCAGCTACCGGGACAGGCGCTCTCGAACGCCAACAAATGGACGATCACGGGTGCCGTTGCCTGGACTCCGCCGATCGCCGGCACGGGGCTGAGCGCCCTTGCGTATGTCGATGCTCGCTACATGAGCGGGTTCAACACCGGTTCCGACCTCGACATCGAGAAGTACCAGGGCTCGTTCACGATGGTGAACGCACGCGTCGGGCTTCGCGGGCCGAACAATAACTGGTCGATCGAGCTTTGGGCGCAGAACCTGTTCGACAAGAATTTCGAGCAGGTCGCATTCGATTCGCCGATCCAGGGCACCTGCACCACGCGCGGCGCGGTCAACGGCTTCTGCTCGCCGATCCCGAACGTGTCGACGGCTCTTTATGGCTCGTTCCTCGGCGAACCGAGGACGTTCGGAATCACGCTGCGCGGCAAGATCTAGCTGCCTGCGGGAATAACGGGGGGAGGGGCTCCGGCGGCAATCGTCGGGGCCCTTTTCGTTTAGAGGAGCGGCGCGGCGAGCGCGGCGAGGTCGAGTTCCGGCCGGGCCCCGTAATGCTGGATCACTTCGGAAGCGGCAATCGCGCCCAGTCGGAGCGAGTCCTCGAGCGACTTGCCCTTCGCCTGACCGGCGAGGAAGCCCGCCGCGAACAGGTCCCCGGCGCCGGTCGTGTCCACCAGCCGTTCGATCGGCTCGGCCGGGACACTGGCGCGTTCGTTGCCAGAATGGGCTAGCGCTCCGCGCTCGCTGCGGGTGACGACGAGGGTCGGCACCTTACCGGCGAAGTCGGCGATCGCGGAATCGAGGCTGGTCGCCTGCGCAAGATGGAGGAATTCCTGCTCGTTGGCGAACAGGATGTCGATCTTCCCCTCGTCGATCAGCCGAAGGAAGTCGGCGCGATGCCGCTCGACGACGAAGCCGTCCGACAAAGTGAAGGCGACCTTGGTTCCGGCGGAGTGAGCGAGATCGATTGCCGCTTCCATCGCTGCTCGCGGCTGCTCCGGGTCCCAAAGGTAGCCCTCGAGATAGACGATCCGGGCGGCTGCAATCGCGGCCGGGTCGATGGCGCTTTTGTCGAGGTGCTGCGCGGCCCCGAGGAAGGTGTTCATCGTCCGCTGGGCATCGGGAGTTACCAGGATCAGGCAGCGCGCCGTTGCTCCTGCGTCGGCGCTCGGCGGGGTTCGGAAATCCACTCCGAGCGAGCGAATGTCGTGGGCGAAAATCTGCCCGAGATCGTCGTCGCCAAGCTGGCCCACGAAAGCGGTCCTGAGCCCAAGCGCGGCGAGGCCGGCGACGGTGTTGGCTGCCGATCCGCCGCTCGCTTCCCGGCCCGGGCCCATCGCTTCGTAAAGCCGTTCCGCCTCACCGGCGTCGATCAAGCGCATGGAACCCTTGGCCATGCCCTGGCTGCTGAGAAAGCCATCGTCCGAGTCGGTGATCACATCGACGATCGCATTGCCGATCGCCAGCACATCGATGGTTTTTTCGTTCATCGCGGTCGCCTAGCGGCGGCGGAGGCGCGTAGCAACTTGCGCTCCGAATCGAGCGCGGCCATCACCTGCCAATGCGCCGTTTCCTAGCCGCCTCGCTCACCCTTTTTGCAGCCGCCTGCGCCACCGCTCCGAAGCAGGGTACCGAACCTGTGTCAGAGATCCCGCAATCGACCCACACGCGCGGAGCGATCGTGGGCCTGACCGCTGAGGATTTGGTCCGCCGGTTGGGAACCCCAGCGCTGCAGATCCGCGAGGGCGACAGCCTGAAGCTGCAGTTCCGCAGCGACCAGTGCGTACTCGACGCCTATCTCTATCCGACGGGAAATGCGCCGTACCGGGTCACCTATGTCGATGCGCGTTCGCGGTCGCTTGGCGACGTCGATCAGGCACTCTGCATTTCCTCGATCGAGGCGCCCTGAAGCTCGGCCAGCGCCCATTCGGCCGCCTCTGCAACGACCGGGTCTTCGTCCGGCAAATGCTTCCGAACCGACAGCAACAGGGACGGATCGCCGCTGTTCCCGGCGGCAATCAGGCAGTTGCGGATCATCCGCTTGACCCCGATCCGCTTGATTGGCGAGCCGGAGAATTTTGCACGGAATGCCGCGTCGTCCAGAGCGAGCAAATCGGCGAGGCGCGGCGCTTTCAATTCATCGCGGGGCAGGAACGCGTGGTTGGCGGCGGCCGCGTCGGCGAACCGGTTCCACGGGCAGACGGCGAGGCAGTCGTCGCAGCCGTAGATCCGGTTGCCCATCGGCTTTCGGAATTCGAGCGGGATCGGCCCTTTGTGCTCGATCGTGAGGTAGGAAATGCACTTGCGCGCGTCGATCCGGCGGGCGCCGTCGAAGGCCTGGGTCGGGCAGGCGTCCAGGCAGCGTGTGCAGGTGCCGCACGTGTCGCTGGCCGGCTCGTCGGGGTCGATGTCCAGCGTGGTGAAGATCGCGCCGAGGAACATCCAGCTTCCATGCCGGCGCGAGACGATGTTGGTGTGCTTGCCCTGCCAGCCGATCCCGGCCGCCGCCGACAGCGGCTTTTCCATCACCGGAGCGGTGTCGACGAACACTTTCAACTCGCACCCCGATTGGGCGACCAGCCACCGGGCCAGCGCCTTCAGCGCCTTCTTGACCGTGTCGTGATAGTCGCGGCCCTGGGCATAGACCGAAATTCGGCCGGCCGAGCCATCGTCGGCGAGCGCCAGCGGGTCGCCTTCGGGCGCGTAGCTCATTCCGAGCGCGATCACCGACCGAGCCTCCGGCCACAGCGCCGTCGGAGAGGCACGTTGGTGGGCGCGCGTTTCCATCCACTCCATCGATCCGTGCCGGTCCTCTTCGAGCCAGCGCATCAGGTCCGGCCCAGCCTCGGGCGCGCCGTCGGCGCGCGCGAAGCCGCAGGCGGCGAAGCCGATCCGCCCCGCTTCCGCCCTTATTGCTTCTTTCAGGTCTTCGCCTTTATCCACGGTCGCGGCCAATACGCGTTTCACTCCGTTTCTCTAAGGAATTCCGGTGCTTCGAGCACAATCGAGCGAATGGGCGGTCGAAGCGGCGGACCTGGTCAAGGATTTCGGCGACACGCGCGCCGTGGACGGGGTTAGCCTCGGCGTTCCCACAGGCTCCATTTACGGCCTGCTCGGTCCCAATGGCGCGGGCAAGACGACCACTCTTCGAATTCTGCTCGGGATCATCGATCCGTCGAGCGGGACCCGATCCGTGCTCGGGCACCAGCGCCCGCTCGAGGCGGCTCCGGAGATTGGTTATCTGCCCGAAGAGCGCGGTCTGTACCCGGCGATGCACTGCCGCGACGCGATCGCGTTCATGGGCGCGCTTCGCGGGCTTCCGATCGCCGAAGGCCGCGGTCGGGCGGACGAGCTTCTCGCCGAGCACGGGCTTGGCGACTGGGCGAAGAAGCCGATCCGAACCCTGTCGAAGGGAATGGCGCAGACGGTCCAGTTGCTCGGCACCATCGTTCACCGGCCCCGGCTGCTGGTTCTCGACGAGCCGTTCGCGGGGCTGGACGCGATTAACCAGGCGCGGCTGGAAGAGCTGATCCGGCGCGAGGCACGCGGCGGGGTCACCATCATTTTCTCCACCCACGTGATCGCCCACGCCGAGCGGCTGTGCGAGCGGATCGCCATCATCGCCAAGGGCAAGGTCGCGTTCGAAGGTGCGGTCGATGAGGCGAGGGCGAAGCTTCGGCCGATCGTGAGGCTGCGGACCCGAACTGAAGACGGTGCATGGCGCAGCGCTATCCCCGCCGATGCCCGGCGCGAGGGCAAGGATTGGATTTTCGAGCTTCCCCAAAGCGGACCGGAGCCGCTGCTGAAGGCGCTGATCGATGGCGCCGCCGGGATCGAGACTCTGGCGATCGAGCGGCCGGGCCTTCACGACGCGTTCGTAGCGATTGCCGGCGACAAGGCCGCCGCGCAAATGATCGAGGGGGCCGTAAAGTGACCCGCCTTCTTCGCTCCGCCTGGGTCGTCGGCCGGCGCGACTTCACCGCGACGGTGCTCTCGAAAGCGTTCATCTTCTTCCTGATCGGGCCGCTTTTCCCGGTGCTGCTCGGTGCGATGTTCGGCGGAATCGGCGCTAGAGTGGCAAACCAGGCGGAGCGCCCGCGGGTCGCCGTCATTGCTTCGCAAGCGGACTTCGCCAGGCTAGCCGCGGCTCGCGAGCAGCTCGGCGAGGCGATGGGCGACCGGCCGGTCGCCGAGCTGGTCGGGGTCCCTCCCCAAGGTGACATCGACTCGCAGGTGCGGGAGCTGCTCGCGTCGAAGCATCACAGCGTCGTCGCGGTGATGTCCGGCGGCTTCGAACGCCCGCACCTGACCGGCGCGATCGACAAGGACGGCTCGGTCGCGGGGCAGATGCGGATGCTTCTGAGCGCGGCCAAGGCGCCATCGAAACCGGTCGAGGTGACGACCACCAGCCGGTCGAGTGGGTCGGTCGACCGCACCCGGGCGATCACCGCTCAGATGGGGCAGATGATCCTGTTCTTCCTGACCATCATCCTCGCGGGCATGACCCTGTCGCAGCTGATCGAGGAGAAATCGAACAAGGTGATCGAGGTGCTCGCCGCCGCCGTCCCGATTGAATCGATTTTCCTCGGGAAGCTGTTCGCGATGCTCGCCACGTCGCTTGTCGGGATCGCGGTGTGGCTGACCGCTGGCATTGCGGCGCTGTCGATGTTCACCCACGGCGGCGCCGGATCGATCGCTCAGCCGGCGGTTGGGTCGGCGGCGTTCCTCATCCTGACGCTGATCTATTTCGCGATGAATTATTTGCTTCTCGGCTCGGTGTTTCTCAGCATCGGAGCGCAGGCCTCGACGGTCCGGGAGGTGCAGACTCTGTCGATGCCGGTGACCGTGGCACAGGTACTGATCTTCGGCTTCGCGGCGCTGGCGGTCGGGTCGCCGGACTCGCCGGTCGCAATCGCGGGAGCAATCATCCCGCTATCCTCGCCGCTAGTCATGGTCGCCCGCGCCGCGGAGAAACCCGAGCTGTGGCCGCACCTCGTCGCGATCCTGTGGCAGGGGCTGTGGATCGCAATCGTGGTCACTGTCTCCGCCCGGTTGTTCCGCCGGACGGTTCTGAAGTCGGGTCCGGTGAAACGGCGCTGGTGGCGCCGAAGAGCGGCGGCCTAAACCGTCGAAATATCCGGCGCGTCTTCGGCCTTCATACCGACGACGTTGTAGCCCGCATCAACGTGGTGGATCTCACCGGTCACTCCGCTCGCCAAGTCAGACAGCAGGTAGAGGCCGGCGCCACCGACATCTTCGATGGTGACGTTGCGGCGGAGCGGGGCGTTATATTCGTTCCACTTCATGATGTAGCGGAAGTCGCCGATGCCGCTTGCCGCGAGAGTCTTGATCGGGCCGGCGGAGATCGCGTTGACCCGGATTCCCTCCGGCCCGAGGTCCATCGCCAGATATTTGACGCTTGCTTCCAGTCCCGCCTTGGCAACGCCCATCACGTTGTAGTGCGGGATCACCTTTTCGGCGCCGTAATAGGTGAGCGTGAGGATCGATCCGCCCGGCTTCATCATCGCCCGGGCGCGCTGCGTCACCGCGATGAAGCTGTAGACGGAGATGTTCATCGTCATCAGGAAATTGTCGAGCGTGGTGTCGACGAACTTCCCGCGAAGCTCGTTCTTGTCGGAAAAGCCGATTGCGTGGACGACGAAATCGAGGCTGTCCCACTTCGCTTTGAGGTCCGCGAACGCCTTGTCGAGCGCTTGTGTAGAGCTGACGTCGCAATCGATGAGGAAGCTCGATCCGAGCTGCTCGGCGAGCGGCCGAACCCGCTTCTCCAGCGCCTCGCCCTGGTAGGAGAAGGCCAGCTCCGCGCCTTCGTCGGCGAGCGCCTTGGCGATTCCCCAGGCCAGCGAACGATCGTTCGCGAGGCCCATGATCAGCCCGCGCTTGCCTTTCATCATTCCGCTCAAAGCTGCGGCTCCCTTTCAATCTCCACGGCGACGTCCTCGCCGGGCTGCGGTTCTTCGACTTCGAGCTCATCCTTGAACGGCCCGCTATAGATTTCGCCCTTTAGTGCAGTCGGTTTGTAATCCGCCAGCGCCGCGTTGAGCTCGGCGCCGATCACGACGCCCACCCCGACGACGAAAAAGAAGATCAGGGCGATCATGACGCCAGCGAGGCTTCCGTAGGTGAGGCTGTAGCCGCCGAACAGGCCGAGCGCGAAGGGGAGAACTTCGACCGTCGCGAGCCACCAGATTGTGATGAGCAGCGCCCCCGGCCATTTTCGGCAGCCGAGCTTTCGATAGCGTGCCGGAGTCAAAGCGACGAACAGGAGATAGAAGGTGAAGAACATCGTCGCGGCCGGGAACAATCGGTAGATTCCCAGCGAGCCCGCGATGTCCGGCGCCAAAGGAAACCATTCGGCGACGAAATGCTGGATCGAGGTGAGTGCGACGCTCGCCGCGAACGCAATCATCAGCAGGAGCACCGCGCCCAGCAGCAGGAGCATTGAGCCCAGCCGGTACTCCCAGAAAGGGGAGGAATAGCGCACGCCGTAGCATCGTCGGAGGATGTCGCGAATCGTTTCGATGTAGCTGGTTGCGGTCCACAGGCCGACGATCGCTCCGAACCAGAGCAATGGGCCGGTGCGGACGCTCAGGACCTCCTGGATCGGCTCCCGGAGGGTTTCCGCGACGTTGCGCGGAAGGCGGGCGAGAAGATTGGCGACCGTTAACTGCGCGTCCTGGCTCTGGCCGAGCAAATGGGCGACTGCGGCTGCGAAGATGATGAATGGGAACAGCGCGAGGATCGAGAGATAGGCGAGGTTCCCGGCGTGGATGAAGCCGTCGTTGTAAACACCGACCGCCACCCGTTTTACGATCGCCCACGCATAATGGTGGGGTTTCAGCCTCCGGGCGACCTCTGGTCCGAACGCGGCGGTGGCGCTCGCGAGCCGCTTGCGCCTCTGCTCGGGCGAAAGTGGAGAGACATCCCGCATCCGACGCGCTTCTTACGCGATTCGTGCGAGTTTCAAACGCCCAATGCCGAACGGGGATTGCCGGCGCCCTCCCAACCCTCGGCGAATGCCTCGAGCTTGTGGTCGCTCGCCGGGATGTGAATTTCCATCGTGACCAGCTCGTCGCCACGGGTTCCGGTCTTTCCGGTGAAGCCCCGCCCCTTGAGGCGAAGTACCCGGCCGGACGAGCTTCCCTTGGGAATTGTCATCATTACGGGCCCTTCGGGCGTGGGCACCTTCACCTTGGCGCCGAGTACGGCTTCCTTCAGGGTCACTGGGAGGTTGAGGCGAATATCGTTGCCATCGCGCTTGAAGAATGAGTGCGGCTGAATCGAGATTGTGACGATTGCATCGCCATTGCCCGCCGGTCCGGGGTCGCCCTTGCCCGCGAGGCGGATCTTCGTCCCGTCGTCGACGCCCTTGGGAAGCTTGAGATCGATGGTCTTGCCATCGGCGAGCTTGATCCGCTGTGGTGCCAGCGCCGCCGCATCGACGAACGGCACCTTTAACCGATAGCCCACGTCTGCGCCCTTTTGCGGAGGCTGCGCGCGTTGGCGAAAGCCACCGAAGCCGCCGCCTCCGCGTCCGCCGCGAGCCGCCCCTCCGAACAGGCCTTCAAACAGGTCACTGATATCCGCGCCCTCGCCGAAGTCGGTTGAGAAGCCCTCGAACCCGCCCGCGCCCGGCTGAGGCCCTCCGCCTCCGGGCCGCCCACCTGAGAAGCCGCCTCCGAACGGCATCTTCGGATTGCCTTCCTCGTCGATTTCGCCGCGGTCGTACTGGGCGCGCTTGTCCTTGTCGGACAGCAGGTCGTAGGCGCGGGTCACGTCCGAAAAGCGTTGGGCCGCCTGCGGATTGTCCTTGTTGCGGTCGGGGTGAAGCTGCTTGGCGAGGCTCCGGTACGCCTTTTTGATCTCGGGCTCGGTCGCGCCGCGCTTCAGTCCGAGCTTCTGGTACAGGTCCATCGCCATCTTTGCTCTCGTTCTCCTACCGCAACGAAAAAGTCCATGCCGCCCGGTGTGGGAAATGGGCGAGCGGCCAATTGGCTGCAAGCGGAGCTTGGGTCTAAGGTATTCGTCATGTTCGTTACACACCTCGAATGCTCGCTGACAGGCGAGCGCTACGACGCCGGAAAGGCACAGGGGCTGAGCACGGCTGGAAAGCCGCTGCTGGTTCGTTACGACCTCGAAGCCTTGCGCGGAAAAATCACCCGCAAAACCTTCGACGAGCGCGAGCCGACGATGTGGAAGTGGCGCGAGTTGTTGCCACTTCCCGACGGCGCGCCCCCAGTCTCGCTGGGCGAGCCCCAGACGCCGATCATTTCACTGGACCGGACTGGCGCCCGGGCGGGCGCATCGAAGCTTCTGGTCAAGGACGAAGGCCGCTTGCCGACCGGCTCGTTCAAGGCCCGGGGCCTGGCGATGGCGGTGTCGATGGCCAGGCATTTCGGGGTCGAACGGATCGCGATGCCGACCAACGGCAATGCGGGCGCGGCGCTCGCCGCTTATGGCGCGAGGGCGGGAATTCGGACGCTGGTAATCTGCCCGGCGGAAACACCAGAGATCAACATCCGCGAAACTTCAGCTTACGGCGCCGAAGTGTGGGTCGCCGACGGGCAGATCGACGAATGCGGGCGGCTGGTCCGCGAAGGCGCGGCGGAAGGGCGCTGGTTCGACTGCTCGACGCTGAAGGAACCGTATCGGCTGGAGGGCAAGAAGACGATGGGGCTGGAGCTGGTCGAGCAGCTCGGCTGGCAGGTCCCCGACGCGATCTTCTATCCCACCGGCGGCGGCACCGGCCTGATCGGCATGTGGAAAGCCTTCGCCGAGATGGAGGCGGTCGGCCTGATCGGTCCCGAGCGGCCGCGAATGTACGCCGTGCAGGCGGCGGGCTGCGCTCCGATGGTCCGTGCGTTCGACAACGGCGATGAGTTCGCGCAACGCTGGGAAGATGCGGCGACGGTGGCGACCGGCATTCGCGTTCCCTCGGCGGTCGGCGATTTCCTGATCTTGCGGGCGGTTCGCGAGAGCGGCGGCGCGGCGATCGCGGTGGAGGAGCAGGCGATCCTGCAGGCGGTCGAGGATGCCGCGCGCGACGATGGGATGCTGCTTTGCCCCGAAGGCGGAGCGGTTCTTGCCGGCTGGCGCCAGGCGCTGGAGCGCGGGCTTGTGACCCGGGAGGAGAGGGCGGTGCTGTTCAACTGCGCGAACGGCAACAAATATCCGCTTCCCGACCGCTCTCGGAGGCTGGAGCTTGCGACCGCAAGCGCGGCGACGCTCTAGTTCGCCACGAGTCAGAGGGACATTTCGCCGGTCATGCGGGTTCGGTGACCGATGACGAAAAAGACGAAGCTCCGGATCGCGAGCTACAACATCAACGGGATCGGCAGCCGCCTCGAAATCCTGCTTCGCTGGCTCGACGAGTTCCGCCCCGACGTGGCGGGGCTTCAGGAGCTCAAGACCACCGGCGACAAATTCCCCGCCGACGCGCTCGCCGAGCTCGGCTATTGTGCCATCTGGCACGGGCAGAAGAGCTGGAACGGGGTCGCTCTGCTGAGCCGCGTTGGCGAACTTCACGAAACCCGGCGCTCCCTTCCGGGCGATCCCGACACAAGCCAGAGCCGCTATATCGAGGCTGCGGTCTGCGGAATCCTGATCGGCAATATGTACGCGCCCAACGGCAATCCCTGGCCGGGCCCGAAGTTCGACTACAAGCTCGCCTGGCTCGACCGGCTCAACGCCTATGCGAGCGAGCTGCTTGCCAACGCGGTGCCGGCAATCCTGATCGGCGATTATAACGTCATCCCGACAGAGAGGGACGTGTACAAGCCGGAGCGTTGGATGAAGGACGCGCTGTTTTCGCCGGAAGCCCGGGCGAAATATGCCGAGCTTGTCGAGCAGGGCTGGACCGACGCGATCCGCAAGCTTCATCCGGACGAGCAACTCTACACCTTCTGGCATTACTGGCGAAACGCGTTCCAGCGCGACGCCGGGATCCGGATCGATCACTTGCTGCTGAGCCCCGTGCTTGCCCCGAAGCTGAAGGCGGCGGGAGTCGACCGGACCCCGCGCGGATGGGAGAAGACCAGCGACCACGCGCCGGCGTGGGTCGAGCTTGAGCTGTGAGCCGCCGGCTACGGAAAGTTTCGGAAGCAAGCGCGTTACAGTCGTTCAACTGCGGGCGGTGAACTTCATGAGTATATTGCGTTACGCGATGGTTGCAGTCCCGCTTTTCGCGATGTCGCTCGAGGCCGGTGCCAGTGATCGGGAAGGCCATGACCCGCTCCGTTTCTTCGAAGGCACGACGGAAAGCGTCAGCACCGTCAAGGTCATCTTCAAGAAGTCCTACCGGACTCGAGCGCTCGGCACCGGGCACATCGAGAACGGCCGTCTCGATCTTGTCCAGCGGGTCGAGCGCGACGGCGAACCGACGAAAATCCGGCGCTGGTCGATCCGCCAGGTTGGGCCGGGCCACTATTCGGGAACGATGAGCGATGCCGTTGGCCCGATCGAAATCCAGGAAGTCGATGGCCGCTATCGCTTTCGATTCGAGATGAAAGGCCATCTTTCGGTCGAGCAGTGGCTAACGCCGCAGCCGGACTGGCGGTCGGCGGGCAACAACCTCACCGTCCGGCGATTCGGGATAAAGGTGGGAAGCTCGGAAGGGATTATCCGCAAGATCGGCTGAGGGGTGCAAGGCATGATGCGGGCGGTGCCGGATGCAGGATTCGAACCCGCGACCTTCGGTTTACAAAACCGCTGCTCTACCAACTGAGCTAATCCGGCCCGGCGCGTGCGTTTGCTTCAAAGGATGCCGAACGTCCAGCCTTCGGTTCGGGCGATTTGGCGAGTCAGACCTTCGGGCGCGAAAGCGCGGGGCTCGGTGAGCGCGAGCTGGCGCATCCCCGCCGCCGTTACCAGCGCGTCGGTCTGATGGTCGTTGGGCTCGAAGCGAAGCCGGACGGGCTTGCTTCCAAGACCTTCGAGCGCGGCATTGAGCGCTTCGCGAGTGCGGAGCTTCGAGCCCGGCATTCCGGCCCGGCGAAGGTAAATGCGGGTGTAGATCTCGACGACCGCGCTTCCGTGCTCCGGCATGGGGTCCATCGGAAAAATCGCGACCTTGCCGTCGATCCGGTGGAGCAAGCGCATGCCCGCGAAGCTCGCCTTGGCGACCTGCGCCGCGCCGATCGCGTCGAACGCGCTCGCGGTCTTTCGCCCGCCCTGCCGGTTCAACTGCTGGTCGCATAAGCGGAATCGCATGAAGTCCGCCTTCACACCGTCGGCGATCCCGAAATAGAAATGCGGACGGTGCGCCAGTTCGAGAAAGCTCGCCGCGCCAAGATCCTCATCAAAGCTACGGGACTCGACATAGGCCCAGAACTCGCGCGCGGTGTTCGGCACGCCGGTTTCGCCAGGCAGATATTCGCCGCGCTCGATGAATGGCGGCGCGAAGCTGAAGTCGAAGCCGAACAGGGTCGGTTCCTTCGCCGCTCTCCTGAGGAGCCACTTCAGCACTTCCTCCCGCGACCAGATGTAGCCGGGGCGGACGAGCCGCGGCGGCGCGTCTCCGCCCGCTTCCGCGATCGCGATTCCCTTGTGGCGCTTACCCTTCGCGCCCGACCAGTCGATGGCGACGAAGGATTCGAATCGCGGCGTCACACCAACGGCGGCTGGCGCTCATCCTCGTCGTCGGCGGGGGTGCTCCGCTCGATCCGCGGCGGGCGCGGCGTTCGGCGCGGAGCCGGTGAATTCTCGTCGGCGTAGCGCTCCAGAAGCCGGGCAGCGGCGTCACGGCCGCCGAGGCCGAAGGCGAGTGCGACGGCAACTGCCGCCGAGCCGAGAATCAGCCCGAAGGCGAGAATCACGATCTGGTCGGCAAGCCCCATGAAAGTCAGGCCGATCGCCGTAAACAGGGCGATGATCGCATATTTCACGATCTCCTCGGCATAGCTTCCTTCGCCGGTCGAGCTTCCCACCAGCCCCGCGATGATCCGCGCCAGGAAAATGCCGGTGACGATGATCAAAGTCCCGAAGATCACCTTGCCGCCGAGCTCCGTGACCTGAGCGAGGAAGATCGCGACCGTGCCTCCGCCGAGCTGCTGCGCGGCCTCGATCGCCGCCGCGAGCATCACCGCGATAAACGCGATGTTGGCGACGATCCTCGATGGGCTGCTCGCCACCGGAAGGACGCCGGTCGATCGGACCGCATTGTCGAAGCCGGTGGGGGGCAGGATTCCCTCGATGATTGTCTTCACGAATCGGGCAAGGATGAACGCGATCCCGAGCCACAGAGCCGCAGTCAGGATGTGCGGGATTGCGGCGAGGATGTCGTTCAGCATGTTGGTCGCGGGAACCGAAATCGCGTCGATCTTGAGGACGTTCAGAGCCGCGATTGCGACCGGGATGATGATCAGCGCGAAGACTAGGATTCCGGCCGCTCGGGCGAGGGTTGCGCGCGTCGCTCCCGGAGTGGCGCCGACGGGCACCTCCTCCGGCTGTGAGCGGACAGTGCCTGCGGTGTCGCCGATCCCGACGCGGGCGAGGAGCCCGTCGACATTGGCTGCGATCAGGACCGTCTCTGTAAGCTGCCGAACGATCCGCGCGACAATCAGTCCCACGAAGAATATCAGGCCGGCCGCGATCACGTTCGGAAGGAACCCGAAGATTCCATCCAGAAGTGCGTTGATCGGCTCCAGGATCTGCCCGACTCCGAGATAATTGAGAGCGGCCATGATCCCGACCAGCCAGATGACGAGCTTGGCGATCACTCCGAGCTGGTGGCCGACCGTCTCCTTCGGGCCGCCGGTCATGTGCCTGCGGAGC
>Ga0207705_10001559_pt1 | contig 18205 bp, 11 predicted proteins | sample KBSC13metaG_FD_184314 | JGI IMG/M metagenome (GOLD analysis project Ga0207705, IMG submission 184314) | Corn rhizosphere microbial communities from Kellogg Biological Station, Michigan, USA - KBS C1-3 metaG (SPAdes) (version 2) | ecosystem: Host-associated > Plants > Roots > Rhizosphere > Soil ...
TTCACGCACGTGCGCTGCCGTGGTCGGGCTCACATGGCCGAACTTGTTGGCCGAGGGCGCGGCGACGAGTCCGCTGCCGATCTTCGCGAACTCCGCGAGCAATTCGCGCGCGACCGGATGCGACGGGCAGCGCAATCCGACCGTCTCCTGCCCGCCCGTCACGATCTTCGGCACGCGCGCGGACTTCGGCAGGATCATCGTGAGCGGACCCGGCCAGAAATGCGCGGCGAGGAGGCGCGCCTCCTGCGGCACGCTCGAGGCCCACTTCGAAATCGCATCGGGATCCGCGAAATGCACGATCAGCGGATGGTCGGCGGGACGGCCTTTCAAGTCGAAGATCTTGCCGACGGCTTTCTCGTTGGTCGCATCCGCACCCAGGCCATAGACGGTTTCGGTCGGCAGGGCGACGAGATCGCCCGAGGCGAGCCGCCGCGCAGCCTCACCGACGTCATTCGTCAAGACGCCGTCCACAGAGGAAGTGCAGCGGCATCACGATGCGGCGCGCGCCTTCGCTGCGCCAGCTCGGCACGAGGGCATCCGATACCTCGGCGAGAAACGCCGGATGCCCTTGCGCGATGTGGCGCTTCACCGCGGTCCACGTCGCGAGGTAGTCCATGAGCTGCGCGAAAGTCCAGCGAAGCTCGATCGCGAATTGCGGAGCGACGATGCGCTCGTAGGGGAACGGAAGGTCCGCGAATCCACGCCACAGGAGCTGATTCTGCGGCGGCCACAGATGCGCGATCGGCTCGAGCACGACACGTTTGAACACGTCGTCGAACTCGCCCAGCACCCGCATGCCGTCGTAGCCCCACGCGGCGAAGACGCCACGCGGCTTCAACACGCGGCGCACTTCGCGATGAAACGCCTCCTGGTCGAACCAATGCAGCGCCTGGGCCACGCACACCGCGTCGAAGCTTGCGTCGCGAAACGGCGTCGCCTCCGCCGGGGCGACCGAGTAATGCACATGGGCGTGCGCGCCGGCCGCGGCGACCTGCGCGGCGCTCGCGTCCGTGGCTTCGATGCTTTCGAAATATTTCGCGAGCCCGCGAGCCGCCTGCCCGTTGCCGGTCGCGCAATCCCACGCGCGCGCCGTGGAAGGTGCCGCCGACGCGATGAAGCGATACAGCGCGTCGGGATAAGTCGGACGCGCGGCGGCATAGGCGCGCGAACCGTCCGAGAAATGGTCGTGGAAGCTGGTGCTCGTGCCCGGGGTCATGGGCCTGCAATGATACCGGGGCGCGCCCCCGGTCAGCGTGCGAGCGCGAGCGCGGCGGGACGTGGGGACGAGGCCTTCGGAGCGGACATGTCGCGATACACGCCGCAGAGCAGCACCAGGTCGCCCAGCCGCTCGAAGTAAGTGCTTTTCGGCTCGACTTTCTTCGTGCTGGGATGCGTCCACTCGTAGTCGACCCATCCCCGCCCGCGGTCGGCGGCAACCCGCAACGCGTCACGGATGAAGGCCTTGCCGCGGGCGTCGCGCAGCTCGGCGAAATTCTCCCCGCGCGATTTCGGGCGCATGGCGTGCGAGCGTACGACACCCTTCATGTCGCACACCCAAAGGTAATAGTCGCCGTGCACGAAGGCGCCGCCAAGGTCCTCGAAATCCTGCATGGCCTGATCCACGCCACGGGCATGGACATGCTCGATCCCGCGCTGCACCAGGGACACCGCGTGGTCGCGCGCCTCCGCCTGGTCGAGCTTGAACACGCTCACGGCGTCCACCAGGCGCCGCGCCTGATCCTCGAAGGACCGCGCGGCGGCACCGGTCTCGCCCACCAGCGCGGCGTTCTGCTGCGTGACGCCGTCGAGCTGCTCGATCGCCTTGCCGATGCCCTCGATGCCCGCGCTCTGCTCCCCTGAGGCGCGGGCGATCTCCGCGATGACCTCCGAGACCTCGGCCACGCCCTGCACGGCGCGGTCCATCGTCGTCGCCACCTCGGCCGCGAGCCGGCCACCCTCGTCGACGGCGCCCGCACTCTCGCCGATCACGCCGCGGATCTCCTTCGCGGCCTGCGAGCAGCGCTGTGCGAGGCCGCGCACTTCGGCGGCGACCACCGCGAAGCCGCGCCCATGCTCGCCCGCGTTGGCCGCTTCCACCGCCGCGTTGAGCGCGAGGATGTTCGTCTGGAACGCGATGTTCTCGATGAGCGCCGTGATGTCGGACACGCGCTTCGAGCCCCCTTCGATGCGCCCCATGGTTCCCGTCATGCGCCGCATGCACTCCGCGGCCTCCATGGCGACCTCGCGCGCTTGTTGCGCCAGCGCGTTCGCACGCGTGCATCCTTCGGCATTGCGGCGAACGGTCGCCGTGAGCTGCTCGGTGGCGCTCGCCGTCTCCTCGAGCGTCGATGCCTGGCGCTCCGTGCGCTCGGAGAGGTCCGAATATCCGCGGGCGATCTCGACGGCGCCGCGCCGGATCGCCTCGCCGCTGTCGTTCACCTGCCGCACGATGGCCGAGAGGCTCTCGCCCATCACGTCGATCGAGCGCCAAAGGCGTGTGGCGTCACGCCCACCCGACCGCTGGAACTGCGACGCGGTACGCGTGCTCAAGTCGCCGGAAGCGATGCGCTCCATGGTCTTGCTGATGCGCGCGATGCCGATCTGTCCCCACATGACCATGGCGCCGAGGATGTAGACGCCGAAGAGGTACAGCGACATGCTGAGCGCGCCCACGCCCCAACGCGGCGCGCAGAGCAGCGCGCCTCCGAAGAGCCCGGCGGCCAGGAATACGCGGCCCACGGGGCCGATGAACACGATGAGGGCCAGGCCCGGCATGAAGAAAGCTTGCATGGTGACTCCTCCCGCAGGGAATTCTGTCCCTGCCTCCGCCGGGAAGCCATGCAGCACGGCACAAGCAACTGTTGCAAATGAAAGGCGCCGCGGAGCGCTAGTGCGCTTCTTCCCAGTTCGCGCCGACGCCCGCTTCGACCAGCAGGGGCACGTCCAGCTTCGCCACGTTGCTCATGAGCTGTTCGACGTTCGGCTTCACGACCTCGAGCTCGCGCTCAGGGACCTCGAAGACCAGCTCGTCGTGGACCTGCATCACGAGCTTGGTCGCGAGCTTCTCGCGCTCCAGCCAGTCCTGCACCGCGATCATCGCCATCTTGATCAGGTCCGCGGCGGTTCCCTGCATCGGCGCGTTGATGGCCTGTCGCTCCGCGCCCTGGCGGCGTTGCATGTTCTTCGACGCGATGTCGGGGAGCCACAGGCGGCGGCCGAACACCGTCTCGACATAGCCGCGCTCGCGCGCTTCCAGCCGCGTGCGCTCCATGTATCGCGCCACACCGGGATAACGCGCGAAATACTTTTCCATATAGCTTTGCGCCGCGCTGCGCTCGATGCCCAGGTTCTGCGCGAGGCCAAAGGCGCTCATCCCGTAGATGAGGCCGAAGTTGATCACCTTGGCGTAGCGCCGCTGCTCGCTCGTGACCTCGTCGGGCTTCGCGTCGAAGACTTCGGAGGCGGTATGGCGGTGCACGTCCTCGCCTTTCGCGAAGGCGCTCACGAGGCTCGCGTCGGCCGAGAGGTGCGCCATGATGCGCAGCTCGATCTGCGAATAGTCCGCCGACATGATCTTCGAGCCGGGAGGTGCCACGAACGCCTCGCGGATGCGGCGGCCTTCGGCCGTGCGCACCGGAATGTTCTGCAGGTTTGGGTCGGTGGAGGACAAGCGGCCCGTCACCGCGACAGCCTGCGCATAGTTGGTATGCACGCGGCCCGTCTTCGCATGCACCATGCGCGGCAGCTTCTCCGTATACGTGCCCTTGAGCTTGGCGATGCTGCGATGCTCGAGCAGCGCCGCGCAGATCGGATGGTCCTCGGCCAGCTTCTCGAGCACTTCCTCGTCGACCGAGGGCGCGCCCGTGGGCGTCTTCTTGATCGTCTTCAACTGCAGGCGATTGAAGAGCACGTCGCAGAGCTGCTTGGGGGAGCCGAGGTTGAACGGCCCGCCGGCAAGCTCGTGCGCGCGGCGTTCCAGCTCCATCATCTTCTGCGAGAGCTCGTGCGTCTGCCTGGACAGCTGCTGCACGTCGATGAGCACGCCGTTGCGCTCCATCGTGAGCAGCACGCCCGAGACCGGGATCTCGATCTCCGAATAGATGCGCTTCAGCTTCTCGTCGCGGTCCAGCCGCGGCCACAGCGCGCCGTGGATCTGCAGCGTGACGTCCGCGTCCTCGGCCGAGTAGTCGCGCGCGCGGTCCACGTCGACCTGGTCGAACGGGATTTGCCCCGCGCCCTTTCCCGCCACATCCGTGTATTGCAGCAGGCCCTGCGCGCCCAGGAAGCGTGTGGCGAGCGCATCCATGTCGTGGCGCTGGTGGCTCTCCAGCACGTACGCCTCGAGCAACGTGTCGTGGACGACGCCGCGCACCGCGATGTCGTAGTTGGCGAACACCTGGCGGTCGTACTTGGAGTTCTGGCCGACCTTGAGCTTCGTCGCGTCCTCGAGCCAGGGCTTCAGGCGATGGAGGACGTTCTCGATCGGCAGCTGCGGCGGCGCGCCGGCGTAGCGGTGCGTGAGCGGGATGTAGGCGGCTTCCCCGGGCGAGGTCGCGACCGCGATGCCGACCAGCTCGGCGGTCATCGGATCGAGGCTCGTGGTCTCCGTGTCGAAGCAGCTGAGGGCGGCGGCCTCCAGCTTCGTCGCCCAGGTCTCCAGCTGCGCGCCGTCGAGCACCGTCTCGTAATTGCGCGTGGCGACGAAGGGCGTGATCTCCTCGGCCTGCTCCACGTTCCAGTTGAGGAGCGCGAAATTGCGGCCGCCGCCGGGCGCATCCGGCGGGGGTGACGCGCCCTTCTCGGCCGCGTCTTCCCTGTTGGCGAGCGCGTCGCGGAAGGTGCGGAAGCCGAAGCGCGTGTAGAGCGCGAGAAGCTTCTCGTTGTCCGGCTCCTTCTGCTGCAGTGACTCCATCTCGAACGGAAGGTCCACGTCCGTCTTCACCGTGACGAGCGTGCGCCCCGTGGGCAGCCAATCCTTCGCACGGCGCAGGTTCTCGCCCACCACGCCCTTCACCTCATCGGCGTGCTCGATCACGCCTTCGAGCGAGCCGTATTGCTCGATCAGCTTGCACGCCGTCTTCGGCCCGACCTTGTCGACACCCGGTACGTTGTCGACGGCGTCCCCGATGAGGGCGAGGTAGTCGACGATCTTTTCCGGCGGCACGCCGAACTTGCCCTTCACGCCTTCGGGATCGAGCTTCTCCATGGGAGTGGCCATGGTGTTCACCCACAGGACGCATTCGTTCACGAGCTGCGTGAGGTCCTTGTCTCCCGTGGAGATGACCGCCTCCCAACCTTCCTTGCAGGCGCGCGTGACGAGCGTGCCGATGACGTCGTCGGCCTCGACGCCATCGACCACGAGCACGGGCCAACCCAATGCCTTGATCGTCTCGATGAGGGGGTCGATCTGAAGCGCGAGGTCCTCGGGCATCGACTGGCGCGTGGCCTTGTACTCCGGATAGATGTCGTCCCGGAAGGTCTTGCCCACGGGATCGAGCACGCAAGCGAGGTAATCGGACGGGAAGTCCTGCTTCAGCTTGCGCAGCATGTTGATCACGCCGTAGATCGCGTTCGTGGGCTCGCCGGAGGGGCTGCGCAGCTCGCGGATGGCGTGGAACGCGCGATAGAAATAGCTCGGCGCGTCGACGAGCAGGAGGCGTTTGCGGGGGGAATTCATCGGAGGGGCACCACGCCCAAATTATCCCAGAATCCCATGCCTATAATTTGGGCACGTCACGCAACCCGCAGGATTCCCATGACCTCGTTCATCTCGCAGAAAGTCCCCCGCCCTTCCGATCCGCAACTCGTGCGGCGCTCGCAGAACGCCGGCCGCGAGGCGTGGCGCATGTTCGAGATCATCTCGGAATTCGTCACCGCCACCGAGCGCCTGCAGACGATCCAGCCCGCGGTGGCGATCTTCGGCAGCGCGCGCACCGCGCCCGGCCATCCGTACTATCAGCTCACGGAGGACATCGCGCGACGCTTATCCGACGCGGGCTTCTCGGTGATTTCCGGCGGCGGGCCCGGCGTGATGGAGGCCGCGAACAAGGGCGCCTTCGCGGGGGTCTCGCCCAGCGTGGGCCTCAACATCCAGCTGCCGCACGAACAGAGCAACAACCCCTTCCAGGACATCTCGCACAGCTTCCAGCACTTCTTCGCGCGCAAGGTGATGTTCGTGAAGCAGTCGGCGGCCTTCGTGATGATGCCGGGCGGCTACGGCACGATGGACGAGCTGATGGAGGTGCTGACCCTCGTGCAGACGGGCAAGGTGCGGCGCTTGCCGATCATCCTCGTGAACTCGAAGTTCTGGGCGGGACTGCTCGAGTGGATCCAGGGCACGCTCGTCGCCGAGGGCATGGTGGGCGTGGACGACCCGAACCTCTTCCGCGTGATCGACGATCCCCAGCAGGTGGTCGACGCGATCTTCGACCACTACCACTCGCGCGGCTTCGAGCCGAGCCTCCAGGAAAAGGAAGCCGAGCTCGCGCTGTAGTCATCAGCTGGCGAGCGAATGCAAAGGCGGTAACCCGAACGGCCGGCAGTGCCCACGTTCTAACGGTAAACTGCGACCGAATGAGGCACCCCATGCGCACCGCCGCTGCTGCTTTTCTGACAATCCTCGTGCTTCCCGCCTACGCGCAGAGTGTCGCGCGCGAGCGCCCGCCCGGAACGGTGCCGCTGGACGAACCGCCGCCGCCTCCCGCCCTCGTAGAGACGGATCCGTCGCTTGCGCCGGACGCGACCACCACCCGCGCGAATGGGGATGTGGTGCAGGAGTACCGCGTCAACGGCAAGCTCTTCATGGAGCGCATCACGCCGCGCGTGGGCAAGCAGTACGTCGTGATCCACGATCGCGGCGACGGCACCATGACGCGGCAGGACAACACGCTCGATACCCTGCGCGGCCCGCAATGGACGCTGTGGGAGTTCTAATCTAGATAAGGACTCGATGTCCGTCTTCACCCCCGTTTCGCCCGACGAGGCCCGCGCCTTCCTCAAGCACTACACCTTGGGCGAGCTCGAATCGCTGGAAGGCATCGCGCAGGGCGTCGAGAACACCAACTACTTCCTCACCACGACGACGGGGGACTATGTGCTCACGTTGTTCGAGCACATCCCGCGTGAGGACCTGCCTTTCTACATCGGCCTGATGGACCACCTCGCGCACCACGAGGTGACCTGCCCCGCGCCGATGCGCATGGACGATGGCCGCATGCTGGGCGAGCTGAACGCAAAGCCCGCGGTGATCGTCACCAAGCTGCCGGGCACGCCGCGCCCGCGCCCCACCGTCGAGGACTGCCGGGACGCGGGACGCATCCTCGCGCAGGTCCACGTGGCCGGCGTCGAATACGACGCCTCGCTCGAGAACTGGCGCGGACGCGAATGGCGCGAAGGCTTCGCGCAGAAAGTGGCACCGCGGCTCTCGCGCGAGGAGAACGCGCTGATCGAGTCGGAGAACCAGTATCAGGCGATGTACGACGACCACGTGCTGCCCGTCGGCATCATCCACGGCGATTACTTCCACGACAACGTGCTGTGGGACGACGAGGGCAACGGCGGCGTGATCGACTTCTATTTCGCCTGCGACGACGTGCTGGTGTACGACATCGCGATCGCGGTCAACGACTGGTGCGCGAACGCGGATGGCACGCTGGACGGCGAGCGTGCGCATGCTTTTGCGCGCGGCTACCACGAGCGCCGGCCGCTGGAGACGCTCGAGCGCGAGCTCTGGCCGGTGATGCTGCGCCGCGCGGCGCTGCGCACATGGCTGGGGCGGTTGGGCTACAACCATTTCCCGCGCGAGTCCGAGATGACCATCCCGAAGGACCACGCGTTCTCGCGCCGCCTCCTCGAGCACCACATCTCGCACGCGCGCGAGCTCGAAGACACGCTCGAATGAGCGTGGCACGCTGATGGACTCGACCGTTCGCGTGACGGAGGTGCCCGCATCGCGCGGCATGCGATGGATGGGCGAGGCATTCGCGCTGTTCCGGCAGAAGCCGCTGGGCTGGATCGCGCTTTGCTGCGGCTGGCTCGCCATCACGTTCTCGCTCATCATCGTGCCCCTCGTGGGCGGCGTGATCGCGAACTTCCTGCAGCCCGTGTTCTTCGCGAGCTTCGCCATCGCGGCCTACAAGCAATCCGCCGGCGAGCCCATCTCGATGGCGGACCTCTTCTCGGGCTTCCGCCGCAACTTCCGCGCCCTGGTGAACCTGGGTGCGCTGCTGCTGCTCGCGGAGATCGCGATCTTCGCCCTCATGGCGTGGATGGGAATGCCCATCGCCGGCGAAGGCGACCAGTCCTTCACCGTGCAGGAATATGTGGAGGCGCTGCGGGGCAAGGAGTGGATCCTGGCCACCGGCTTCGTGATGACGGTGATCGTGAAGGGCGCGTTGTGGTTCGCGCCGCCGCTCATCGCCTTTCACCAGATGTCGGTGAGCCATGCCATGCGCTGGAGCGTCTATGCCGCGCTCTCGAACCTGGGCGCCATGATCGTCTACGGCACCTGCCTGCTCGGGCTGTTCTTCCTGGGCGCGATCCCGTGGCTGCTCGGAATGCTGGTCGTGGTGCCGATGATGGTGATCAGCACGTACATCGGGTATCGCGATGTATTCGAGTCCCGCTCGAATACTTTGGGGTCAGACCCCAATTCAAGCGAGTTGCCATAACCCGCACGCCGGGCGCTTCACGACATTGGGGTCTGACCCCGGTTTTTACACGGCTTGCAGCTTGGCGTACTGCAGCGCCAGCCACTTGGTGCCCTGCTGCGAGAAACGCACCTGCACGCGCGCATCCAGGCCGCGGCCTTCGAAATTGATCACGACGCCGTCGCCGAATTTGGCGTGGCGCACGTTCTGGCCGATCGCGAACGGATGCTCGTCGGGGCGCTGCATCTCGAATTGCGCGCGCTGCGGCTGCGTCGGATAACGATCGCGATCCGGTGCCGGCGCGCGGCCACCGCCCGAGCTCCATGCACCGCCATTGTTTCCGCGGCCCGATGAGCCCCAGCCGCCGGAGTAACGATCGGCGGACGGCGCGATGCGATTGTCGTATTGCTTCTCGGGCAACACGATCCATTTGCACAGCGCCGGCGGAATCTCCTCGATGAAGCGCGAGACGATGCCGTAGCGCGGCTGGCCGTGCAGCATGCGGCAGCCCGCGTAGCTGATATAGAGCCGCTTGCGCGCGCGCGTGATGGCCACGTACATGAGTCGGCGCTCTTCCTCGATGCCGCCGTCCTCGAGCATGCTGTTCTCGTGCGGGAAGAGGCCTTCCTCGAGGCCCGAGATGAACACCGCGTGGAACTCGAGCCCTTTCGCCGAATGCACCGTCATGAGCTGCAACGCATCCTGTCCAGCGGACGCCTCGCGCTCGCCCGCCTCGAGGCTCGCGTGCGAGAGGAACGCGGCGAGCACCTGCTGCTCGGGTGTGCCGACCACTTCCACGTCTTCCTGCGCTTCGCCCGCGGGCTCGAGGCCGTGCTCGAAATCGTCCGCGAAGATCGTGGCGGCGTTCACGAGCTCGTTCAGGTTCTCGAGCCGGTCCTGACCGTCCTTCTCCGCCGCGTAGTGCTGGCGAAGGTTGCTGCGCTCGAGGATCTCCTCGATGAGCTCCGGCAGGCGCAGCGTCTCCGACGATTGGCGAAGCCCGTCGATCACCTCGACGAACTGCTTGAGCGATGTGCCGCTGCGACCGGTGACCACATTGTTGCGTGCCGCGTGCATGAGGCTGCCCATGCCGCGCTCGGCCGCTTCCTGCAACTGCTCCACCGAGCGCGCGCCGATGCCCCGCGGCGGGAAATTCACGACGCGCGAGAACGCGGTGTCGTCGTCCGGGTTGGCGGCGAGCCGCAGGTACGCAAGGGCGTGCTTCACTTCCAGCCGCTCGAAGAACCGCAGTCCGCCATAGACCTTGTACGCGATGCCCGCACGGAACAGCGAATGCTCGAGGACGCGCGACTGGGCATTCGATCGGTAGAGCAGCGCCATCTCCGAGAGCGCCATGCCCTCGCGATGCAGCTGCTTCACCTCGTCCACCACGAACCGGGCCTCTTCCTCGTCGTTGGCCGCGGCATAGATGCGCAGGGGCTCGCCCTTGCCCTCGGAGGTCCAGAGGTTCTTGCCCAGCCGCGCCTTGTTCTGCGCGATGATCGAGTTGGCCGCGTCGAGGATGTTGCCGTGCGAGCGGTAGTTCTGCTCGAGCTTCACCACCTCCTTCACGCCGAAGTCGCGCACGAACTCGTTCATGTTGCCGACTTCCGCGCCTCGGAAGCGGTATATGGAGTTGTGCGTGACCAGGCCCGCGGCGATGTAATTGTGGGTAGGGAAGACGTCGATATCGAAGACCTTGCGGCGCGCGCCGGGGATGCGCTGGACGCTTTCCACGATGTCCAAATCGCCGCCGCCGGTGATCATGGCCATGCCGGGCTTCACGGATCCGGCGCTCAGGAATGGCAGCGACTTGCCGTGCAGGTTTGCCTTCAACACGATCCGACCGTTCACAGCGGCACAAGCTTTCTCTGCCAGCTCCATTGCGGCGGCGTAGTCCTTTCTGACGGTCTCGAAGCGCCAGCTCGCCGAGCCTTTCTTCGCTGGACGCACGCTAAAGCCCGCATCGGCCAGCGCTTGCCCCTGCGCGAGATCGTTGCCCATGACCGCCACCCGATGCATCGGGCTGGCACCGCGCCGGTCTCCGCACAGGGTGACTATGACGTTGTGGCGATTGGAGTCTCGCGACATCGCGACGTGATGCGGCTCCTCGTGGCGCAGACCCCGATCCATCAGGAGGCGAGCCGCGCCCGACGCCGTGTCCAGCTCGCGATAGAGGCGCGAGATATAGGCGGCGTCATGCACCAGTCCCTTCACCGACCCCCCCACACGGGGGACGAAGGGAAGCGTGGGAATCCCGTATTTCAGGGAGAGCGATATCTCGTCATACCGGGCTTCGTTTTCGCTAGCGTGAGTGCCGACAACCCACGTCGCATCCGCATGCTCCTGGATCGACCTCTGGCGGAAGCCGACCATCGGCTTGGCCTGACCCTTCGTATAGACGCAGGACGTACCCAGCCGATACCCCACACCCTTCTTGTGCATCAGGTAGGTGAAATGGATCTGCGGTGCCTCGCCCAGGAGATAGCCGGCGAAATGCGTGTGCTCGGGAGTGCTCACGAGGCGTCGACCGGCCTTGGTACAGATCTCCACGAGATCGCCTTTCGCGAAGCTGGAATGAGTCTCCTTCACGGCGGCAGGTCGAAAATCGCCAGAGCCGTAACAAGACAACACCCGGTCGCCCGCGCGAATCGACTCGATGGGCTTGCGTGACCCGTCGGCCATCTGGATCTGCGTGCCCGCTGGCAAGCATTGGTCGTCGTCCCCCACAGCGAACACGCACCCATTCGTCCCGGCGAGCAGCTTGATCCACTTGTACTGCAGCTTGTTGGTGTCCTGGAACTCGTCGACGAGGATGTACTTGAAGCGCTGCTGGTAGTGCTGCAGCAGGTTCAGGTTTCGCGTGAGCACCTCGAACGTGCGCAACAGCAGCTCGGCGAAATCGACCACGCCCTCGCGGCGGCATTGCGCGTCGTAGTCGGCGTAGAACGCGACCATGCGTCGCGTGAAGTCGTCGCCGGCCTCGACGGCATTCGCCCGCAGGCCCGCTTCCTTGCAGTTGTTGATGAAATTCTGCAGCTGCCGCGGCGGGTATTTCTCGTCGTCCAGGCCCTGAGCCTTGGCGAGCCGCTTGATGAGCGACTGCTGGTCTCCTGAATCCAGGATCTGGAAAAGCTGCGGAAGCTCGGCCTCGCGGTAATGCGTGCGCAACAGGCGGTTGCAAAGGCCGTGGAACGTGCCGACCCACATGCCGCGCGTGTTGATCGGCAGCATCGCGGACAGGCGAGTGAGCATCTCGCGCGCGGCCTTGTTCGTGAACGTGACCGCGAGGATTCCCGCGGGGCTCACCTGCCCGCTCTGGATGAGGTAGGCGATTCGCGTGGTGAGCACTCGCGTCTTGCCGCTGCCCGCGCCCGCGAGGATGAGCGCGCACTCGCGCGGCAACGTGACGGCTTTGAGCTGCTCGGGATTGAGACCGGAGGTGAGGTTCGACATGGGGGAGACGCGGGAAGCAGACCTCGATTATTTCATGTGCGGAGCCCGTGCGCCCCGCCCAATCGCGCTAAATCCCCGGACGATTTCCGCGCCGCCTCCCATAGAATGTGGCCTGCAACCCGACCATGAAAACCGCCCCCCGCATCCCGATCCTCACGTGGCATCCGCAGCGCGTGCACGGAAACGATTACGCGTCCAACGACCACGTCGCCTTCGCGCGCGACCTCGAGACCCTTCAGCGGCTGGGGCTGCGAGTAGTGCCGCTGCACACGATCGCGCAGGCGCTCGTCCGCGGCGAGCTGCATCGCCTGGACGGCTGCGTGGGGCTCTCGATCGACGACGGCTCCGACTTCGACTTCCACGACCTGCCGCATCCGTCGTGGGGGCCGCAGCGCGGGTTCGCGCGAATCCTCCAGGATTTCCGCGAGTCCCACGGCTTCGAGGCGCAGCCGGACCTGCACGTCACGAGCTTCACGATCGTCTCGCCCGAGGCCCGCGCGGAGCTCGACCGCACCTGCATGATCGGGTGCCGTTGGTGGAACGACGATTGGTGGCCTGAAGCGGAAGCCACGGGGTCGATGGCGGTGGAGAGCCACGGCTGGGACCACAACCACTCCTCGCTCGAGCGCACCGAGACCACCGCTGCGCGCGACGGCTTCGACGTGCGCGATGCGGACGAGGCCGAGCGCGAGATCGGCGACGCAGCCACCTTGCTGCGCGAGAAGCGCGGGCGGGCGGGCGACGTCCTCTTCGCCTATCCGTACGGCCCGGCCAATGCGTTTCTCGCCGAGGAGTGGCTGCCCGCGAATGCGGCGCGCCACGGGATCCTCGCCGCGTTCACGGCCAACGAGCCCCAGGGCCCCGTGACCCCGTCGACATCGCGCTGGCGAATCCCGCGGTACGGATTCGCGCACGACTGGAAAAACGAGGGGGATCTCGAGGCCCTGCTGCGCGATGCCGGCGTGAAACCCCATCGCGCGTCGATGCTCGAGCGGTGGCTGGCGCCGCGGCACGTGATGCCGGTTCCGCAATCGAAGCGCTGGCAGGACCACCTGCGAACGTGGGAAGTGAACGACGCACGCGTAGTGGCGGGCGACCTCTTCCAGCGCAGCTTCAAGCATGACGTGCCGAACTATCCGCGGCACTTCGTGCTGGTGTACTCGCCTCCCGCGGAGGAGGACGACACTACGCCGCGCGTCGTGGCCTACGCGCACCAGCGCCCTTACGAGAACGTGTACCTGGGCGGCGGCATGTGCGCCGATCCCGCGGCCTACCGCCGCATGCCGCGCTGGCTCTTCGAGCAGGTGCGCGATGAAGGCGGGCTCGCGACGATCGTGAGCCGGGGCAGCATCGCGGCACTGGGCGACAGTCCCGCCAGCTTCGGCCACGTGGGCGAGCCCAGGGCGCGCGCGGCGGACCTGCGCACGGGCTACGTGGACACCGGCCTCGACCACCTCATGGTGTATTGGCGGCGCGAGCTGCCCGAAGACGAAAAACGCCGGCTGATCGAGCGGGTCGCGGCGGTCGGGCCTTTCTGAGCATGAAGAGACTGGTTGCGGCGTTTTCGCTGGGCTGCGCCTGCCTGGCCGCCCATGCCGTCGAGCCCGGCGAGCTCGTGCCCGATGTGTCGGCGCCGCGGGTGAGCGGAGGATCGGCCACGCTTCGGAGCCTCGCCCGGAGCCACGGCGCGGTAGTGATCACGCGCGACGTGGATTGCCCCGTGTCGCAGCGCTACATGCCGCGTATCGCGGAGATGGCCAAGCGCTATCGCGAAGCCGGATTGCGCTTCGTCCTGCTGGACGTGACGCCCCACGACCGCGCTGCCGCGAAGTCCTCCGCAAAGGCCGTCGAGCCGATCGAGACACTGGCGGACGAGAAGAAAAGCGTCGCGACCGCGCTCGGTGCGCAATCCACCGCCGAAGCTTTCCTCATCGATCGCGCCGGTACGCTGCAGTATCGAGGAGCCATCGACGACCAGTACGGCATTTCCTTCCAGCGGGATCGGGCCGCCACCCCGTGGCTCGCGCGAGCCATTACCCAGGTGCGGCAAGGCGAGCTTCCGTTCGAGCGCCGCACGCGCGCGCATGGATGCCCGCTGGATCTCAAGCCTGCGCGCGTGAATTCGCAAATCACGTATCACAACCGCGTGAGCCGCATCATCCAGGCGAAGTGCCAGGTCTGCCATCGGGTGAACGGGCTGGGACCGATGCCGCTCGAGACCTACGATCAGGTGCATGGGCGCCTCGCGGTGATCCAGCTCATGGTGTCGAGCGGACGCATGCCGCCCTGGTCCGCCGACCCGCACGTGGGCGAATGGGCCAACGATCGCAGCCTCTCGCGCGCCGAGAAGGAAGACCTGCTCGCGTGGGTGAAGGCCGGCGGTCCCGAAGGCGACAAGCGCGAGGCACCGCTGCCGCGCAAATTCCCGGATGGCTGGAACATCGGCAAGCCCGATGCGATCGTACCGATACCCAAGCCCATTCGCGTGCCCGCGCAAGGGACCATCGAGTACCAGCAGGTTTTCGTGAAGACCGATTTCCCGACGGATAAATGGATCACCGCGGTCGAGATTCGCCCCACCCAGCCGCGCGTGGTCCATCACGTTCTCGCGTTCCTCGAGGAGCCCAACAGCCGTCAGCCCAAGGACGGCGCGCTGGGATTCTTCGCGGCCACGGTGCCGGGCTCCCTCGGGATGACCTATCCCGCGGGCACGGGGAAGCTCCTTCCCAAGGGTGCGTGGATGCGGCTCGAGATCCATTACCAGCCGAATGGCACGGAGCTCATGGATCGCACGCGGATCGGCTTTCGCTTCTCGCCCACGCCGCTGCGCGAGGTGCAGAGCCTCGCCGCGCCGAACACGACGTTCGTGATCCCGCCGGGCAATCCGCACTATGAAGTGAGGGGCGCGTATCGCTTCGCAAATGCCGGGCAGATCCTCACGCTTTTCCCGCACATGCACCTGAGGGGCGCGGCGTTCCGCTACGAGCTGAAGTTTCCGGACGGAAAGGTCGAGCGCCTGCTGGAAGTGCCGCGCTTCGACTTCAACTGGCAATCGGAGTACCAGCTGGCCTCGCCGCTGGAGGTGCCGGCGGGCGCGGAGCTCATCGCCACCGCGTGGTACGACAACAGCAAGTCGAATCCGTGGAACCCGGATCCCACCAAGGCGGTGCGCTGGGGACCGCAGACCTACGAGGAGATGATGATCGGCTACTTCGACTTCATCGCCGCGGAGCAAAAAAAGAGGGCGCCCCTCTAGAAGCGCCCTTCAACTGTCTGCCCCAACTGCAATGTCTCGCCGCGAAGGCGGGACCAAACATTGGAGTGCCGGCTTTTCACGAAAGTTCCTCGATCAGGAACGGCCGGCTCCCTCGACCACCATGGGCTCGGCGCCCGCGATCGACCGCAGGTTACCGGCCAATGCACGCGCCTCGCTCTCACCCGCGAGCCCGGCGACCTGCACCGAGAGCCGGCCTTCGGCGGAAGTAATTTCCGAGGGGTAGCCCGCGGCGCGCAGGCGGCGGTTCATCGCGAGCGCTTCGTCGCGGGAGCTCGTGGCCAGCACCACCACGCGCCAGGTGCCTCCTGCGCGAGCGGCGGCGGCGTTTCGCGAGATTTCGGTCTCGGCCGCCCACTGCTCCAGCTGCTTGGCATCGACTTTCGAAACCTGCGGCTCGCCTCCGCGCGGACGCTGGTAGAAATCGAGTGGCTGGTCGAGCGTAACGGCGTCGCGATTGTCGGATGCGACGCTGATCCGGCCTTCGATGAGGCACACGAGGTCGCGCTCGTCCGTGGATTTGCCCCACAAGTCGGTCCCGCGGATGCCTGCCGTGACCGTGTTCACCTTCACGGTGATGTCACGCTTGCGCGCCTTGGCCACGGCGTCCGTGGTGAAGCGAAACGCACCGGCCAGGACGGTGAGCGCCGCGCTGAACACGCTGCGGTTCTGCACGCGCTCCACCTTGAACCGTGCGTTCTCGCCCAGCTTCACCGTGCTGCCTTCGGCGAGCTTGAGCTGCAGCCGCGCGTTCTGCCCGGTGCGCAGTTGGTCGTTCGCCTGGAGCTCGACGCCCGGCGTCACGGGGACGGCGCGGCCGCCGCGCTCGAGCCACGCGGGATATTGGACGGCTTCGACCTTCATTGCCTGGGCGAATGCCACGGCGGTGTTCAACAGCGCACAGCAAGCGACGAGGCAAGCGGCGGTCTTCATGGGCCCTCCTTCACTCGCAACTACGAGCACGGCGCGAGATCGGATGCATCCCGCCGGAATGGAACGCCGCATCTTACATTCGACCCTCGATGCGCCGGCCAACTTCACGTCAAATCAAGGGTTTGGAAATGTTCGCGCTGATATAATTCCTCCGATGGAATCCCAATACCACCCGCGCGCGATCGAGCCTGCGGTCCAGCGCGAGTGGGCCGATACGCGCGCGTTCGTCGCGCCCGACAAGTCGGACAAGCCCAAGTACTACTGCGTCTCGATGCTGCCCTATCCCAGCGGCAAGCTGCACATGGGGCACGTGCGCAATTACACGATCAACGACGCGCTCTATCACTTCCTGCGCATGAAGGGCATGAACGTGCTCTTCCCGATGGGATGGGACGCGTTCGGCCTGCCGGCGGAAAACGCGGCCATGGCGAACAAGGTCGCTCCGGGCAAGTGGACGCGCGACAACATCGCCTACATGAAGCAACAGTGCCAGTCGATGGGATGGGCCATCGACTGGACGCGAGAGGTCGCGACCTGCGATCCCGGCTACTACCGCTGGAACCAGTGGTTCTTCCTGCGCCTGCGCGAGAAGGGAATCGTCTACAAGAAGACCGGCGTCGTGAACTGGGATCCGGTCGACATGACCGTGCTCGCGAACGAGCAGGTGATCGACGGGCGCGGCTGGCGCACGGGTGCGCCGGTGGAGAAGCGCGAGATCCCGATGTGGTACATGCGCATCACGCAGTACGCGGACGAGCTGCTCGACTCGCTCGACGGGCTGGGCTGGCCCGAGCAGGTGAAGCAGATGCAGCGCAACTGGATCGGCCGCAGCGAGGGCATCGAGTTCACGCTGCCCTACTCGCCGGAAGCGGCGCGCCGCATGAACGACGGCAAGCCGGGCCTGAAGGTGTTCACCACGCGCGCGGACACGATCATGGGCATCACGTTCGCGGCGGTTGCGGCCGAGCATCCGATGGCGACCGAGGCGGCGAAGAACAACCCGCAGCTCGCGGCGTTCATCGACGAATGCAGGAAGGGCGGCGTGCAGGAAGCCGAGCTCGCCACGATGGAGAAGAAGGGCATGCCCACCGGCATGTACGTCCTGCACCCGTTCACGAGCGAGAAGATCGAGGTGTGGGTCGGCAACTACGTGCTCATGTCGTACGGCGAGGGCGCGGTGATGGCGGTACCGGGGCACGACGAGCGCGATTTCGCCTTCGCGAAGAAATACGGCCTGCGCATCCAGCAGGTGATCGACGTCGATGGCAAGCCCTATTCGACGGATGCGTGGGAGGAGTGGTACGCGGCGCCGGGACTCTGCGTTCATTCGGGTCGATACGACGGACTCGCACAGCATGCCGCGATCGACGCCGTTGCACGCGACCTTGCCGTGAAGGGCCTGGGCTCCAAGCGCGTGCAATACCGGCTGCGCGACTGGGGCATCTCGCGTCAACGCTATTGGGGCACGCCGATCCCGATCATCCTGTGCCCGAAATGCGGCGACGTGGCCGTCCCGGACGAGCAGCTTCCGGTCGTGCTGCCCGAGGATCTCGTTCCCGACGGCAGCGGCAGCCCACTCGCGAAGACGCCGGCGTTCTACGAATGCAAGTGCCCGCAATGCGGCGGCGACGCCCGCCGCGACACGGACACGATGGACACGTTCGTCGATTCGTCCTGGTACTACATGCGCTATACGTGCCGCGACGCGAAGACGATGGTCGACGAGCGCGCGCAGTACTGGATGCCGATGGATCAGTACATCGGGGGCATCGAGCACGCCATCCTGCACCTGCTCTACGCACGCTTCTGGACGAAGGCGATGCGCGACCTGGGCCTCATCAAGGTGGACGAGCCCTTCACCAACCTGCTCACCCAGGGCATGGTGCTGAACCAC
>Ga0207705_10001567_pt1 | contig 18162 bp, 18 predicted proteins | sample KBSC13metaG_FD_184314 | JGI IMG/M metagenome (GOLD analysis project Ga0207705, IMG submission 184314) | Corn rhizosphere microbial communities from Kellogg Biological Station, Michigan, USA - KBS C1-3 metaG (SPAdes) (version 2) | ecosystem: Host-associated > Plants > Roots > Rhizosphere > Soil ...
GAAAGCGCCCGAGGTATTCTACATCTTCCTCGGCCTGCAGTCGGTGCCCGGCGGCGATCCGTTCCCGCGGGAGCACTGGAACAAGAAGATGTGCGTGCTGCTGGTGGCGCACAATGGCGAAGGCGCCGAGCAAGCCGTCAATGCCATCCGTGCCGAACTGCCGAAACCGATGATCGACTGGGCAGGCCCGATTCCCTACACGGCGCTGCAGAGCCTGTTCGACGCGCTCTATCCTGCCGGACAGCAATGGTACTGGAAGGGCGATTTCGTCCAGGCGCTGCCGGATGCGGCGATTGCCGTCCATCTCAAATACGCCGCCATGGCCAGCCCGGGCTCGGCCATGCACCTCTACCCGATCGATGGGGCGGTGCGCCAGAAGCGCCCGGGCGACAGCGCCTGGAGCACGCGCGACGCGAGGTGGTCAATGGTGATCGCCGGCATCGATCCGGATCCTGCCAAGGCGGGCGACCTGAAGCGATGGGCAACGGACTACTGGAAGGCGATCCATCCCTTCGATATGGCCGGCGCCTATCCCAATTTCATGATGGCCGACGAGGGCGAAGCGCGCCTGCGGGCAAGCTTTGGCGAGAACTACCCGCGCCTCGCCGAGGTGAAGAAGAAATTCGATCCTGCCAATCTGTTCCACGTCAACCAAAACATCCCGCCGGCCGCGTAGTGCCGGAGGGCGAGCGGCAGTCGCCGGACAGACGGCGCACCGCGGTTCAGGAAGGGAAGCCGGCTCAGACGAGCCGGTGAAACAGGAGCGCGGCGTTGCCGTTGCCGCGCTCACGGCGGCAGGCTGAAGGCCCCAGGCGTCTGCCGCCTGCCGTGCGGCCCGGGTTTCCACCCCCACATCAAGGCCGTTGGCGGACGCCGAGCAGGTGCAACGTCTCGAGGCCGTCGCGACCCAGCCAGGAGATCGTCTGACCGGCCCGCAGACCGATCAGGGCGGTGCCGTGTGGGGAGAGCACGGAAACCCCGCCGCGCGTCAGCCGCGCATCATCCGGATAGACCAGGGTCGCCACGTGTCGCCTGCCGTCGCCGGTCTCGTAGACGAGGTGCGAATCCATGCGGGCAACGTCGTCCGGCGGCGCCGCCGGCACCACCTTGGCACGGTCGAGTTCCCAGAGCAGGTGATCGGCGGCATCGGCGCCGTGACCGGCGCCGGTCAGGGCGAGGAGCTCCAGCCGCCGCCGCTCTCCGGCATTGAGGACGATTGCGGGCGCGAACTGTTCATTTGACAGGGGATGCACGGTTCCCTCCGGGTGGGACGCACGCCACGCCGGCAGCGCGGGTGTCGTCGATCATCACGGGTCGCCTGCTCCGTTGTTCGTCGGCCGAGCCGGCGACAGCGAAGGCGGTTCGTCAAAACCGCCCTTGCCACGAACATGGCGCCGGACGGCACGTTGTCAAGCCGCGCCGGCCGGAGTGGCCTACACGAGATGATCACGACTTGGACATTGCCTTGCACGGGGTGTCTCAACCATGATGCGTGTCGCAACCGAAATCGCCGCGCACCAAGAATTGGGGAGTCGCACGACACATGCCGAGTGACCTGCTCGCGGTGCTGATCATCCTGCCGTTTCTCGGCAGCCTCGCCGCCGCCGTGCTGCCGCTGCGGGGCCGCACCGCCTCGGCGCTGCTGGCGGGCGCCGTGGCGCTTGTCGGCCTCGGCATCACCATTCTCAGCTACCCCCAGATGGTCGCTGGCGGCATGCTGCGCCGCGACATCGAATGGCTCCCGAGCCTGGGGCTCGACATCGTGCTCAGGATGAACGGCTTTTCCTGGCTGTTCTCGGTGATGATCACCGGCATCGGATTCCTGGTGGTCCTCTATTCGCGCTACTACATGTCGCCGAAGGACCCGGTACCGCGGTTCTTTTCGCTGCTGCTCGCCTTCATGGGCGCCATGCTGGGCATCGTGCTGGCGGGCAACCTGATCCAGCTCGCGATCTTCTGGGAATTGACCGGGGTCTTCTCGTTCCTGCTGATCGGCTACTGGCACCACAACGCCAATGCACGCGATGGCGCCCGCGTGGCGCTGATCGTGACCGGTGCCGGCGGCCTCGCCTTGCTGGTGGCAACGCTGATCATCGGCCACATCGTCGGCAGCTACGACATCGACGCCGTGCTGGCCAAGGGCGACGCCATCCGCAACAGCCCGCTCTATCTGCCGACATTGCTGCTGGTGCTGTTCGCCGCCTTCACCAAGAGCGCGCAGTTTCCCTTCCATTTCTGGCTGCCGCGGGCCATGGCGGCGCCGACGCCGGTGTCGGCGCTCCTGCACTCGGCGACGCTGGTCAAGGCCGGCGTCTACCTGCTGGTGCTGCTGTGGCCGGTATTGTCCGGCACCGGACCGTGGCTCTGGATCGTTACCTATGTCGGGCTCGCCACCCTGCTGTTCGGCGCCTGGTCGGCGATCTTCCAGCAGGACCTCAAGGGCCTCTTGGCCTATTCGACGATCAGCCATCTCGGCCTCATCGTCGCGCTGCTCGGCATGAGCTCGCCGCTGGCGTGCGTCGCGGCGATCTTCCACATCGTCAATCACGCGACGTTCAAGGCCTCGCTGTTCATGGCGGCCGGGATCATCGACCACGAGACCGGCACGCGCGACATCCGGCGGCTCAGCGGCCTCATCCACTTCCTGCCGTTCACCGCCACCCTGGCGATGGTCGCCAGCGCCGCGATGGCGGGCGTGCCGCTGCTCAACGGTTTCCTGTCGAAGGAAATGTTCTTCGCCGAGACCGCGATCCGCAATCCCAATCCGTTCGTCGACGTGTCGCTGCCGTTCATCGCCATCCTCGCCGGCGGCTTCGCGGTGGCCTATTCGCTGCGCTTCATCCATGGCGTGTTCTTCGGTCCCCCGCCCACCGAGCTCGACCGGGTGCCGCACGAGCCGCCGGCGCTGATGCGGCGGCCGATCGAGATCCTGGTGCTCATCTGCCTGTTGGTCGGCATCGTCCCGGGACTGACCATCGGTCCCTATCTCGCCACGGCGGCAATCTCGATCCTCGGGCCACGGACCCCCGCCTACAGCCTCGCCGTCTGGCACGGCTTCAACACGCCGCTGCTGATGAGCACCATCGCCATGGCCGGCGGCGTGGTGCTCTATTTCGGCCTGCAACGCTATTTGGCGCGCGGCCTCGAAGGGCCGCCGCTGCTGCGCAGGTTCAGGGAGCAGCGCCTGTTCGAGCGCCTGTTGCTGCTGCTCTCCGTGCAATGGGCAAGACGGCTGGAGCGGCAGGTTGGGACGCGGCGCCTGCAACCGCAACTGGCCCTGCTGGTGGGCGCTGCCATCCTTGCCGCGGCCCTGCCGCTGGTGGGGGGTCTCGGCGCCCTGCCGCTGCCCTCCGGTGGTGTCGATCCGGCCTTCGCCCTGGTGTGGGCGGCGGGCGCCGCCTGCGCGATCGGCGCCGCGGTCATGGCCAAATATCACCGCCTCGCCGCGATGATGCTGATGGGGGGCGCCGGGCTTGCCACCTCCATCACCTTTGTCTGGTTTTCCGCCCCCGACCTGGCGCTGACGCAATTGCTGGTCGAGATCGTTACCACGGTGCTGATCCTGCTCGGGCTGCGCTGGCTGCCCAAGCGTTTCCATGACATCGAGATCGATCCGGTCCTCTCCCGGGGCGCCCGCTTCCGGCGCGCGCGCGACCTGGCGCTGGCCGTCGTCGCCGGGGTCGGCCTGACGGTGATCTCCTATGCCGTGATGACCCGGCCGGCACCGCAGAGCATTGCGCAATTCTTCCTCGACAACGCCTATGCGCTCGCCGGGGGGCGCAATGCGGTCAATGTCATCCTCGTCGACTTCCGCGGTTTCGATACGTTCGGCGAAATCGCCGTGCTCGGCATCGTGGCGCTGACGACCTTTGCCCTGCTGCGTCGCTTCCGGCCGGCCGCCGACAGCATCGACAAGCCCGAGCAGCAGCTTATCCAGCAACATTTCGAGCAGGCGCGCGACGACCTCGAGGAAGGGGCGATCCTCAAGGACTATCTGTTCGTGCCGGCCGTGGTGATGAACTGGCTGTTCCCGGTCATCATCGTCATCGCGATCTACCTGTTCCTGCGCGGCCACGACCAGCCGGGCGGTGGGTTCGTTGCCGGCATCACCATGTCGATCGCGTTCATCCTGCAATATCTCGCCGGCGGCACCCGCTGGGTGGAAAGCCGCCTGCGCATCCTGCCCGTCTACTGGATCGCGGCGGGCTTGCTGCTGGCGCTGGCCACCGGCCTCGGCTCATGGCTGTTCGGCGCGCCGTTCCTCACCTCGGCGTTCCGCTACCTGGACCTGCCGGTGATCGGTCGCGTGCCGCTCGCCAGCGCGCTGTTCTTCGACCTCGGGGTGTTCGTGCTGGTCGTGGGATCCACGGTGCTGATCCTCATCGCGCTGGCGCACCAGTCGAGCCGCCGTCCAATGCGGCGGCCAGTGCCGCTGGGCGAGCGCGCTGCGGTCGAACCGAGGGCGGCCGAATGATGGAACTGATCGTCTCCCTCGGTATCGGGATCCTGGCCGGCTCCGGCGTCTGGCTGCTGCTGCGCCCTCGCAGCTTCCAGGTGATCATCGGGCTGTGCCTGCTCTCCTATGCGGTCAACCTGTTCATCTTCGGCATGGGGCGGCTGCGGATGAATGCGCCGCCCATCGTCGATGGCGTGACCGGCACCGTGCCTGCCGATCCTGTCCCGCAGGCCCTGGTGCTCACCGCCATCGTCATCGGCTTCGCCATGACGGCGCTGTTTCTCGTGGTGCTGCTCGCGGCGCGCGGCCTGACCGGGACCGACCACGTCGACGGCCGGGAGCGCTGAGATGACCGGCTGGTTCGACCATCTCGCCATCGTGCCGATCCTGCTACCGCTGCTGGCCGGCGCCGTGCTGATGCTGGTCGACGACCGCCATCCCGCCACCAAACTGGCGATCAATCTGTCGGCCGGGCTGCTGCTGCTGCTTGCCGCGGCGCTGTTGCTGGCCCGCACGGCGGGGGGCGAGGTGATCGTCTATCGCCTCGGCAACTGGCCGACGCCCTTTGCCATCACCATCGTCGCCGACCGGCTGTCCGCGCTGATGGTGTTGCTCACGGCCACGCTGGCCCTGGCCTCGCTGGTGTTTTCGAGCGCCCGCTGGGATCGCGCGGGCCCCCACTTCCACAGCCTGTTCCAGTTCCTGCTGATGGGCCTGAACGGGGCGTTCCTCACCGGGGACCTGTTCAACCTGTTCGTGTTCTTCGAAGTGATGCTGGCGGCATCGTACGGCCTGGTGCTGCACGGGTCGGGGGCGACGCGCGTCAAGGCGGGCCTGCACTACATCGCCATCAACCTTGCCGCATCGGCGCTGTTCCTCATCGGCGTCAGCCTGATCTACGGCGTCACCGGCACGCTCAACATGGCCGACCTCGCGGTTCGTATTCCGCTGGTGCCGGCCGCAAACCGCGGATTGCTCGAAGCGGGCGCCGGGGTGCTGGGGGTCGCATTTCTCGTCAAGGCCGGCATCTGGCCGCTCGGTTTCTGGCTGCCCACCACCTATGCGGCGGCAGCGCCGCCGATTGCCGCCTTGTTCGCCATTCTGAGCAAGCTCGGCATCTACGTCATCCTGCGGCTGACGCTGCTGTTCTTCGGCGATGGCAGCGGGGCGTCGGCGCACCTTGCCGATGCGTGGCTGTTCTATGGGGGCGTTGCCACCATCGCCTTCGGCGCCACCGGCGTGCTGGCTTCCCAGACACTGGCGCGAACCGCCGGGTTCTGCGCGCTCGTCTCTTCGGGCACGCTGCTCGCCATGATCGGCTACGAGAACGCCGGCGTTACGGCGGGGGCGCTTTACTATCTGGTCAATTCGACGCTGGCACTCGGCTGCTTCTTCCTGCTCGCCGAACTGGTGGAGCGGGGCCGAGCCGCCGGGGCGGACGTCCTGGCGGTCACCCTCGAAGCCTTCGGCGACGAGGAACCCGAGCCCCCCGAGGAGGTCGGCATCGCCACCCCAGCCACCCTCGCCTTCCTCGGCATCAGCTTTGCGTGCTGCGGCATGTTGCTCGCCGGCATGCCGCCGCTATCCGGTTTCATCGGCAAGTTTGCGATGCTCGGGGCAGCGCTCAACCTCAACGGACTCGGGGGCGACGCCGTCATCACCGCCGGCACCTGGGGGCTGGTGGCGCTGGTGATCGTCTCGGGTCTCGCGGTGCTGATCGCCCTGCTCCGCGCCGGCATCAACATCTTCTGGGTGTCGATCGACGGCGACGTGCCACGGGTGCTGCCGGCAGAAATGGCGCCGATCCTGCTGCTCCTCCTGCTGTGCCTGGCGCTCACCGTCCTTGCCGGGCCCGCCTTGGCCTTCACCGAGGCGACGGCCGCGGCCCTGCACGCGCCTATGGGCTATGTCAGCGCCGTGCTCGGGCGTGCCTTGCCGGGGGGCCTACCATGAGCCGCATCCTGCCCTATCCGCTGCTCTGGGTGGCGCTGCTCGCCATGTGGCTGCTGCTCAGCGACAACCTGGCGCCGGGGCAGTGGCTGCTCGGCGCGGTGGTCGCGACCCTTGCCTCTCTTGCCATGCGCCGGCTGCAGCCGCCGCGGCCGAAAATCCGCAATCTCGGGGCGATCCTGGGCCTCTGCGGGGCGTTTGCCGTCGATGTGGCGCGCTCCAATATCGCCGTCATCGGACTGGTGTTCAGCCGCCGCCGCCCGCGCCCGGCCAAGGTGACGATCCCGCTGGAACTGACCGATCCCAACGGCCTCGCCATCCTGTCGTTCATCATCACTGCGACGCCCGGCAGCGCCTGGGTCGATTACCGGTCGCGCCCGGGCAGCGTCACGGTGCATGTCCTCGACGTCGCCGACAAGGAAGAATGGGGCCGGACCATCAAGCATCAATACGAGGCCCGGCTGCTGGAGATTTTCCAATGAGCGCCACGATCATCTTCTGGGGCGTCGCCATCGCGCAGGTCATGCTGGCCCTCGCCATGGCGGCGGCGACCTGGCGGCTGCTGCGCGGTCCACGGGCGCAGGACCGGGTGCTGGCGCTGGACAGTCTCTATCTCAGCGCCATGCTGGTGCTGGTGACGTTCGGCATCCGCACCGGCAGCACGGTATATTTCGAGGCGGCGCTGGTGATCGGCGTGGTCAGCTTCGTCGGCACCCTGGCCCTCGCCAAATTCCTGATGCGCGGCGAGGTGATCGAGTGAGCGGGCTCGCGACATTCCCCGAATGGGCGGCGGTACTGGTCGCCCTGCTGGTCATTGCCGGCGCTGCGATCACCCTGATCGGCGCCATCGGCCTGGTGCGGTTCGGCAGCTTCTTCGAACGCGTGCACGCCCCCACCCTCGGCACCAGCTTCGGGGCCGCCTTCGTGCTGCTGGCCTCGGCCGTCTATTTCAGCGTCCTGCAGGCGCGCCCGGTGTTGCACGAGGTTCTGATCTTCGTCTTCATCACCGTGACGACGCCGGTGACGCTGATGCTGCTGGCCCGCGCCACCCTCTATCGCGACCGGGTCGAGGCCGCCGCGAGGCAACGCCCGCCCGCGGCGACCGGGGACAGTCCGGGCCCAGGGCTCGCCGGGGCGCCGCCGGCCGAGAACGATAGCGCTCCATGAACAAGCTCGCCTGACGGTGGGGTACCGACACGGCCCGGATGGGCCTTCCGGAGCCGCTCCCCAGAAGCTATCAAGGGACACCTCGCGGAGTGTCGTCCATGCCCGATCGTGACTACGATTTCGTCATTGCCGGCGGCGGCTCGGCGGCGTCGGCGGCCGCCATGCGGCTGGTCCGCGACTTTGGCTTTTCGGTGCTGATGCTCGAGCGCGGTCCCCGCGACACCGCCCGGCTGATGAAGATGCCGGCCGGCTACATGAAATACCTCAACCGCGACGATTTCCTCGAAATGCACCGGACGGTGCCGCAGCCGCAGCTCGGTGGCCGCGCGCCGATCGTGCCGGTCGGTCGCGCCCTGGGCGGCGGCAGCGCCGTCAACGCCATGGTCTATATGCGTGGCCAGCGGGAGGACTATGACGGCTGGGCGGCGTATCTCGGGAGCGCGCCGGAAAGCATTTCCGGCGCGGGCGAGCGACCGCGGCGCAATTCGGCGGCCGACTGGTCCTATGACGACCTGCTGGGGCACTTCAAGGGCCTCGAGCGCAATGCGAAATTCGGCGGCGAATTCCACGGCACCGGCGGCAATCTGCGCGTCTCCGACCCAGGCTATATCTCGGAAGTCAGCGAGGACTATTTGCTCGCCGCCCAGGCGCTCGGCCATCCCTACAACCCCGATTTCAACGGCGCCCGCCAGGACGGCGTCGGCATCATGCAGCACACCTATGGCACCTGGAACGGCCGCAAGGAGCGCTCCGACGCCAAGAAGGCCTATCTCGACCCGCTGGCGGAAAACCCCAATCTCCGCATCGTCACCGGCGCGCAGGTGGATCGCATCCTGGTCGAGAACGGCCGGGCGGTTGGCGTCGCCTACCGCGAAAACGGCGTGGCAAAAGAGGTGCGCGCCGCCCGCGAGGTACTGGTCGCCGCCGGCACCTACAACTCCGCCAAGCTGCTGCTGCTCTCGGGCCTCGGCCCGGCGGAGCAGTTGCGCAGCTTCGGGCTCGACGTGCTCGCCGACCTGCCCGGGGTGGGCGAAAACCTGCAGGATCACCACGAGGTCCCGATCATCGCGGCGGCGAAGGGCAAGTACGGCTATTTCGGCCAGGACAAGGGCCTCAAGGCACTGGTCAACGGCCTCGAATATCTGCTGTTCAATGCCGGCCCGGTGACCACCACCGGCATCGAGGCGTGCCTGTTCTACGATCCCGACGGCGGCAGCCGGCCGACCATCCAGCTCTATTGCGTTCCCATCGTCTATCTCGACCGCGACCTGACCAGCGCCGAACCGACCTATGGGGTGACCTTCACCTCGTGCCTGCTGCGGCCCAAGGCGCGCGGCAGCGTCAAACTGCGCTCCGCCGATCCGGACGACCAGCCGCTGGTCAACTGCAATTTCTTCGGCCATCCCGACGATCTGCGGCTCACCATCGCCTCGCTGCGCCATGCGCGGGAACTGCTTGCCGCCGAGCCGTTCAAGTCGAAACTGCGCGCAGAATTGCTGCCCGGTGCCGCGGTGACCGACGATGCGGCACTCACGAAATTCTGTGGGCAAACGGTGAAAACCAACTACCACCCCTCGGGCTCGCTCCGCATGGGCCCGGACGGCGATCCGTTGAGCGTCGTCAATGCGCGGCTCAAGGTGCGCGGCATCGACGGCCTCCGGGTGATCGACTGCTCGATCATCCCCGCCATTCCGTCGGGCAACACCAACGCCGCCGCCATGGCCATCGGCAGCAAGGCAGCCAGCCTCATCGCCGAGGATTACGGCAAGGGAGCATAAGCCCATGGTTCGAGGCTACCGGCGGCGCACAGGACCGTCGGTCGGCCGGCGAGCTCATCCCTGCCCCTCGCGCAGCGGCTTGCGGGCGGCGGCACCCTTGCGCCGCTTGCGCAGGGCCCACCAGCGTTCGCCCTTGATGATCGCCCAGGCGATCGGGGTCTGCAGCGGCGGCAGGTCGACTGCCAGCAGCAGCAGGCCAAGCGGCAGCATCCAGATGCCGAGGATCGGCAGGATGCTGAAAGTGCCGCCCAGCACCAGCAAGACGCCGATCGGAATACGTGCCGGGCGCGCCGAGGGGCGCCGGGCCCAGGCCAGAAATCCGGCGAGCGCCGGTATTTGCCGGCCGAGCCGCGCGTAGAGCCGTTCGAGGCGTATCTCGGCCTTGCTGGTCAAGTCGTCCCCCGCGGGTTCCCATTGTCGAGTCTGACATGGCCACTGGTCCGGCATGCCGCAAGGGCTGACCTCGGTGACCGCCGGCGCGCGGCCTCTCAGTCGAACCGGTAGTGCAGCCGCGCACAAGCCGGGCCGAGCGCCGTGGCCGATATCAGCTTCGGGCTGCCCCGGTGGCCGGTCGGCGGGAACAGCGGTATCCCGCCCCCGATAATCTCGGAAATCACGTAGATCTCGATCTCGTCGAGCGCCCCGCGCTCCATGAAGGCCATCTGCAATTGCCCGCCGCCGAGCATCCAGACGTCGCCGTCCGCAAGCTCCCGCAGTTCGGCGATCAGTGCCTCGACGTCCGACCGCGTCTCGAGCGGCCCCCTGGGCTGAGCGATGGGCCGCGAGGTAACGACGATGACGCGCTGGCCGCCATATTCCCACGGCGCCGACGAGCGCTCGAGCCAGTCATAGGTTGCGCGACCCATCACCACGGTGCGGATGCGCTTGATGAACAGGCGATAGTCGTATTCGCCGAGTTCGAGTTCGGGCTGCTGCGTCAGCCAGTCGAGGTTTTCGTCCGGCGTGGCAATGAAGCCGTCGAGGCTGGAGGCGATGTAGCCGACGATGCGGGCCATGAGTCCCTCCGGTTAGGCCTTGCCGATCAGGATGCCGGCGGCGAACACCAGCGTGCCGCCGAACACCACCTGCAGCACGGCACGCCAGAACGGCGTCGACATGTACCGGTTCTGGATGAAGGCGATGGCCCACAGTTCGACCGCCACCACGCACATGGCAATCACCGTGGCCGTCCAGAAATCGTGGATCAGGTAGGGCAGCGCGTGTCCGAGCCCGCCCAGGGTCGTCATCGCGCCGCAGACGAAGCCGCGGGTCACCGGCGAGCCGCGGCCGGTGAGCTTGCCGTCGTCGGCCGCCGCCTCGGTGAAGCCCATCGAAATGCCGGCGCCGACCGCCGCGGCGAGGCCGACGAGGAAGGTCTGCGAGGTGTCGCCGGTGGCAAAGGCCGCCGCGAACACCGGCGCCAGCGTCGACACCGAGCCGTCCATCAGCCCGGCCAGGCCCGGCTGCACATAGGTCAGCAGCACCTGCCGTCTGGCCTCGGTGGCCTCGGCGTCGGCGCTGCCTTCCGCCAGATGCGCTTCCTCGAGCTCGCCCGCCGCGTGCTCGTGCGCCTTCTCCTCCATGGCGAGATCGCCGAGCAGCTTTCGCGTCGTGGCGTCGGTGGTCTGTTTGGCTGCCTCGAGGTAGAACAAATAGGCCTGCCGCTCCATCTCGAAGCTCTGCTGGCGCACCATGTCGAGATCGACGATTTCCCCCAGCCACAGAGGCCGGCGGGCCAGGAAGCCGGTCACGTGCTCGCGCCGGATCGGCACCAGTTGCGAGCCGAACTTTTCCACATAGCGGTCGAGCAGCCGCCGGCGATGGGTGTCTTCCTCCGCCGCCATGCCATCGAAAATCGCCGCGGTCGCCGGATAATGCGGTCGGAGCTTTTCGGCATAGGTGGCGTAGATACTCCCGTCCTCCTCCTCGGCGGCCACCGCCAGCGACAGGATTTCGCGCTCGTTCAGCGACGTGAAGGTACGGCGATGCGGATGCAGCACGCGGCTCAGCATGGCGAAAGGTCCAGTTGAAGATTAGAACAGTTCTAAGCAATCGCAGGGAACTGGGCAACTGGGTTTGGCAGGGCGTAGGGGTCGATTCCCGCCAGGACCAGTCAACAAAGAGGTCGGGATCGGGAGACTAAGAAAGGCCCCCTTGGCGACGCACATCGAGTCCGTCGATCAGCCTAGGCGGCGCCCTGCTGGCGCCGCCGCCAGGTCGCGGGCGGCTCCCCGATATGGCGCTTGAAGGCGCGATTGAAGGCGGCCTCCGATTCGTAGCCCACGGCCGCGCCGACGGCGGCAATCGATTCGGCGCCGTCGGCCAGGCGCCGGGCCGCCAATTGCACCCGCCAGCGCGCCAGGTAGTGCATGGGCGGGCAGCCGGCGAGCCGGTTGAAGCGCTCGGACAGCAGCGATCTCGAGGTGGCGGCCGAGCGCGCCAGCGCTGGCACGGTCCAGCGGCGCGCCGGCTCGGCATGCAGGAGCATCAGCGCCCGGCCCACCACCGGGTCGGCCAGCGAGGCCAGCGGCGACGTCGCCTCCTGACGATGCGCCTCGATATAGTGCCGGAGGATTTCGACGAAGAGGATTTCGGCCAGCCGGTTGACGACGCAGGCACCGCCCGGCCGGGCCGCTCGCACCTCTTCAAGCGTGTAGCTCACGATGGATTTGAGCCGCGGCAGGGCATCCCCCGCCCGGATCACCAGCAGGACCGGCATGCCGGCCAGCAGGGGTTGCAGAATCACCTCGTCGGCATGGAGAAAGCCGCAGAGCAACCGGGTCTTCGCTCCCGCGCCACCGCAGTCGAGCTGCGGCACCTCGCGCCAGGGCGGCGGCGGCATCACCTCGAAGATCGAGCGCGGCGGCGGGCAGGTGTCGTCGCTGAGCGTCACGGCGTCGCCATAGGGAAGCATGATGACGTCGCCCGCGCCGACCGATACGGGCGGCTGGCCGTCGCACTGCGCAAGGCAGCCACCGGACGCCACCAGATGAAACAGGATCAGCCGCCGGGCTTTGGGCACCAGCAGGTGCGCATAATCGCGCGAGGGCGGCGTGCCGAAGGCAAACGGAGCGCCGAAATCGGCGCGGAACAGCACCGACCCTGAAATGCGGATGGAGTTCAGCACGTCGGAAAGGACATCCATGGCGCTTCCTCCCGGCACAAATTATCCTCCTCCGGACGATCGGGCAAGAAAGCCGGAGCCGCGAACATTGCCGGCCTCGGCCCGGAACGCCAAGCTCCTGTCATTCAACCCACGAGGAGTGAATGCCATGAAGCGCTACCTGATCGAACGGGAAATGCCCGGCGTCGGCGGCAAGACCGCGGCCGAGATCTGCCATGCGGCGGAGGTGTCCAACCAGGCCATCGCCCAGCTCGCCCCCAGGGTGCAATGGCAGCACAGCTATGTCGCCGGCGACCGCACCTTCTGCATCTACCTCGCCGAAGATCCCGACGGCGTGCGCGAGCATGCGCGGCTCAGCGGCTTCCCCGCCAACCGCATCGTCGAGATCGGCAGCATCATCGATCCGACGACCGCCGCAGGGGCGGCGGCCTGAGCAGCGCCAAACCGAGGAGGACCAAAATGGCCGAACCCGCCCGCAACCTCGTCGTCGTCATCACGCACGGCACCGAACACGAATTGTCGTCGGCCGCCATGACCATTGCCAATGGCGGCGTTACCGCCGGGCTCGTCGTCTCGATCTTCCTGACCAGCAGCGGCGTCGACCTGGTGCGGCGTCGGGCCATCGACATGACCCATGTCGCCCCGCTCGACCCGCTCGCAGCCCTCGTCGCCGACTTCCTGCGGCGAGGCGGCACCATCTGGGCCTGCACCCCCTGCGTCAAGGCGCGCGGCTACGAGCGGGGCGATCTCCTCGACGGGGTGGTGATCGCCGGGGCCTCCGGCATGCACCAGTTGATCGCCGCCGGCGCCGCGACCCTGTCGTTCTGACACCGGGACTGGAGCAATCCTGCCGATGGAATCGGAGGGATTGTTCCAATTCGCTGGTCGTCGCCACGCCTGCCTCCCAAACGGCCTTATACCACCAGCCCCGCTGCCCGCGCCGCCGGCAGGAAGCCGCGGCTGACCGGGAGCCGGTCGCCGTTGGGCAGTTCCACCGCCACCTTGCCATCTACGCGGCTCACACGCACGACCGCGTCGAGCGCCACCCAGTGAGAGCGGTGGATCTGCAATCCCACCACCGTCCCGGTCTCCTTGATCGCATCGGACAACCGCATCAGCACCAGTCCCCTGCCCCGGTCGGTCAGCACCTCGACGTAGTGGTCCCTGACCGATAGCGCCAGGAGCCGCCCGCGCTGGGGGTGCGGCAGCCGCTCGAGGATGCCCGGCATCGTCGCTGCCGCGGCAGCCGATGCTGCGAGCGGCGCCGGCCGCGCCAGCAACTCGTGCAGCACCCCCACCCCCAGCGACACCGCGAGGCAATAGCTGAACAGCAAGAATATGTCGGGCGGCAGGAACGGATTGCCCTTGAGGAAGCCGAAATCGATCAACGCCACGACCAGCGTTACCGGCACGCTGGCGCCGAACCCGATGGTCAGCACTCTGGCCCAGTGCGTGTGCATGAAGCGCTGTAGCCGGTGCATGAGGACCAGCCCCGCCGTCATCCCCACCCCATAGGTCACGAATACGATCACCGTCCAATAGGCAATCCTGGGGGCCAGGGTGAGTTCGGCGAAGGTATCGAACGGACCGGCATAGCCGAGGATCGCCGCAACCACTGCCATGCCGATGAGCCTGCGCGGATTGCGGTAGGCATCTCGCATTTCACGAAGCGCCAATTGCAGGGGCGTGCCGTTCACGAAGCTATCCCGGGATTCACGTAAAGGCGTTTGCGGCCGCCATCCTACCGGCCCAGAGCTGCGGGGCAAGCCGATCACCCCTGCCGGGCGGTCGGCGGATCCAAAGGAGCCAGCCCTTGTCGCTCGAACCGCTGCTGAACGTGTCGCCCGTTATCCAGATTCATGCCGCCGCCGCAATTCTCGCCCTGCTCGTCGGCGCCCTAGTGCTGTTCCGTCGCAAGGGCGACGCCACCCACCGCTTCTGGGGCAAGCTCTGGGTCGGCAGCATGGCGGTCACCGCCATCAGTTCCTTCTTCATCTGGACCATCCGGCTCGTCGGTCCGTTCAGCCCCATCCACCTGCTGTCGCTGCTTACCCTGTTCCTGCTCTATCGTGGCGTCAGCTATGCCCGCCGCCACCAGATCAAGCTGCACATGCGGATGATGCAGGGCACCTACGTTGCCGCGCTGGTGATCGCCGGCCTTTTCACCTTCTATCCCGGCCGGATCATCAACAAGGTGGTATTCGGCCCCCATGGCGCTGGCGCGGCCCAGTGGCTTCTCTTTGCCGCCGTCATCGTTGGCCTCGCCTTCCTGCTGGCCCTGCTGTCGCGCCTGCGCCCTGGCCGGCAGGCCCTCCGCACGCCGTTCCTGCAACCGCCGCACGGCGACCGCGCGCCCTTCCCACCCGAGTCGCTCCCGCTATGAAACCGCCTGCGGGATCGCCAGGTCCGAACGGGATTTCGTCATCGCCAGCGGCGCCCCGGCGGCCTCCGTCGCCGCGATCTTATCGGCAGGGTGGGGAGGGAAATCAGAAGTCGTGCGGCAGCATGGCCTCGAAGGCGCGGGCGGCGCGGGTCAGGTAGCGCGATTTGTGCCACAGCATGCGAAACGGCCGCGGCCGCAAAGCGTAGTCGAGCCGCGCCAATTGGCCCGCCGCCAGCGCCGCCGCGGCGACCCGCCCGGAGGCGACCCCGAGATAGGCGCCGGCGCCGAGCGCGCTCAGGATCGCCTCGTTCGAGGGCAGAGTCAAAACCACGTCGAGCGCGTCGGGATCGATTCCGTCGGCCCGCAGCGACGCCTCGAAGGCCGAGCGGGTTCCCGAGCCGCGCTCGCGCAGAATCCAGCGACCTGCCGTCAGTTGTGCGGCGTCGGGCGGCCGGCCGGTGGCCCAGGGATGTTCCGGCGCCGCCAGCAGCACCAGCCGGTCGGCCGCCACCACGCGCATGGCCAGCAGCGGCTCATCGACCTCGCCCTCGATAAAGCCGAGATCGGCACCGCCCTCGCGCACCTGGCGCGCCACGCTCTCGGTATTGCCGATTTCGAGGCTGAGCGCGACCCCCGGATATTGGGCGCGAAAGCGCATCAGCACCAGAGGCAGCCAGTACGCCGCGACGGTCTGGCTGGCCTGCAGCCTCAAGCTGCCCGCCGTCAGGCTGGTGCTTTCGGCCAGCGACAATTCGGCCGCTGCGGCGGCCGCCAGCGCAGCGCGCGCCTCGGGCAGGAAGCGTTGCCCGGTATCGGTCAGTTCGATCTGCCGGCCGACGCGATTGAACAGCCGCGCCCCATAGCGGTCCTCGAGCGCGCGGATGGCCGTGCTCACCGCCGAGGGCGACAGGTGGAGCGCCGCGGCGCCTCGCGTCAGGTGCTGCCGTTCTGCTACCGCGACGAAGATGCGGAGTTGCTCGAGGGTCATCCGATCATTCTATAAAGCCGAATAGATGATGAGAATATTTCAAATAGACAGAACGGTGCGGCGGGAACGATATTCTCCCCATGACCCATCTGACGCACAGTCTTGCCCCTCCGGTGACGATCCGCGCCCTGTTGCCCGGCCTCGGCCTCAGCTTTGCCATCACCCTGGCGGCGGAACTCGGCGAAAAGCTGGAAGCCTGGCTGTTCGGCCGCGCCTGGATGGAGGCGCTGGTGCTGGCCATCGTCTTCGGCGCCCTCTACCGCTTTTTCGTCCGCCCCGGCGACCGCTTCCTGCCCGGCATCGCCTGCAGCGGCAAGCTGCTGCTCGAGATCGCCGTGGTGCTGCTCGGCGCCTCGATCAGCGCCGCCGCCATTGCCGGCGCCGGCCCGCTGCTGGTGCTGGCCATCGGCGCACTGGTGCTGGTCAGCATCGCCGCGAGCTACGGCATCGGCCGGGCGCTGCGGCTCGACCGGCGGGTGGCCGTGCTCGTCGCCTGCGGCAATTCCATCTGCGGCAATTCCGCCATCGCCGCCGTGGCGCCGGTGATCGGTGCCGACGGGGATGCGGTGGCCTGCTCCATTGCCTTCACCGCCGTGCTCGGGGTGGCGGCCGTGCTGGTTATGCCGGTATTGCCCGGCGTGCTGGGGTTCGACGCCCGGCAATACGGCGTGCTCGCGGGGCTTACCGTCTATGCCGTGCCGCAGGTCATCGCCGCCACCGCGCCGGTCTCGACGCTCAGCGTGCAGGTCGGCACGCTGGTCAAGCTGGTGCGGGTGCTGATGCTGGGGCCGGTGATCTTCGGCATCGCGCTGCTCGCCGGCCGCGGCCGGCCGGTGCGGCCGCCGCTGCACCAAATGCTGCCGTGGTTCATCGTCGGCTTCCTGCTGGCCATGACGGCGCGCTCGTTCGGCCTCGTGCCCGAGCCGCTGGTCGGGCCGATCGGCGCCGTCGCCAATGCGCTGACCGTCATCGCCATGGCGGGGCTCGGCCTGTCGGTCGACATTCCGGCGGTGGCGCGCAGCGGCGGGCGGGTGATCGTGGCGGCGACCCTCTCCCTGCTGCTGCTCGGCGGCATGGCTTATGGCGTGATCCGGCTGCTCGCCCTCGCCTAGAGCGTTTCCAGGGAACGTGCGAAGCGGTTTCCCGGTTCGGAAGCGCGGCCAATCAAGGACCTTACCCTATTCGCACAGGCGAAAAGTGCAGGTCTTGCCGTGGCAGCCGAGATCGAGGTGGAAGTGGTCGTGGTGCAGCGCGTTGGCGTCCGGCCCGAGCACCGTGGTGAAGCGCGTGCACGCCGCATCATGGGCGAAATGCATCAGCCGGCTGATCTTCGGATCGGTTGAGCCATAGTCGGCGGTGACCGTCACCTGCCGCCCGTCCTCGAGGGTGAAGCCGACGAAATCCAGCGCATCGGCCCGGCCGTGCTCGGAGAGATCGGCGCTGCCGCCGGCGACGTTGCGGTCGCGGCACTGATAGGAGTCGCCGACCAGCACCGACTTGATCCGCGTCTTGTCGGCCGCCGCGAGATAGTTGTCGACCGCCGCCACCCAGTCCGGCAATTGCGTCGCCATGCCGCAATTGAAGGTCGCCGGCGCCGATAGTTTTAGCATCCGGCCATTGACCAACATGGCGGTGACCGAGAGCGGCGATTGCTCCTGGCACTGGCCGTCAGCGAGCGGCGGCAACGGCGTCGCCTCGACGAGGCCGTCGATCACCGCCGGGCATGCCGTCTGGTAGACGCGCGGCGGCTTTGGCGTGGCCGTCTCGCCCTCGACGGAGCCGCCAACGCTTTGCGGTCCGGATGGCGGGGTGGTGCCGGCGGCGGGCGATGGCGGCGGGTTGGCGCCGGCCGGCGGTGGCGGCGGGTTGGCGCCGGCCGGCGGTGGCGGCGGCGTCTCCGCCTCTGCCGGCCGGGGGCGTGGCAGCGGCGTCACCGCGGGTGTGCCGGCGGCTGGCCCGGCCGCATCGGACGGCGAGGCTGCGGCCTTGACCGCGGCGTCGGGCGCCGGAGCCGGCGTCACCGGGGTTGCTGCCGGGTGGGCGGACGTCGGCTTGGCCGGCTTGGCCGCCGGTTTCCGCACGGTCCGGTGCTGCACGGTGCGATGCGGGGGGACGAACAAATCGTCCAGCCAGTTCGGCGCCGCCGCTTCGGCGACAGCGGGCAACAAGAACGCGAACAGCACGGCAAGGAGGAGGGAACGCATACCGCCTAACGGCCGCCCCGGGCCCGGCGTTGCATCCCCGCCGCTCGCGCCGCGCCGCACGCGGCGACCGCTTAACCGCGCGCTAACCACCTTTGCGGCGCACCCCGCACTC
>Ga0207705_10001570_pt1 | contig 18146 bp, 13 predicted proteins | sample KBSC13metaG_FD_184314 | JGI IMG/M metagenome (GOLD analysis project Ga0207705, IMG submission 184314) | Corn rhizosphere microbial communities from Kellogg Biological Station, Michigan, USA - KBS C1-3 metaG (SPAdes) (version 2) | ecosystem: Host-associated > Plants > Roots > Rhizosphere > Soil ...
CTAACCTGTCTCCCACACGCCGCCCCGAGGTCAACTCGGGGCGGTTATTTTTGTCTGGATGCCATGCCCATATCTTTGGATAGGAATGCCGTCACAGACCGGCTGCTCAAAGAAGGCAGGCGGTATGGTCGCGAAACATAATCCGCGCAATGAATGAACCCGACATCATTTTTATCACTAAATCTATCCACAGGCAATCCTAGAGCCAATTAACTATATATTTAAATGATGGCTCAGACCATATATAAAATATCTCTAAATCTCACAAAATTAACTTGACCATGGACCATACAAATGGTATAATATATAGTCGTTTGAAGTTAGCAGATGACAGTCAATGAGATTTGTTACCAATATTCCATTTATGGTGCGATAAGCGCAAACAGATCGATATATTATTTGGTACTTCGCCCCTCATCCGTCACCGATACACGACATTTTCACAATCGACTTTACGATACGGAGGCCCATTGAACATGCCCAGCAAATCAGCCGGACCCACCGCCAGTGCCACATACGACGCCGACAGCATCACCCACATGGAAGACGTCGAGCACGTCCGTCACCTGCCCGACATGTACATTGGCGACACCGGTCAACGCGGCCTCCATCATCTCATCAACGAGATCGTCAACAACAGCGTCGACGAAGTCATGGCCGGCGAAGCGGATCGGATTTGGATTGTGCTCCACGCCGACAACTCCATCTCCGTCGCGGACAACGGCCGTGGGATTCCGCCGGGCATTAATGAGAAAACGCAAATGTCCGCCATCGAACTCGCTATGACCAAACTGAAAGCCGGCGGTAAATTCGGCAACGGTGGCTACCGGATCTCCGGCGGCCTCCACGGCGTCGGCCTCTCCTGCGTCAACTTTCTGAGCGAATGGTGCACCGCCACCGTCCACCGCGACGGTCACACCTACCGCCTCCACTGCGAACGCGGCCTCCCCACCGGCCCGCTCAGCATCGATCAGCCTGTACAGCAATCGACCAGCATCCCCTCGCCCATTCCGATGGGAGAGGGGGCAGGGGGTGAGGGTTCAGGCACCATCCTCCACTGGCTCGCCGACACCTCCATATTCGGCCAATATGAATACGACATCGACCGCATCGTCGAATCTATTCGCTATATTTGCTATCTAGCGCGCAATGCCACCGTTGAGCTCGTCGACGAACGCGGTCGCATCGAACCGCTCCTCATCCACACCCCTCGCGGAATCGAGCAGTTTGTCGACGACCTCAACGAGGCGCGGCAACCGGTCGGCGACATCGTCTACCTGAATAAAACCCGGCAGGACGAGGCCGGCAACGACTGTTTCATCGAGATCGCCTTGCAATACTCCTCCGCATCGACGGAGACTCTCTATTCGTTCGCCAACCACGTCCACACCAAAGAAGGCGGCGTGCACGTGTCCGGCTTTCGATCGGCCCTCTCCCGAGTACTGAATCAGTACGCCCGTAAGATCAGTGCGCTCAAGGAAGGCGACGATAACTTCACTGGCGACGACACCCGCGACGGTCTGACAGCCGTCGTCTCCGTTCGACTGGAGCATCCACAGTTCGAGTCGAACACCAAGGTCAAGCTGAACAACACGTACATGGAAAAGACCGTCAGCAGCGTGGTTGCCGACGGTCTCACCCTGTATTTGGAAGAGCACCCCGTGGCCGCGAAGATAATTCTCGACCGCGTCCTCACTTCCTACCGAGCGCGCCTCGCCGCCGAAAAGGCCGTCAGTCTGATGAAAAGGCAGAGCAGCCTCGACAGCGCCAGTCTCCCCGGTAAACTCGCCGACTGCATCGAGCGCGATCCCAGCCGCTGCGAACTCTTCCTCGTCGAAGGCGACAGCGCCGGCGGCAGCGCTAAAGGCGGTCGAGATCGACGCACCCAGGCCATCCTGCCCCTGCGCGGCAAGATCCTCAACGTCGACAAAGCCGCCCTCGCCCGCATCCTCGAAAACAACGAAGTCCGCAGCCTCATCGCCGCCCTCGGCACCGGGATACAAACCGTGCACGACGGATCCAATCGGACCGACGGTCAACATGGAGAGGCTCTTGCCGGCTCTGGACTCCCTCTCCTTTCCAAGGAGAGGGTTGGGGTGAGGTTTCCGGACTCCTCGACCTTCTCCCTCGACCGCCTCCGCTACCACCGCGTTATCATCATGACCGACGCCGACGTCGACGGCTCCCACATCCGCACCCTGCTTCTCACCTTCCTGTATCGTTATATGCGCCCCGTCATCGAGCGCGGCCACGTCTACATGGCCTTGCCGCCCCTCTACGTGATACGCGCGGGCAAGAACGTCAAAGTCTACGCAAACTCCAAGGCCGAACTCGACGCCAAACTGAAGGAGCTAAAGCGCAAAGACGTTCAAGTTGCCCGTTTCAAGGGACTCGGCGAGATGAACCCTGAAGAACTCTACGAGACGACCATGAACCCGGCCACCCGCCGCCTCGCCCAGGTCACCCTTGACGACGCCGCAGCCGCCGATGCCATCTTCGGCATCCTCATGAGCGACCGCGTCGAACCGCGCAAACAGTTCATCATCCGCTACGCCAAAGAAGTCGACGACGTCGACTGGCACTGCTGACGAGCCGCCCATCAAATCCGAGACCTTCGGGTGCCATGCCTATAGCCCTGGATAGGCATGCCGTCCCAGACCGGTTGCGTGAAACGTGCAAACACCCGATCAAATCCTATCGTATGATGGACATCCCGCCTATCCGCGCGCTTCTAAGCGCTCGGGAACATTCGTTCCTTAAACTTCCGTATAGATAAGTGGGCCTTCCCGTCAACCGCGCCGCTGCCGTGCCAGGGTGGGAAGATCGAAACTTTGAAAAAATAGTGCGGAAATCAAGTGTTCCCATCTAAAACGACCAGGGAAATCAAAGAAATCAAGACAGCAGATTCACGGCCGATCCAAAACGCAAAGGCACGGCCAGACACGGAACGACAGAAGTCTAGCGAATTCAAAGTCACCGTCGAACTTGGCGAGAAGCTTTCGATTTGACTTTGCTTCCGCCAATATGCTATAATACTGGAGATTTTTGCCGCATAAAGAGACAAAAAGGTCTCTCTTTATGGGCAGACGAGAAAGCCAACAAGCGCTGCCCGCGTCGAGTCAAAGTGCAATCCCGTACTCTTGCGTCGAACGCCCAACGCCGGTTGGTCGGTGACACTCTCCGGTATGCATCAACTTCCTCCAGGCCATCCTTAATTCGGCGACGACACAAACCGCGAACGATCGCGGCGTGTCGCGGCGAACTGAGGCTGGCCCGTTTGCTATGCAGCAAAACGTGACGGGACACCACACTACCGGGAATGTAGAATAGAGGCGATTAATGTCAGAAACGAAGTCGGTGAAGGACGAAGTGATTGAGCGCGCGATGGCAAGCCACGGCGACGGTAATGGCGCAGCCGCAGTGCTCGATACCACCGGCAAGCAGGTAGTCATTCGATCCGACGCCGAGGAAGAACTCGACCGCACCGCCATGAGCCGTGTCGAAGGCGAGTACACCGCGGACAGCCTCCGCCTTCTCGAAGGCGTCGAGCACGTACGCCATCGGCCCGCCATGTACATCGGCGACACCGGCACCGCCGGACTGCATCACCTGATGTACGAGATTATCGACAACAGTATCGATGAAGTGCTCGCCGGCCGCGCCAACGAAATCTGGGTCACCCTCCACAAAGACAAGTCGATCTCCGTCCGAGACGACGGCAACGGAATTCCCACCGGAATCAACACGCAGACCGGCATCTCAGGTGTCGAGCTCGCCATGACCAAGCTCAACGCCGGCGGCAAGTTCGGCGATGGTGGCTATAAGGTCTCAGGCGGACTCCACGGAGTCGGCCTCTCGTGCGTCAACTTCCTATCTGAGTGGTGCGAAGCGATCGTCGAGCAGAACGGCAAGATGTACAAGCTTCACTGCGACCGCGGCATCCCGACTGGATCGCTCGAAGTCGTCGGCAAAACCGAGCGGCACGGAACCACGATCCGCTGGCTAGCCGACACCGAGATCTTCGGCGAGTACGAATACAAGCCGGAAGTCTTCGAATCGCGCATCCGCAACACGTGCTACCTGAACAAGGAAGTGACCATCCACTTCCACAACGAGCACGACGACGCCGAGCCCATCACCTATCACTTCGAGCGCGGCATTGCCCAACTTGTCGAGCACCTGAATGAGAACAAGGATGGCACGATCGGTGAGGTCATCTATATCCTGAAGACCCGCGAGGACAAGAAAAACGAGCCGGTACAGGTCGAGATCGCCCTCCAGTACAACGGCAGCTATTCGGAAACGGTCCTCTCGTTTGCAAATAACGTCCATACCAAGGAAGGCGGCACCCACCTCTCAGGTTTCCGCACCGCCCTCACACGCGTCATCAACAACTATGCTACCAAGATCGGCTCGCTCAAGGAGAAGGACACGAACCTGAGCGGTGACGACGTCCGAGAGGGTCTCACCGCAGTCATCTCCATACGCCTCTACCGGCCGCAATTCGAGGGCCAGACCAAGGCCAAGCTCGGCAATTCCGATGTCGACGGTATCGTCAACTCCATCATGGGCGAGGGGCTGACACAGTTCCTTGAAGAGAATCCCCAGGTCGGCAAGAAGATCATTGATAAGGCCATCACCGCCCAGCGAGCCCGCGACGCCGCTCGCAAGGCCGCCGACCTGATCAAGCGCCAGAACAGCCTGGAGAACTCGAACCTCCCCGGCAAGCTGGCCGACTGCACCGAACGCGACCCGAAGAAGTGCGAACTCTTCCTCGTGGAAGGCGACTCGGCGGGCGGAAGCGCGAAGGGCGGACGTGATCGACGCTACCAGGCGATCCTGCCTCTGCGCGGCAAGATCATCAACGTTGGCAAGGCGGCTCTTGACAAGACGCTGGAAAACAACGAAGTCCGTAGCCTCATTACGGCACTCGGAATCGGTATCAAAGTGGACAGCGACGACACCGACGAAGGCGAATCGACGAGCAAGTTCGACATGACGCGGTTGCGCTACGACCGCATCATCATCATGACCGACGCCGACGTCGATGGGTCCCACATCCGGACGCTGCTGCTGACCTTCTTCTTCAGCTACATGCAGCCGCTGATCGAAGGCGGGCATGTCTATGTCGCCCAGCCGCCGCTATACGTTATCAAATGGGGTAAAGACTCCAAACGGTACGTCGCCACGGCGGCCGAGCGGGACCAGGTCCTCAAGGAAATCAAAACCAAGAACGCCCATGTCGGACGGTTCAAAGGTCTTGGCGAGATGAACCCGGACGAACTCTACGACACCACCATGAAGATCGAAGACCGCAAACTCGCCCGCGTCAGCATGGAAGATGCAGAGAAGGCCGCCGAGATGTTCTCGATCCTGATGAGCGAGAAGGTTGAACCGCGCAAGCAGTTCATCATCCGATACGCCAAAGAAGTCAGCGACGTCGACTGGCACTGCTAAATGGTTCCGGATGCGTAACGCGTTCAAGCGCTATGGGGATGTAGGGGCGAGATGAAGGGCACAGAACAGGTGCAGCAGACGAAGTTAGCGCCATGGCCGTGCCCTGAACCTCGCCCGTTCCTGCGTTTGGTCGGACGACGCAACCACGCTTCGAAGCGCCTCAGCCCTAAGATCCCCATTCTCCTCGTCCTCGCCGCCGCGGCTCTGACAGGCTGCCAGGGAACATCTCCAAAACCACTCGGCGACACCGCCCAGGCCGCCACCGCCGACCACGAGACCCTGGCCAAAGGCGTCACGCATTACGGCATCCAGACCGGCCCGGCCACCGGGCTCGACATCATCGATGTCGACCTCAAAACTTCGACCGCCCGTCTTTCCGTCGGCGCCAAGGACATTCGCGCAGACGGCGGCGCTATCGTCGCGAGGGCGATCACGCCCACGCAATGGGTCAAAGGCGGAGCCATTGCCGCCGTCAACGGCGGCTACTTCGGCGAGGACCACGATACCGCCAAGGAGATCGTCGGTCTGCTGATCCAGAACGGCCGCGTTCGACACGCCGCCCCCGCGCTCACTGGCCGCGGAGGCAACGGCCTTGCGCCCGGCCACTACGTCCGAAGCGTATTCGGCCTGATGCCCAGTGGCGAGCCCCGCATCACCTGGGCCGCCACCGACGTCGGTCACCCGCAGACGATCCGTGCTTACGACACCGCCACCCCCTCCGACCTCTCGGAAGGCGTCGCCTGGAGACCACTGTCCGCAATCGGCTGCGGACCGACACTCATCCACAACGGGCGAAGCGTGGTGACCGACCGCAGCGAACGGCTCGTCAGCGAGGGCCAATTGCCACGGACGTTCGTAGCCTACGACCTCGTCGACAATCGCCCCCGCCACGTCGCGTTCGGCATCGCCAACGCCGCCACCTTCGAGGAAGTCACCGCCCAGCTTCAGGACTTCTTCGCCGCCTACGAACACACACGCCCTTGGGCCGCTATGTGCTTCGACGGCGGCTCGTCGACCCAGATGACCTACCGTATCGGCAAGACCATCTCGACACCCCGCGAAACCGAAGTCGGCGTTACCGACTGTCTCTTAGTCGTCCCGCCGCGCCACGGCTAGCAGTCCCGATCGGTCAATTTCCTCGTAGGGTTTCCCGCGAGGGAGCGTTAGCGACCTCAAGGGAATCCGCCGCCGGGTACCTCAACACGCTGACCTACTATGCGTTCCGCAGAAACTCCAGCGACTTGAGCAACGCCTCTTTTTCGCCGGCTTCGGTCCCGTTGAAGTTCTCGTCTTCCAGTTCGATGCACACCGCGCCCTGGTACCCGTTGTCCTTCAGGATGCCGAAGATCTCGGTCCAGCGTGCCTGTCCTTTGCCGGGGATCGTATACCGCCACACGTAGCTGCCGAAGCCATGCGGCTTCCCGGACACGGCGTCCTGATACAGACCGTATTCGTACAGGGCCTCCGTGTTGACGTCGGTATCCTTGGCATGCACATGGGCCACACTACCGACGAACTCCTTCAGGAATCGCACATGGTCGACACCGAGCCGGATCAGGTGTGACGGGTCGTAGTTGACGCCGACGCCCTTGCCGCCAAACTCTTCAATGAAGCTGCGAACAGTCTCAGGCGTGCAGCAAAGACTGGGATAGTGCGGCGGGCCGCCCGGATACCCCTCGATGGCCACGACCGCGCCGGCCTCCGCCGCCGCGGCAAAGATCGGTCCGAACGACTCGACAGCAACCGCATAGTTCTCAGCCCGCTTGCCGGATGCGTCGCCGGGAATGACACAGGTGAAGAAGACCTTTACTCCCCACCCCGCCGCCTCACGCACATAGGCCACCGCGGCCTCGACGGCCTCTTTGCGGCGCCCCGCGTCGGCGGCCATCAGCGCGCCAAAGTCCTTGAGATCCGCCGTGCCGAGCCGCAGGCCCGCCGTCTTCAATGTCTCCAGATCCTGTGCCGTGGCAGTGCCGAGGTCGACGACGTCGAACCCGCTCCCCTTGGCCCACGTCGTCAACGGCGCGAGTTCCTTTTGCCAGTCGCTCCAGCCTCGCCGAAATCCGATCGGAAACGATCCTGTCTTTGTGACCATCAGTGTCCTCCGTACAAACGATTACGCTTGGGACTATTTTGAGATCGCACTCCGTTTCTCCTGCTAGACAACGACCATCGTAGCGTTCGTGTTGCTCGGCACGTTCCGCTATGGTACAATTATTTCCTCTAAACAGGAGGCGCTCGCGAGAATGGTTAAGTATAAATCGGTGGTAACGGATTACGAGGGGATGCAGGCGCTGCTCGACTCCCACGCCACTCAGGGATGGCGCCTATTCTCCGTGACGCCGGACACGTGGCGAAAATCGACCGGGCAGCCCGGCAGCGACGCCGCACCGTTCGACGAACTCTCGACGACAACCGCCCCGACCCAGGAATACAGCGCTTCCTACTATCTGGTCATCTTCGAGCGAGAAGAGTTCGTCGACATGCACGAACGCGCCGCCTCCGCCGAGGAACCCTTCCCACGCTTCTTCGAAGCCTAACGCACATCGGTTTGCCATGCCGCCAGCCCTGTGCGGGCATGCTTCAAGCCGCCGGCAGGTCCGCGCCGCATTCCGGGCAAAACAAGAAGCTTCGATAGCGGACGATTGTCTTGCACTGTGGACACTTACGCGCGGTGCCGTCGCCGCTCTGCTTCGACGATCCTGACGAGTCACCAGTCGGCGCCTTCGCTTGCTTACGCAAGTAGTCCCCCGCCATTATCGACTTCCACTGGTCACCTTTCGCCCACGCATCCGCCTCGAGCGCTCGCACGGCTGGGAACGGATGCGTCGTCTGCAGCGTCTGTCCCATCTGGAAGAACTGGTTGAGGAAGTCCTTGCCGAGTTCCTGGTACTCACGCCCCTGCTCCAGGAACGCCTCACGATCCATCTGCTCGAATAGTCGACGGCTGCCGCCCGCGAGCTTCATCAGCGAGTTTAGAACGGCATCCGGATCCTGCGACACAAGCAGCGCCGCGCGGTCGGCCGTCAACTCACTCTGTCGATACCAATGGAAGAACGCGGCAAACACGCCCATGCCCGCCGCACGGCCGAGACCAAGCGTGCGCCCGCCAATCATGAAGAAGATGCGGGCAAGGAACTGAGCAATCTGACGATACATCACATGGTTCGACTTGATGTGCCCGAGCTCGTGTCCAATGATGACCCGCCACTCGTCCTCATCCAACAGGTCGACCAGGCCGGAATACAGCACGATGATCGGCGACTCGACCCCGAAGGTAAACGCGTTGGCGTATGGCCGCTGATCGACGTACATCTGCGGCACCGGCATATCTAGAATCTCACAGCTCTCGACGAGGATCTCGTGAAGCTGGTGAAACTGTTTGGGGCCAACACGCACGTTGTCGGACATACAGTAGAGCCGGCCGGCACGATCGCCGCCGAACTCATTGAACTTCCGGAATACCCAGTCGAGTCCCGGCGCGGCGCGCAACGCCTGTAAGGCGCTACGGTCGGTCGGGTGCTCGAATGCCTCGCTTGAGATGCCTGGAAATCGACGGCGCGGGTCAGCCATAATAGTCCTCCAAATAAGTGGGCGTGCTGCCGCCACATTGCAAACAGCACTGCCCACTCACTTAGACACGACAACGATGTGATAAGTTGCGTCAATAATTCGTGATCGGAAGATTGAGAATCGGTGGGGATGGCGTCAAGCGGATTGAACAGGAAAATGCGATCAGGCCGGCAGCCAAACGGCAGCCGGCCTGATTTACCATAGGAAAACCTACGGAGCCGGCGGCGTCGACGGGGCGTGCGCCGCAGCTGTTTTCACGGGACCGGTAACCCCGTACGTGATTCTTAGCTGACCCAGGGATGGACTCAGCGACGGAGATCCGTCGGATCCCAACGCGAAACGGATATAGTTTGTGTCGGCAGGGAGCTTGCCCGTTGGAGCGCAGACCGCCGCGTACAGGCCGGGCGCGGGCTTCGCGGGCAGCTTGAGCGACGTCGGCAGGATCGACCAATTTGTGCCATCCGTCGACGTCTCTACAACCACATCGTTGTTCATGTCGGCATCAGGCGAGAACACATTGACTGCGAAACCGGTTGCCCCCGGCAGGTTGTAAGCGAAGGTTTCGCGAGTGCTCCCCGACCGTCGGACGCAGTCGACATTGTCGATAAGCTTGTCGAATTCGAGATTCGGAGAATGCGAAGCCGTCAAGTTCCAATCCGTTAACGGATCCGCCAACACGACGGTGTCCGACTTCGACACCGCCAGCACTTCCTCAGAGTTTCCGGTATCACCCTTTGCGAGGGTGGCCGTGACGGCGTAGTAGTACTTCGTGTCGTTCTTGAGTCCCACATCGGTGTACGCGTTCGACTTGACGCCGGCCGCCACCGTCTCAAACTGCTTCGAATTCGCCGGACGCCGCTTTACGGTGTAATCAACTGCTCCTTTGATGGGATACCAGGCGAGGGAAGCCTTTCCCCCGGCGGCAACTACGGTCAACCCAGCGGGCCCTGTGACCGCGGTCTTCGACACCTCCATCGACACCTGGCCCACTTGTGGCGTCCAGACATGCTGGGGGTCGCCGCGGAGCGTAAACGCGAGGTAGTTCGTCCCGTCCGGCAAGTCCGCTGCGATTCGTGTCGAGACCCAGCCATTGTAACCCGAGTCCGTACTTGGTGTCAGATCCGTGTGTGAAACCGTGACGGGAGTCCAGGTCACGTTGTCCGGAGAACAATAGACCTCCAGCACACCAAGATTAGTCCAAAAGTAAACGAACGCCGCAAACGACGTTATGCCGTCACGATGATAGTAAAAGCTGCCAAGACTGGATCCGTCGGCATTTTTTATCCGTGACGTGTCCTTGTAAAAGTATGCTGGGTTAGTATCATCGATAACCAGGGCGGGAGTATGGGCTTCGACCGTGCTCCATGAATCCAGCGGGTCGGTGATATTGTCGGCCGATGCGGCCTTAACGCAGCCCAAGCCCGACAAGGCGATACCGGCCAAAGTCATTGTAATAAAGCGAACAGCCTTAATCCGCGAAAAGTACGTCGGGATCATAACTTACCTCCATCCCACGTCTTACATCAACTGTCTACAGTTTCCCCAATTCTCCCCAAATGGTTAAGCGTATTTCATATAATTACTTAACTCGTATTCATATACAAACACACGTACGCATGAAGATTGTTGAGTAAAATCATTATATCATAGGTAATACGGCTGTCAACCCACCGTATACATCGGTAAATATATGGTATTAGGGCCATATTATGGCGTATTACCGAAATCGAAACGTTTCGAAATATGCTTGCCCGGTAAATATTGCCGACAACTCGCGTCGAGGTAAATATTCGAAATTGAAATTAATCCATTCGTCCGTCGTCGATTCCTCTACAACGTCGTGGGTAACGTCACGTTGGTAGCACGGAAGGCCCGCCGTCGTCGACGGCGGGCACAAGCAGACATGAAATATGCGAGGGCTAAATCGAGGAGGTGTAATGGACGTTCGGTAGTGCCGACAGCGTGGCTGCCGCCTGTTCCGGGGTTAGATCGCGTTGAGCTTCCGCCATCATCTCATAACCGACCATAAACTTCTTGACCGTTGACGATCGCAGCAGTGGTGGGTAAAAGTGCGCGTGCAACTGCCAGTGTGACTGATCATCGGTCGTTGCTGTCGGCGCGCCGTGCCATCCCATGGAGTACGGGAATGAGACCTGGAACAGATTGTCGTACCGTGATAGCATTAGCTTGAGGATCTCGGCCAGGCTATCACGCTCGCCGTCGGTGAGATCGGGCAGTCGCAGAACGTGGCGCTTGGGTGTCAGGAGCATCTCGTAAGGCCAAACCGCCCAAAACGGGACCACGGCCAGCCAGTGCTCGTTCTGCTCGATGATCCGCGTTCCATCCGTAAGCTCGCCGGCGATGTAGTCGGTGAGGAGCGGTCGACCATGCTGGGCAAAATAGTCGCGCTGGCGGGCATCTTCCTTAGCGGGCTCGTTGGGGATGAAGTCGCTGGCCCAAATCTGACCGTGCGGATGAGGGTTGGAACACCCCATGATGTCGCCCTTGTTCTCGAATACCTGCACCCACCGGTACCTCTGCCCAAGTTCGGCCACCTGCTCCGCCCAGACGTCGACGACGCCGCGAATGGCGGGAACGGGCATAACGGGAAGCGTCCAATCGTGCCGGGGCGAGAAGCAGATAACGCGGCAGGTACCGGAAACGGGCTGGATCTGCATCAGCGGGTTACTGTTTTCGACAGCGCCGAGATCCCCTGTAGACAGTAGCGCGGCAAAGTCATTGTTGAAGACATAGGTGCCGTCGTACGCGGGATTGCGTTCACCGCCGACGCGCTCGTTGCCCGCGCAGAGGTAACATTGCGGATCATAAGGCGGTCGTTGGTCGCCCTGCGCTGATTCCTGCTTGCCCTGCCAGGGTCGTTGGGCGCGGTGAGGACTCACGAGCACATATTCCCCCGTGAGGGCGTTGAGGCGTCGATGCGGTACGTTGAGCGTGTTATTCATTGATTGTAGAGCGCCTATCGGGAATAGCTTTAATGGTTACGCGTAAGCGTTTGCACAATATTATACCAGCCAAACGCCGTTCAAGGATCATCGCTCCGTCGGCACGGTGAAAACCTCGGCGTCGACATCGGTGATGATCACGTGGGCGACGCCGTCGACAGTGCGCTTTGCCACTTGATGCGAGTGTACCCTGGCCACGCCCTTGCGAAGTTCGGATTGGCTGACCGCCTGGCTCGCGTTCAAGTCGAAGAAGATGCCGTCGTTCGGTCGATGCGTGTCGACGGCGCTGGCGATGTCGGTGTCCCAGCTATCGTACGCCTGGTTGAACGTCTCCATCCAGGTGTCGAAGGGGAGGCTCGGTCCGATGATCGCGAGCCGTCCACCGCGAATAGTGGCGTAGATTCCCACCGAACGGGTGATGTTGAGGCCGCCGGTCTCGTCGATGAGATCGATGGAGCCTGACATGCCTTTGCTCGAAGTCTTGGCTGCCGCCTGGTGCAAGTGACGAACGTAAGTCCCCGTGCCGACGATCGCGACGGGAGTACCGGTGCGCACTGAACCGTACGAATTGGCGAACGTAGGTCGCTTGCGGTACCATATCGTAAGGTCCCCTTGCCGCGTTCCAAGGTCGAATGCAGTCTCTCTTGCCGTACCTCCATCGACGGTCGAGGTATCGTCCCGCGTGCCGGTGTCCGCCTGCTTGAAGTGAACGTGGACTTCCCACCAGACCTCAGAACGCCGGCCGATTCTGACGGGCTTGGATGCCATTACCTTTTCGTGAAGGCCGTTGGGGCGAGTGTAGTCAAGCTGGGCCGTCACGGACCCCAAAGCCGCGAGCATCCCCGAATGATAGCGAACCGTCGCCGATCCGTGGTCGTCGAGGACGACGGATCTTGAGCTGAGCTTACCGCAGGTGGAGTATAGTGTGATCTGCGCACCGGCCATTGGCACCCCGTCACAGTCGACGGCGTGAACGGTGACGACGACGCTTGTGTTCGGAGACATCGACGGAGTCGAGGTCACGCTGAGCCCCGGCGAGATGGCGCTTTGATGGGACGCCTTTCGATGATCGAGCCAATACTTTACGATCAAGTTCGGGATCGAAGGCAAATCCTTGGCCGCCCGCTCCCCGGCAGTCTCCGCATCTTTTCGGTCGGCGAAAGTCTCAGTGCATTCGCCAAGAACCTCCCTCGTGGTACCCTCCACCAGCAAGACGTGCAGAGAATAGTTGCCCTGAGATCCCGAGACGATCGACTTGAGGACAAAGTCAAAGTCGCCGGTCTTTTCTATCTTTTCGTTGAAGCTGTTTTCTAACGAGGTCCGATCGTGCACGGTGTATCGGTCGACACCATAGAACAAATGGAGCCAGGGACTGGCTTGTAGCTGGGGTTGTAGCGCAGTCGCCAGCCCGTCGCTTGCCTCATGCCAGTTCCATTCGCCGGCCGAGACTTCCCAGTCCGATGGCGCGGGGTCCGGAGTAGGTTTGTAGTAGGTGTCGAAGTAACCGACGACGATCGGTGGATCAGGCGCGGCCCGAGTGGGAACCGGCGCGGCAAAGTAGAGCGCGAGGATGAGACAGACGACATTGCGCAAAAGAGCCATAAGCGTGGACGGATCGCGCGAGATCCTCGGGATCAGTAGTTGACGAGTGCCTGGACATCGTAGGCGGTCAACTTGTCCCGGCCGGATAGGAAGCCGAGTTCGATGAGGAACGTAAACCCGATAACGGTGGCGCCGAGCGCTTCGACCAGCTTTGCGGAGGCCACGGCCGTCCCGCCTGTGGCGAGCAGGTCGTCAACGATCAGCACTCGCTGACCTGGCAAAATCGCATCGCGGTGGACCTCGACGACGGCGGTGCCATATTCGAGGGCATACTCCTCCTGAATCGTTTCATGGGGAAGCTTGCCCAGTTTGCGGACTGGGACGAATCCGACACCCATTTTGAGGGCTACCGGAGCGCCAAACACGAAGCCGCGCGATTCGACGCCAACGATAACGTCGGGCTTGCGCGTCGATGCCCATTCCACGAAGAGGTCGATGACCTGGTTGAACGCAGCGAAATCCCCAAGCACCGGGGTGATGTCCTTGAACAGGATCCCAGGCTTGGGGAAATCCGGAATGTCGCGTATGAGCTTTTCAGCAAGAAGGTCGGTCACTAGGCTCCTCAATATCCGGGACTTGAAATGTCTGTCAGGCTTCCATTCCCGCCGATGATCGTTCCTCCGTTGCCGAGGGCGTAACCGCGACTGGGAGATCCGTACCATGCTCCGTTATAGAACGAGCCAGCTAGTCCGCTGGAATCGCCGAGCCCCATCATGCTAATGCCGGTCCCTAAACCGCTGCCGGGTCCGATGACCATAGGACTGCCATTATTGCCCCCATAGCCAAAGGGACCGGGATTGTAGCCACCATAGCCGTAGTACCCCGAATAGCCATATGGCGAATAACCATATCCATAGCCGTACGGAGACACTGGCGCCTGGTTTGACTGATCGGCGGCATCCGGCTTAGAAGTCCCGGTCTTCGACGCATCGGCAGCAGCCTTTGCGGCTTCGGCCTTAGCCGCAGCTTCCGGGTCGATACTGGGACGGAACGTCTCGGTCGCCAGCTCCGTGATGGGGCTGCCGGATGCCGTGTAGCCAATGATCTTCGCGCCGTCGGCATGCGCCGTGCTCCGAGTTCTCGGAGCGATGGAGTAGACTACCTTCCAAATCGTGTGCGTCTGCCTGGCCACCTCCCGCGCGGCATCGGAGGCGGTCATCCGCTTATCGGGGATAGACACTGTTCCGTGGACTGGGGAGTAGAACTGCACGGAGGCATCGTCGATGCTGGCGATTGTCCTGATAACGTCCGCAGCGTCGGTTGTCGCGTTGCTCAGGTAAACCGGGGCATCGGGGGCGTCGAGTACCGGGTCGGGGACGGGTTCATCCGCGGTCACGGTGCTGATTACGAAGCTCTTGGTGTAGTCGGCCTTGAGCGCGTTCGCGAGGTCGTTGATGGCGTCGAGGCGAGCGCCTGGCTCGGTGATATCGGGAACTGTGAAGCTCACGAGAGCATCGGAGTTGACGCCCGGCCTGATGACGATATGGGCGTTGAACGTACGGTTGATCTGCGCCACCGCATCGGTTACGGGGGACGAGTCAAAGGTCAGCGCCTTCGCCTGCACCGCGGGCGACGTGCCGAAAGCCGCGAGGGTCACGAGTCCTACGGTGACCACCACCCGCGGAGTAAATATCGAGCGGCCGAGCAAACGGGCTCGGCCGAGTAGCCTGCTGTTGTTCGTTAACATGGCATCCTCCAAAACCGCCGTCGAATCACTTTAGTAAACGATCGGTCCGAGATACTTGTTCCCGCCTCAGATGTCCGAGAAACCGCAAGCACTCCCGCCGACTATTCAGACGAATGGACGGGAGATCAGTAACATTATAACGTAACTTAGCTGGCGGCGTTGACGATGCCGGCAAAGTCCGCCGCTTTGAGGCTGGCGCCACCGATCAGACCGCCGTCGATGTTGGGCTTCGACAGCAGTTCGACCGCGTTGTCCGGCTTCATCGATCCACCGTACTGAATGCGGACTGCCTCAGCGGTGGCCGCGTCGTAGAGGCTCGCAACGGTCGATCGCACGACGCCGCAGACGCGATCGGCTTCGTCGGCTGCGCAGACTTCGCCGGTGCCGATCGCCCAGACGGGTTCGTAGGCGAAGATGACCTTGCCGGCGACGTCGGCGGCGCTGACGTTCTTCAAGGCAAGCGTGACGTGCTCGGCGACGACGGCGTCGGTATTGCCGTCCTTGCGCTCGGCAAGAGTTTCGCCCACGCACACGATGGGCAACAGCCCGTTCTCAATCGCGGCGATGGTCTTCAGATTGACCGTGGCGTTGCTCTCGCCAAAGATGGCGAGGATCTCCGGCGTAAAGTCCGGCTCCGCGACGCCAAACCGCCCACGGGTTTCCGAGTGACCGATGATGGCATACTGAGCGCCGGCGTCGACAAGCATCCCAGGGGCGACGCTCGACGTGTACGCGCCGCTCTTCTTCCAGAAAACTCCCTGACCGCCAACCGCAATATTCGACCCCTTCGCTGCCTGACTGACCGCATACAGAGCAGTGAACGGAGGGCACACGACGACGTCGACATTCGCCGCACCGGCCACGAGCGGCTTGAGTTCCTCGACAAGTGCGATGCCCTCGCCGATGGTCTTATTCATCTTCCAGTTTCCGGCAATTATCTTCTTCCGCATTGCTTCCTCTATTGTGCTAAGCAATCTTAGCTGGATGTTGTTATTTTGAAGTGCAGGGGTGCCAATTCACCATGCCAAACATTCCGGAATGGCCGCACTGGTTTTCGCCTGTGAAGACATTAACCCGACGAAGGTAGTGGACGTGATAATGATGACCGAGCCCATTGACCCGTGGAATATAAATGGCCTGAGTTCGCCAGGGCGTCGGCCAGATGAACCAGGCGAACAGAAGAGCAGGAACGCCGAAAGTGATGACGTAGGCCGCGCCAGTAAACGCGCGGTCGAACCTGTTCTTCTCCTGCGGCTCGGTCGACACTACGGTTTCCGGAAAATCGTCTGATCGCGGCGTCGACCGGTGGAGACCATGGTGATCGGCACTTCGGTGTGCTTCTCGACGGCCTCGACAAAGCGTCGGGCGTTGCCCGGGAGCTTGTCGTACTCGGTGATGTCGCTGACGTCTTCCTTCCAACCGGGAAGGGTGATGTAGACGGGCTCGCAGCGGGAGAGGCGTGCCTGGTCGCTGGGGAAGTCTTCGATCTGCTTGCCGTCGAGCATGTAGGCGGTAGCGATCTTGACCTCGTCGAAGCCAACGAGCACGTCCATGTGGCCAAGGTACAGGTCGGTCAGACCGTTGACGAGGGCGGAGTAGCGGAGGGCAACGCCGTCAAGCCAGCCGCATCGACGCGGTCTGCCGGTGGTGGTGCCGTACTCGGCGCCGCGCTCACGGATGAGGTCTCCGGTGGCATTGAGCTGTTCGGTGGGAAATGCACCCGCGCCGACGCGGGTACTGTAGGATTTGGTGACGGCGATGATCTGATCGATCTGCGTTGGCCCAAGACCGGTGCCAATGCATGCGCCGCCCGCGGCGGGATGCGACGACGTCACATACGGGTAGGTGCCCAGGTCGATGTCGAGCAGGGTGGCCTGGGCGCCTTCGAACAGCACTTTCTTACCGGACTTTGCCGCGTACGCTACGCGAAGAGCGGTATCGTCGACATATTGACGCAGCTTTTCGGCGTGCGGGGTCAACTCGTCGACGATCTGCTTGGCGTCGAGCGGTTCCACGCCGTAGATCTTGGTCAGAAGCTGATTCTTGAATTCGAGCGCTTCGGCCAGACGGCTCGGGAAAAGGTCAGGGTCGACGAACTCGCGCATTCGAATTCCGATGCGGGCGGCTTTATCCTGATAAGCGGGACCGATGCCACGGCCAGTTGTGCCGATAGCCTTCGCCCCCTTACGCTTCTCCTCAAGCTCATCCATGAGGCGGTGGTACGGGAGGACGACGTGGGCGTTGCCGCTGATCTTGAGGTTCTCGCAGGTAATGCCACGGCCCTTGAGGTGCTCGAGCTCACCAACAAACGACGCTGGGTCGAGCACAACGCCGTCGGCGACTACGCAAAGTGTTTCCGGATGGAGAATACCAGCGGGGACGAGATGGAGCTTGTACTCTTGATCGTCGACCACAACTGTGTGACCGGCGTTCGAGCCGCCACCCCAACGGACGACGACGTCTTTGTCATGAGCGAGATAGTCGATGAGCTTTCCCTTGGACTCATCGCCCCACATCGCGCCCACAACGACCGTATTTGCCATCTTAACAATGCCCCTCGATTTTTGAACACTCTCGCCCGACCGCATCGACGCGCGCAAACGCGCCGTCGGGCAGGCAACTCGAAATTATAGCACCGGCGCTATGGGCAAGTCAACCGCAACGGACGTCGCGCAAACAAGCATAGACCTGATTGTGAGCCGATTTCGGCGTCGACCGGAGTGTCTATTTAGGGAACCCCCGATGCATAATACCGAGTGCAACCTTTACTTAATTGCCGTGTCAAACCAGGCGAGGATAAGATGCGGACACAGACAAAATACAACCTCGATCAGTGGACAAAACTGCTCTCAGCAATCCTGGTG
>Ga0207705_10001572_pt1 | contig 18131 bp, 19 predicted proteins | sample KBSC13metaG_FD_184314 | JGI IMG/M metagenome (GOLD analysis project Ga0207705, IMG submission 184314) | Corn rhizosphere microbial communities from Kellogg Biological Station, Michigan, USA - KBS C1-3 metaG (SPAdes) (version 2) | ecosystem: Host-associated > Plants > Roots > Rhizosphere > Soil ...
AACGGTGCGGTTCCGCAGCGGGGCTCCGGAAGGCCATCATACGAAAGGGTCGTCATAGCGATCGTGCCCAGAGCCCCGCTGCGGAACCGCACCGTTACGACACCGAGTGTCTCCGCCTCGACACTCCTGGCAAGCCCTGGCCTGAGTGTCGCCGACACGATCTCCTCGACATCCCCGGCCAGCCACAGTAGCTTGTCGAGACCGTGGATGCCTTGATTGCAAAACACGCCCGCGTCTAGATCCCAGGTTCCGCGCCAGTCGCCGGAGTCGTAGTAGGCCTGGCTTCGATACCACTTCGTCTCCGCGCAGGCGAGTACGATGTCGCCAAGAGCGCCGGTCTCGATTGCTCGCTTCACCTTCTGCGCCGCAGGTGCGAACCGCGTATTGAAGATGCCACCGTACACCACCCCGGCCTTCTTAGTTGCGGCGATGGCCTGGTCGATGCGGTCGACGCGGACGTCAAGAGGCTTCTCCGAGAGTACATGCTTTCCAGCGGCCGCCGCTTGGATGGCCATCGTGCCATGCAGACCGGATGGTGTGCAGAGTGTCACGCTGTCGATATCGGTTCGCGCCAGCATCGCCTCATACGAATCGACCACCACGCCGCCGTATTTCTGCGTGAATGCCTCGGCGCGTTCCCGCAGGAGGTCTGTGGCCGCAACCAGCCTGGCGAGACCTTCCTGCTCAAGTCGATGCAGAACGTTCCCATGCGTCGGCGCAATCGTTCCGCACCCTACGATCCCGATTCTAACTGGTTCCATATCAATCTCCGGAGGGCGAAGGCTTCGTCGCAGTCCTTAATCGTCCTTTGCCGCGACATGTGGCAACTCAAATATCTGACCAGATTTCTTCAGTTGATCACGTATCGCGTCGACCACAATCTGGCCCGCCGCCATCGCCGCGGCTACTCCACCAAAATCCTGCACAACCATCGTACTGATCGGTGATCGGTCGCCGTCACTGGCCCAGCGCACCTGCACCTCGACAAACTGACGGTCATCGGATACTTCGAGCCCCACTGAGCGGACCGCATCCAGGTTAACCAGAATTTCGCTATCGCCAATCGTCCACATATTTTAATCGCCTGTGATGTATTTAAAGGTTGGGTTGGTTCCGCGTTATTCGCTGTCGACGTCGAACGGCACGGTCGATCTCAAACGCGACGTCGACGTAGTACTCAGGCGCAGGCGGGTTTCCCAGCCAATCGATGCTCCGACTTTCGCTTTCGTACTCGGCATCGCCCTCTGCGACGGTGATGCCGTTGTCGCAAACCAGCCACCGCGCAATTCCTACGTGATGTCCCGCTCGCGGATCTCTAACGTCGACGTCGACCTGCTTGTTCATTGCTGCCGCCGCGATCTGTTACTGCGTGGTCTGTCGCTTCATCTCGTCGAATTTCGATACGAACTGGGCCGCTTCTTCGTCGAGGATTTCGTCGATGTTCCAGCCCATCTGAATCGTCTGGAACTTGCTTTCGATCCCGGACAATCGTACGTGGACGCCCCCGGATTCGTCGCGGACGACATCGACCTCGTCGACCGGGCGCGGGGTACTCAGCGAGGTACCCAGCTTACCGAACTTCCGCCCCATGTACCAACCGGCCGCGACGACGAGAGCCCCCGCCGCGATGAGCGCGCCGCCCAGGCCATAGCCGATCAAGGTCGACTTTTGCAGAGCCTGTTCTTCGAGCCGCGCCATCTCCTCGCGGAGGTCGGGGCTCGGCTTGATCTGAAATGTCCCATCCTCGTTGAGGGCTAGCTGGCCGTGCTCGTTGGGCTTGGTCACGCTCTTGAAGCGCATGCGGGCAACTTCGGTCATGCTACTTCTTCTCCTTGTCCCGGTCGGTCGCCTTGCGCACTTCGATTCGAAGCGGCGTGCCTTCGAGGGCGTACGTCTTCCGGATCTGATTTTCGAGGTACCGCTTATAGGAAAAGTGGACGAGTTCTACATCGTTGACGAAAATGATGATCGTCGGCGGCTTAACCACCGGCATGGTGGCGTAGTAGATCTTGAGCGCCTTGCCCTTCTCCGTGTACGGATGGGACTCCGCGGCATCGCGAACGATACGGTTTAGCTCACCGGTTGGGATGCGCATCGCGTGGTTCTCAGCGGCGTCGAGGGCGGCCTCGACGGCGGCGGCGACACCCTTGCCGGTGAGAGAGCTCGTAAACGCCAGCGGCGCATAGGCCATGAACTGAAGCTCGTCCCGCAGCTCGTCGCTGAAGATCTTCATGGGGTTCTTTTCGGGCATGTCCTCAAGAACATCCTTGCGCCCAAGATCCCACTTATTAACAACGATGACGGCTGCTCGGCCCCGCTCGTGAGCGTAACCACCCACTCGCTTGTCGCCGTCCATCAGGCCGTCGGCCGAGTCGATCACAAGCATGACGACGTCCGCCCGCTCGATGGCCCGCACGGCGCGCAGCACCGTGTAGTACTCGACGCTGCCCTGGATCTTGCCCGCGCGACGGATGCCGGCGGTGTCGATAAGGACTACCTCGTGGTCATTGAAGGCGAAGGTGGTGTCTACCGCGTCGCGGGTGGTGCCGGCAATCGGCGAAACGATCGCGCGCTCTTCCCCCAGAATCGCGTTGAGCAACGACGATTTCCCGACATTTGGCCGCCCGATGATGGCGATCTTGATACGGTCGTCCTCGACCTGTTCCTGGGAATAGTTCTCGGCGGGTGGGAAAAAGTCGACGATCGCGTCGAGGGCATCGGCGACGCCTCGCCCGGAGAGCGCCGAGACGGGGTAGACATTCGGCAGTCCGAGCGCATACACCTCGGGGACGTTGCGATGTTCCTGATCGCCGTTGTCGACCTTGTTGGCCAGGACGACGAGGGGCTTGGTCGCGCGCCGAAGGGCGTTCGCCAGTTCCATGTCCTCACTGGTCAGGCCGGTGGTGGTGTCGATGACGAGGACGATGACGTCGGCCTCCTCCATCGCAATCTCCGCCTGTGTGCGGATCTGCGCCTTGAGGGGGTCGGTCTCGAACATCTGGATGCCGCCCGTGTCGATGATGGTGTACTCGCGCCCGCGCCAGTCGCCGTCGGCGTACAGGCGGTCACGGGTGATCCCGGGCGTATCCTCCACGATGGCGATACGCTTTCCGATCAGACGGTTAAAGAGGGTGGATTTGCCGACATTCGGCCGCCCCACGATGGCGACCAACGGCTTGTCGATGGCTGTCACAATAACTCCTGCGAAGCCAGGGCGCCGCTCGATGCGGTACCACTACGTACAATAGCCCGGCACAGCGGGACCATTTCCGCGCCACGCCAGGCTGGGCTTCAGTGGGGTTAGGATAGCATATTGAGAGGGTCGAAGTCAACGCGGGGCAGTTGACGACAGTTGACGAAGTCCGGCTTCGCCGCGCATAGACGAACCTTTTATCGGTTGGTGATCTTGAGCCACACCTGCCATGAAATCAAGATAAAGGCGAGGAGGATGGCGACGATCTTGAGCTCTAAGGGTGCATCGTAGCAGACCCAAATCAGCGCAACGACGACGGCCAATCCGCCGACGGTGTCGGTTACCGTTCGGCGGAAGGACGGATCTTGCCAATGTTCATGCAGCATGTCGATCGGGTTGTCCTTCGACACCAACATCTGACCGCATTCCCAGCACCGCACACCGCTCTTGGGATTCGACGATCCGCAGACGGGACAAAAGATGGCGTGTGACAGCTTGGGGCCCTCGACGCCAATGGCTTTGTACTTTGTGGCCTGCTCCAGATGCAGATCACGCGTTAGGTCTTGAATCCGCTGGTTGACCTCGAACCGCTCAATTTCGGCGACATATGGCACCAGTTGCTGATAAACCTGTAGTGCCTCACGCAGCCTGTTCTGCTTGCTGTACGAGCGCGCGAGTTCATGGTAGGCGGCGCCGTTACGTGGGTCGCGCATGATGCGTTGGCGCAGCACTTCCCGCTCTCGCTCCAATTCAGCATTTTCGCGGCCTTTCAAGAGAGCCGGCACCAAGGCCCGCAACAAAAGGTACAGAACCGCGACAATCAAAATGGCGTAGTTAGTCATCTCTCCTCATGGTACAACAGGAATTGGCGCTACGCAGGTTTCTGGGCGAGCGCCATGGTCGTCTCAAAGTGCGGGGCGTCGAGTTCGCGGTCGGCCACGGAAACGTCGATCTTTGTGAACCCGGCCTCGCTCAAAAGTTGCATGAGCTCGACCTGCGAAAAGCCCAGCCAGACGTCGGCGTACAGGTCACGGGCAGCGTCGAAGTCGTGCTTGAGCAGGTCGAGGACGAGAATCCGTCCGCCTGGCCTGAGTACACGAAACGCCTCGTGGACGGCCTTCTGCGGATGCAGGGCGTGATGCAGCGTCTGATGCATGAGCACCAGATCGACTTCCGCGTCCTCCATCGGCAGGTCCTCGAGGTCGCCGCGTCGGTACTCGAGGTTTTCGACGGAGTTTTTCGCCGCGATCTCCGCGCCGAACTCCACCATCTTCTCGGAGTTGTCGACGGCGATCACCTTCTCAGCCCCTTGCGCGAGCATCAGCGACAGGGTCCCTTCCCCCGCGCCAAGATCCGCGATCACGAGCGGAGGCAGCAGCTTGAGCATCGACTCGGAGAGCGCCTTCCAGCTTCGGCCGGGGACGTAGTTGCGGCCAAAGCGGCCGGCAAGCTCGTCGAAATAGCTGCGCAAATTGTCCTTTCGACGCCCTAGGATCAGCTTGAGTCCCTCATCATCGTGCCTGGCCTCCGCGATCTCCTTCGATGCCCGGCGCAGCACCTCCGACACCAGCGAATCGGCCCCAGCGGGCGTCAACGCTCGATAGATACTCTTTTGACCCGACCGGCGGACGTCGACAAACCCCGCCTGTTTGAGCTGCGACAACTGCATCGAGATCCGGCTCTGCCCCATCCCCAGGATCTCCTGTAGATCGGCGACGCTCAAATCCTCTTCACTCAACAGACGCAAGATCCGAACCCGGCTCTCGTCACTCAGCAGCCGCAAGGCTTTAATCAATTCCATTGCCCTACATTATACAGCCCGAACGCCTGATGCCGACCAACCAAGCTCTAACGAACCATCGTGCCCCCAGGACGGTAAACATCCGGGCTGTGGGGCGGCGGCGGACGCTTGGCGCGAAGCCCCCCAGCAAGGTCGTTCACCGACCTGATCGGCGCCGCGGTATAAGGTGGCTTTCACCTTCGTTGACTGCCTCTCCTATATTGTGGATAATGAGAAGGATGCAGGGTTGCATTTCAGATGGGAACCGGTGTGGATAATTACAGCAATATCGATCAACAACTATCAACTTGGATCGACGAACATTCTGACGAACTACTGACGTCGACTCAGGAATTGCTCCGAATCCCGAGCGTCCGGGGCGACGCTGCCACCGACGCTCCGTACGGCGCCGAAACTGCCCGTGCGCTGAAATATGTTCTGGGTGTGGCTGCCGGGCACGGCATGTCGATTCGAAATCTGGGCGGGCATGCCGGACACGCCGAGTGGCGGCCGGACGGAGTGGCCGAGGATGCCGAGATCGTAGGCGTGCTGGCGCATGTGGACGTGGTGCCGGAGGGCGATAGCTGGACGCATCCACCGTTCGGCGCGGAGGTCGACAAGGGCATTCTCTACGGCCGCGGCGCTGTCGACGACAAAGGACCGGCGATGGCGGGGCTCTTCGGAATGTTGGCGATTGCCGCCTGCGGCGTACCGGCGACTAAGCGGGTCCGAGTGATCCTCGGCTGCGACGAAGAGAGCAGCTTCGGATGCGTCAATCATTATTTTGCGAATGAAGAGATGCCGGTGACGGGATTCACGCCCGACGGCCGATTTCCCGTGATCTTCGCGGAAAAGGGCATCGCCAACCTCGAAGTCGAGATGACCGCGCCGTTCAAGGTAGGCGATATGGAACTCGTGTCGCTCACGGCAGGCCGACGGTCCAACATGGTGCCGGACCTGGCGGTGGCGGTCATCGAGGGACCGATCGAGCAGACGTATCGGCTCAGCACGGCGCTGCCCGAGGACGCGGTTGAGGTCTCAAATGGCCATGCGCGATTGACAATCACGGCGCGCGGTGTGTCTGCCCACGGCAGCACGCCGGAGCTTGGGATTAACGCGCTGACGGTGCTGGTGGACATGCTGGAGCGGGCGCGGCTTCCGATGTCGCCCGAATGGGGGTTGCTCGACACCTGGGCAGGCGATACGAGCGGAGCGGCTCTCGGCATCGACGGACGCGATGATATCGCGGGACCGTTGACGTCGAATCTCGGCATCGCCTCGTATAAGGAAGGGAAGCTTAGCCTCACGTTCAACATTCGCTACCCGGTCACGTGGACCATCGACGAGTTGACGTCGAAGGCGAGACCCGTAGTCCAGGCGGCCAGGGCCAGCCTGGTCAATCATGTGGACATGAAGCCTCTGTACGTGCCGGTTGACGATCCGCTGATGCAAGTGCTTCTCGACGTCTACCGCGCCGAGACGGGAGATATGCGCCCGCCGCTGACGATGGGCGGCGGCACCTATGCCCGCGTGATGAAGAAGGGCGTGGCATTCGGCCCGGAGTTCGAGGGCTTCAACGGCGGGGCACACCAGCCCGACGAGCATTGGCCGGTCGAGCATTTGATCCGGGCGGCTAAGATTTACGCCAAGGCGCTGGCAAGGTTGGCGGCGTAGGCTGAATCCCGAGCAGTCCGAAGCGGAAACCGGCGGCCGGAAGAAACAAACTGGGCTGCAGCAAGCAAGAAAAAATGGAAAGTACTAAGCCTACAGTTGTGATTGCAATGAGCGGCGGCGTCGACTCCTCAGTCGCCGCCGGTTTGTTGTTGCGTCAGGGCTATAACGTCGTCGGCATCACCATGCAGATCTGGCAGGAGAGCACGACGCAGACCAAGGGCGCGGGCTGCTGCAGCCTCGGCGCGGTTGAGGACGCCCGCCGCGTGGCGGCGAAGCTCGGCATTCCCCATTACGTGCTCAACTTTCGCGAGTTCTTTGCCGAGAAGGTCATCGAGAATTTCGTCGACGAGTACAAGCGCGGTCGCACGCCCAACCCGTGCGTCAACTGCAACCGGTACGTCAAGTTCGATGCGCTTTTGTCGAAGGCCCGCGCGCTCGGCGCAGAGTACCTGGCGACGGGGCACTATGCGCGCGTGGGCTTCGACGAGGACCGACGCCGGTGGACGCTACAGCGCGCCATCGACCACGACAAGGACCAAACGTACGCGCTCTACCACTTCACACAGGACGAACTGGCGCACACGTTGATGCCCCTGGGCACCGTCACCAATAAGGCGGAGACGCGTGAGATCGCTTCGGAACTGGGACTCCTCGTGGCCAACAAGCCGGATTCCCAGGAGATCTGCTTCGTGCAGGGCGGTTCGTATACCGACTTCCTGGCGAAGACCGCGCCGGAGACCGTTCGCCCCGGCGACATCGTCGACACTAGTGGCAAGCGACGCGGTTCGCACGATGGAATCGCCTTCTACACCATCGGCCAGCGTCGTCGAATCAACGTCGGCTCGCCCATTCCCCTGTTCGTGGTGGACATCGACGCTGCATCAAACACGGTCATCGTGGGTAACAATGATGAGTTACTTGCTCAAGGATTGGTTGCAGACGACATAAACTGGGTAGGAATAGGAGTACTGAGTGGTCCCCTGACTGTCCACGCGAAAATCCGCTACAACATGCAGCCGGTTCCCGCGACTGTCGAACCAGGTGACGACGGATCGGTCGTCCTCCGATTCGACGAGCCACAGAGAGCCGTCACACCCGGCCAGTCGCTCGTGATGTACGAAAATGCGGGCGAATCGGTGCTAGGCGGCGGCACGATCCAGCGGCGTTTGTAAGCTGTCACCTGTTAAATAGGATAAGGAAGCGCTACTCATGTCAAGCGAAAGAAAACCACAAGCAGCGCTACTCATACTCGCCGGGATCGGGGCCGGCGTGCTGGCCGGCGCGATCGTTGGCATTGTTCTGGCCAAGCGCAAGCGTGACTCGGCCACAATTTCGGAAACCGTCGATGACTTGCGAGACAAGGCCGAACGGGTATTACACGAGTTATCTGACAGCATTTCGGAGCTGAAAGAGACTACGCAGCGAATCACCGCAGATGCCATCCGCAATTAGAACGCCGGGTAGGACACCTCACCCCGGCCCTCTCCTTGACCCGGAGAGGGAGAACGCCGGGTACTAAGGCAGCAAGCGGCTTCAGGCCGTATAAATACAACCGTCAATATATATTGCGTCCGTGTCGGATCTTAGGCCGGCGGACATCCGGAGGTAACTATCAATGAACTTGACGATCAATTCGCGAATTCCCAGCGAGACCAGTTGCATAATGGAAGTTGAGGGGGAAGTCGACGTTTACACATCTCCCCAACTCAAGCAAGAGATCGTCGACCGTGCCGATGCAGGCACCAGGCATCTCATCATTAATCTCGCAAAGGTTGAGTATCTCGACAGCACCGGTCTGGGTGTTTTGATCGGCGGGCTGAAGCGCCTCCGCGAAGTCGAAGGAAACATGGCCCTTGTCGGACCGGGCATGCGCATTCTGCGAATCTTCGAGATCACCGGCCTCGACAAGATCTTCGATATCTACGAGACCGAAGAGCAGGCTGCCGCGAAGGAGGGAATTTCCCTGTGAGCCAAGCCGACACCGTAGAACTTGTGATCCCCTGCCGGCCAGAGTACGTCGGCGTTGCGCGTCTGGCTGTTCTCGGAATCGCCAGCCGAATGCCTTTCTCATACGATGAAGTAGAAGACGTACGCCTGGCCGTCGGTGAGGCCTGTACCCACGCCGTCGAACGCGCCGGCAGTTCCGAAGCGAAGATCAAGATCGTCAGCACGGTCGATCCTCATTCGCTGGTCATCGAAGTCACCGACGACGTTCCCGCCGGGGCGCCAGTGGCCGCTCCCGTCGACGATACCCAGCTTCTCGCCGACGGGGTCGACACGCAGGGGCTCGGCGCGCTCTTGATGGAAATCCTTGTCGACGAAGTCAAGATAGCTGCCGGACAGAGCGGCACCACCGTGCGACTCACCAAGTACGCCCCGGAGTAGCGTAGCGGCACGTAAGAGTACTATGGCTCAAAAGACATCGGGCAGTGACGGCGCGCAGGAAGACCTTGAGACACTCTTTGCAAGGTATTTGCGGACACGTGACCCACAACTGCGCGACCGTTTGGTGCTGATGCACCAAAACCTGGTGAGATATCTAGCCGGCAAGTTCATGAACCGGGGCGAACCGCTCGACGACCTGGTTCAAGTGGGAATGATCGGACTTATTAACGCGATCGACCGCTTCGATGCCTCACGCGGAACGAAGTTCTCCACTTACGCCACCCCAACCATCGTCGGCGAAATCCGGCGCTACTTCCGTGACAAGGCCTGGAGCCTCAAAGTACCGAGGCGTTTGCAGGAACTTAATCAGGCTGCCTCAAAAGCTCAGGAAGAACTCAGGCGGACGCTGGGACGGCCGCCCACTATTCAGGAGGTGGCACTGCGGCTAGGAGCGTCGGAAGAAGAGACGCTCGAGGCAATGGAGCTTGGGAACGCGTACGACACCGTCTCCCTGGACAGCAAGATGTCCGGCGACGGCGAGAACACCGCAACCTCCCTTGCTGACTTCCTGGGCGCCGAGGATGACTCACTGACGACCATCGACGCCTACGGCGACCTCGACTCGGCCCTCGACGCGCTCGATCCCCGCGAGCGCGCCATCATTGTCCATCGTTTCTTTAGCGATATGTCTCAGTCGGAAGTGGCAAAGCAGCTCAACATTTCACAAATGCATGTATCACGTTTGCAGAACAGGGCATTGCAGCATCTCAAGCGTCTCATGAATAATGACAGTTGAGGAATAATCAGACTGATGACCCAGGCAAATGTATTCGCCGCCGGCGGGGCGCAAAGCCGCCGTATGTTCGACGCCCTTACACAGTCCGCGGGCAAACTGCATCGACAACTGTCGACGCCGGCCCTCATTGAGGCAAGCCTCAGCCGGGGCGAAGCGCAGTTGACGGACACGGGGGCGCTGCGCGCGACCACCGGCAAGTACACCGGCCGGTCGCCCAAGGACAAGTTTCTGGTCGACAATCCCGTAACGCACGACAAGGTCGACTGGGGCAAGGTCAACCAGCCGATGCCCACGGACACGTTCGCCGCCCTGGCCGCACGTGTCGTCGATGCCGCGGCGGGACGCGACCTCTTTGTCTTCGACGGTTTCGCCGGCGCCGATCCGATCCTCCAGCTTCCGATCCGCGTGGTCACCGAATACGCCTGGCACAGCCTCTTCGCTCATCAGCTTTTCATTCGACCCGCCGACGGACCTCATGCGGACGATATCGAGTACTTCCTCGTGGTGGACGTTCCGTCGTTCAAGGCCGAACCCGCGCGTGACGGCACGAACTCTGAGGCGGTCATCGCGCTCGATCTGGAGCGTCGCACCTGCCTGATCGGCGGCACGGAGTATGCAGGGGAGATTAAGAAGAGCGTCTTCACGGTCCTTAACTTCGACCTACCTCAGCGTGACGTCTTCCCGATGCATTGTTCGGCGAATGCCGGCGAGTCAGGAGTAGCGTTGTTCTTCGGTTTGTCGGGCACGGGTAAGACGACCCTATCGGCCGACCCCGAGCGCGACCTGATCGGCGACGATGAGCATGGGTGGTCAAGCACGGGGGTGTTCAACTTCGAAGGTGGGTGCTACGCCAAGTGCGTGAAGCTGCGGTATCACGGGGAGCCGGAGATTTGGAACGCGATCAAGTTCGGATCGGTCCTCGAGAACGTGGCCGTCGACCCGTCGACGCGGACGGCCGACTATGACGACACGTCGCTGACCGAGAATACGCGTTGCGCCTATCCCATCGAATACATCCCGCACGCCCGCATTCCCGGCATGGGTGGACATCCGCGGACGATCTTGTTCCTAACCGCCGATGCCTTCGGTGTCCTGCCGCCGATCTCGCGACTGACGCCCGATCAAGCGATGTACCACTTCCTGAGCGGCTACACCAGCAAACTCGCCGGCACCGAGCGCGGCGTCACCGCTCCGGAGCCAAACTTCAGCGCCTGCTTCGGCGCACCTTTCTGGCCCCTGCCGCCCACCGAATACGCCCGCATGCTGGGCGAACGTCTTGACGCTCACTCCGCCACCTGCTATCTGGTCAACACCGGCTGGATCGGAGGCGCGTACGGCACCGGCCATCGGATCGAGCTTGAATACACCCGCGCCATGGTCCACGCCGCCCTGGCCGGCGACCTCGACGACTGCCCGACCGTGACAGACCCGGTCTTCGGCCTGCACATCCCAACCGCCGTGGCGAACGTCCCGGACTCGATCCTGCTGCCCTGGACCACCTGGCCCAGCCGCGCCGCCTACGACGAAGCCGCGGCCAGCCTCGCTCTTCGCTTCCAGGAAAACTTCAAGAAATTCGCCACCGTCGACGAGTCGATCCGTGACGCCGGCCCGCGGACGTCGTGGCCGTCGGGGCAGGTCAACCGCGCGGCCGCCTGATACCGGGCCGATACTAACTTCCTTACCGCACCATCCCCGTTGTCCTCGGACATCGGGGATGGTGTTGTGCTATGTGTTCCGAACTATAAGCTTCGCTGGGAGTATACTGACATGCGAAGAGGCAGCCAATTGGCGGCTGCCTCTTCAAATCGTGCAGAAAGGAGGTGATCCTTATGCGCGATAAAACAACGCGGTCTCGATACACCGGGATCGCAATCTTGATCCTCGCGATCGCGAAAGCCATCGCAATGATCATCGCGGCGCTACACAGGTAGTCCGCTAGGCAAACGGGTGCTGTTAACGGCGGCACCCGTTTGTCTTACGTGGTCATTATACCCTGAATCTTTCCGCGCGGAAAGTATTACAGCGCCTTGGTCACCTTGAGCCAGCCTGGCTTTGACGCATTCGCTTTCTCGACGGCATCCGCTGCGCCGACGATGCACACCTGCGCGGTGGGGAGTGCGGTTGAGAGCACTTCGCCGAAGGCGCGGAGGTCGGCGAGGTTGGTGCCGAGCACCTGATCGCGTCGACGTTGGCGGTTCGCGTCGTTCTCACCGATGAGGTCGCGGAGCATGGCGGACCAGCCTTTGGCGTCGGGCAACTGGTAGGCGTCGAGGTCGCTGATCGTCCCGATGACGTTGCGGGTGATCTCGGCGTCGCTGAGGAACAGCTCTTTCAGGTAGCCGGCGGACCCGTCGAAGTTGTCCAGGGTGTGGAGCAGGTTCGGGTCCCGGTAGCTCAGGAAGGTGAACTGGCCGGTGATGTGATCGAAGGCGCAGAAGCCGCCGTAGGCGCCGCCTTCGACACGGACCTTTTCCCAAAGCCAGGTCGTTCGGAGCAGGTTGTTGACGACCAGCGCGCTGCCGTTGACCTGGTAGCCGAAGTCGCAGAGGTTGACCGCCTTGCCGACGAAGTTGACCTGGCCCGGAATGGTGTAGGCTTCGGGCGTCAGATCGGGCGAGGGTGTCCATGCCGACGTCTTGACGTCCGCCGCTGGGATGCTGGACACGAGTTCCGCCAGCCTGGGCTCGAAGCCCTGGTATGCGGCTTCGTCGAGGGTGACATTGACAATGAGGCTGTTGCGATTGAAGAGCAGCGATTTGATCTGTTCGAGCTTGGCCTGAACACTCGGCCAGTCAGAGACGGCGCGATCGCAGAGGTCGCGAATGAAGTTGACATAGGTGATGCCCCCCATCTGCTCCCCCACCCAACCGGATTCGGAGAACCGCGACGAGAGCCGGCGCGACGCGTAGGCGTGGCCGGAGGAGCTAAGGCTCGATTCGAGGCGGACGCGCTCCTCAGTCACCATCTGTTTGAACCGCTCCTGATTATCCATCCGGCCGGTGAGGATAATGTCGCTGAGGATGGCGAGCTGTTCGGTCGCCTGGTCGGGCGTCGCCTTCGAGCGCAGGAAGAGTCGACCGATCGCCTCCTTCTGCCCGTGCGCGCTGGAGACGAGGTTGTCGTGCCAGACGCCGCCGGTCTTGCGGCCGATGCGCTGGGTGAGTTTGACGAAGTCTTCCTTCGCCGTTCCCATCTGCAGGAGCGACCGCCCAAAGAGCGGCAGGTAAGGCAGCAGATCCTGCGGCAGGACACGGAGGTCGAAGCCAAGGTCCAGGTAGATGATGCCGTTGGTGAAGAGGTCGTGGTAATACGTCGACGCCCCCGCCACCGATCGCTTCTCGGTCGGCACGGTCTTGATGTTAGGGTCGAGATCCTGGAGGGTTAGCCGCGGCAGTGTTGCGAGGGCCTCTTCGGAATCGGGCGTCTGCTGAAGTTCTTGCAGATACTTCGTCTCGGCGATGACTTTGTCGATGTCGGCGTCGGTCATCGACGCTCGGATGGCGGCGAGTTTCTTCTTCTCCTCCTCGGTCTCGCGCTCGGCGAGGCCGGGGTCGGGGAGGTAAGTGATCGTCGTGCGGTGGTTGTTCTCCAGGAAGAGCGTGCGGATCATCTTCTCGAAGTAGCCGCCCGCCGCGATGCCGGCCTTGATATCGGTCAGCGGCTTCTCGAAGTGGAGCGGCCGGAACGGGTCGCCGTCGAAGAGCCACGTGCTCAGCGAGTAGAAGGCGACCGCGAGGCCGCGCGGGAAGCCCCCCGTGTTCAACTCACGCAGACCAAACTCGACCGTATTGACGGCCGCCTCGATGGCGTCGGGGTCGATGCCACCGTCGGCCAGCGACGTCAGGGTGTCGAAGACGAGGGTTTCAACTTTACCGAACGGTCCCTCGGGTATAAAACCCGAGGCTAAATGGCCTTCGGCCGTTGAAGAGTCAGGAACGGTGATGCCCTTCATGCCCATGCGGAATGAGCGCTGACGGATGTCCGACACGCCGGAGCCGACGTGCTCGACGAGGCCGCTGTCGATGAGGGCTTTGCGCAGTGGCGACGCCGCCGTGCCCGTGAGGATATGCTTGAGCATCTCCATCGAGAGGTCGAACTGGAAGTCGATGGTGTCGGCGAGGACCCAGTTCATCGACATCATCGCCTTCGGAGCGGCGTCGGTTTCAGCGCCAACGGCGTAGGGTACGGTCAGCCGCTTTGGCGTGGCAAAGTGCGGGGCGAGCGGGACTTCGGAGTCGGGCTCCTTTTTGTCAAAGAGAGACAGGTATTCGTCGAGAAGGCGCAGGCGCTCGTCCGGGTTGTCGTCGCCCCAGAACCAGATGCGGGAGTTTGACGGATGGTAGTACTTCTTGTGGAAGGCGTCGAGCATTTCGAAGGTGAGGTTCGGGATGTTCTTAGGCTCGCCGCCACTCGACACGCCATAGACGTGGCCCGGGAAGAGCGAGCGCTCGGCCTCGTCGTAGAGGACGGTGTCGGGCGACTGGTAGGCGCCCTTCATCTCATTAAAGACGACGCCCTTGTAGATGAGCGGGTCGCTTTTGTCGGTGAGCTCGAAGTGCCAGCCTTCCTGCTGGAAGACCTGCGGCGTGAGATTAGGGAAAAAGACGGAGTCGAGGTAGACGTCGACCAGGTTGTAGAAGTCGCGCTCATTGAGGCTGGCGACCGGATAGTATGTCTCCGCCGAGCCTGTCATCGCATTCAGGAAGGTGTTGAGCGAACCCTTGACCAACTCGATGAAGGGCTCCTTCAATGGGAACTTGCGTGATCCGCAAAGAACGGAGTGTTCGAGAATGTGCGCCACGCCGGTGGAGTCGGCGGGCGGTGTGCGGAACGTGATGGCAAATGCCTTGTTTTCATCGTCGTTGATGACCGAGATCAGATCCGCTCCGGTCTTAACGTGGCGGTACTGCCTCGCCAAACTCTTGAGCTCCGGCAGCTCCTCTTCGCGAACCAACTCAAACCCATGGGTTACCGTCATTCAATTGTCTCCCTCTTCACGGCCTCGTCGTCCCCACGACTGGAGTCAGGGGCTTGCATGGAGATCGTCCTCCGGACGGCTGTAACATGCACTAACATCTAATGGATATACGTCAACAGTACGGAAGGTATTCCCATGTGCGAGGCGAAATATCCTGCGAAACTTCAACCAATGTGGATTATGCCAAGGCTTAGGCTGTTTGATTTCTTTGATTTTGACGCGTTCGCCAGAGAGCCCGTTTGATTTCGGTTAAAAAATTTAATCAAAGATGAACTTGCACCATGTTGATTTTGCAAATAAAGTCTACATTTTAGGCATGTATCAGATCGTACGTTCCCATTCAAATTATAACAGATGCAGGATCGAATAGTCAAGTATGAACGAGCGAGTATTACAAGAGGCTGAAGAGGCGGTATCAAGCGCGACAGACGAGTTGGATCGACTGCGGGCGTCGAATGTCGATCCATCACAGATTCGCGAAGCCGAGCGCACACTGAAGCAGGCCAAACGCCGCTTGATGTTCGCCCACGTCGGCGCCACCGAAAAAAGCGAGCATCTTGAGGGGACAGGCGCGCCGCCGGGGTCTCACGAGAAGAAACCGTAAGGAGAGATTCGATGTCCACAACCTCGATTCACGAGTACTTTGTTCACATGTTCGACTATGAGGATTGGGCAAATCGTAAGGTGCTCGGTTACTTGATGAGCAATGACGGCCACGACCAGATCGAGCGGATCTTCAGCCATTTGATTGCGGATATGACGCCGTGGGTTTGCCTTCTCCTTGGGCGAGAGGTTCCGATCGACCTCGACTGTTCTCCGAGGTGGACGCTGGAAGAATGCGAGGCGAATCTTGCGACGTCGATGAGTGAGATCAAAACGTTCGTCGCCGGCTTATCGGATGAAGGCTTCGGCAACGTCGTCACGTCCGTCGCGCCAAACGGCCGGCAGTTCGACAACACGGTGGCCGAGGTTCTCACGCAAATCCTATCACATGGACAGCACCATCGTGGTCAAATTGAGTGGATCGTCGAGCATGAGACGGGCGAGTATCTGGGCACCAGTTATATGCCCTATGTTCGCCAGCTTCGACAAGCGGCCTAGGGTACAATATTGACAGTCCACGTCCTGTAGTTCCCGAGGTTGAATTGAAGAAATTGACGGTTCTGGCCATGCTGGCCATGTTGGCGCTGCCGACGGTGACTTTTGCGATTTCGCCCACGCTGGGGCCTGGTGAGTACGCGGCCTCCGGCATCCACAAGTGGTCGACGAAGGTCAAGCAGAACGACATCACCACCACGCTGTGGATCTACCTGCCCGAGCCTGCGCCTAAGACGAAGGTGCCTTGCGTGTTCATCGCCCCCGCCGGTACTCCACTCATCTACGGCTCGAATTTGACTGAAGATGACGAGGCGGAGCATCGCCCGTACGTCGAGGCGGGGATGGCTGTGATCGCCTACTCGATCAGCGACCCGGGCGACGTCAAAGCGGCGATCTCGGACAATCTGGCGCCCTGTCAGGCCTTTATGAAGGCCCACGCCGGGCTTTCGAACGCGCAGGCGGCCATCGACTTCGCGCTGAAGAACGTCCCGGAGATCGATCCGAAAAAGCTCTACACCGCCGGCCACAGCTCGGCTGGGACGCTGTCGCTTTTCGTGGCGGAGATGGAGCCGCGCATATCGGCGTGCATCGCCTATGCTCCCGTCACGGATGTCACCAAGGCCTTTAAAGAGAACACGGACTATATCAACGGTGTCGACGATATGCTCGACGGCTTCAATGATTTCCTTCACCGCGCCTCGCCGATCAACCACACCGCCAAGCTCAAGTGTCCTGTCTTCCTGTTTCACGCGGATGACGACACTGTTGAGGAGAATGCCGACATCGACGTCTTTTATGACAACCTGTGCAAGACGAACAAGACCGTGAGCTTCTACCAGATCCCCGTTGGCGGCCACTTCGAGTCGATGATCGAGGTCGGCGTACCGAAGGCGATCGAGTGGCTGAAACAGCTACCCGCTGTTAAGCCCGGCATATTCCGGTGGAAGGACGTTGTGACTCCGGCCGGCGGCGAGCAGACGCAATGAGCTTTACCGTTCGCCAGGCCAATGCTGATGATCTAGATGCGCTCGTGGATATGCGGATGGCGTTTCTTGCGGAGGTTCAGACGGGAACGTCGACCGTGTCGGTTGACGAGTTGACATCGCGCGTGCGGGCGTCGATAGCGGCAATGATGGCGGCGGGGGATTTGGTGGCGTGGTTCGCGGAGGTCGAGGCCGAGGCAATCGGCTTGTCAATGGCCGTCTTCCATCGACGCCCGCCGAGCTACGGAAACCCGAGCGGTGTCGATGCCTATATTATGAATATCTACACCGTCCCTGAGTGGCGGCGCAGGGGCGTGTCGACATTGCTGTTGACGGCGACACTCGACTATCTTCGAGGTACGGAGGCGACCAATGCGGTGCTCCACGCGACTGATATGGGAAGAGCTGTGTACGAGAAACTTGGATTTGCGGCCAGCGAAGACGCGATGATGCTCAAGTTGAGGCGTTAGGCCTTTGCGGCGGGCGCCCAGCGCAGTCTGATGAGCTGACATCAAGATGACGATACTCTATTCGCCTCCAGAGTCGCCCTACATCTCCGCTTCTAAACCAGCAGGCTGACGGACCAAAGCAGCCCGTCATCGTCGAAGGTCAGGCGAACGGCGGCTTCGGTCATAATCGAGAAAATGTCGGCGATCTCGCTGTTCGAATACTCGATCGACATCTCCGCCAGCGACTTCTTTACCTCCTCCACCGTCATCATCGCCGTCAGCTTCCAATCGTCGAACGCGCCCTCGAAGGCGGAGAATGTCGACGATTCGCCGCTTGGCTCGATATAGATCATCGCCAGCCGGTCGCAGGAGTCGAAGTACAACTCCACATCGTCATACTTGAGGATCGCCAGGACTGGCGGCTTTATGCAGGTCGTACGCCTGGTGTCGCCAATGGTCGCGATAACGTCGTTTAAGTCCTGGCCCAGGCTGAGCGGGCCAAGCACTCCATCCTTGAGAAAGGTATTGAGTGTGTACATGAGATCCTTGCTTAGTGGAACGCCATCAAGCCTGTCTGATATTCGACATTACAACGCATTCCAGTAGCAATATAGCGTAAAGTTTCCCATACGTCAAATAAGCGTGAGCCGCAGGCTCACGCTTATTTGACAAAGAGGTAGATATCGGGTTATGGCTTGACCGTCAACGTGGTCGACTTATTGGTGGTGCCGAGTGTCGCCGAGATGTTGACAGCGGTCTGGGCCGACACCGTCGACGCGATGATAGTCGCCGTAC
>Ga0207705_10001574_pt1 | contig 18125 bp, 9 predicted proteins | sample KBSC13metaG_FD_184314 | JGI IMG/M metagenome (GOLD analysis project Ga0207705, IMG submission 184314) | Corn rhizosphere microbial communities from Kellogg Biological Station, Michigan, USA - KBS C1-3 metaG (SPAdes) (version 2) | ecosystem: Host-associated > Plants > Roots > Rhizosphere > Soil ...
GCCTGATGACCATAGCAAGTCGGTACCACCCCTTCCCATCCCGAACAGGACCGTGAAACGACTTTGCGCCGATGATAGTGCTGCAACCAGTGTGAAAGTAGGTTATCGTCAGGCTAGTTATACGCAAGAGCCCGCTCAATATCGATTGAGCGGGCTTTTTGCTTTTCAGGACGCGCGGATCAAAACTCAAAACGTCATCACAAACCGCGCTCCGCCCCCGAGTGCGCGTACATAGCGGATCCTGCCCCCATTGCGATGCACGAGCTGCCGCACCATGGCTAGCCCGATACCGCTGCCATTCGCACGCGTCGTGAAAAACGGCGTGAAGATTTGCCTGATGAGTTCATCGGGCACGCCTGGGCCGTTATCCGCCACCTCGATGCGCAACTGGCCGCCACGCACCAGGCGAGCGCTCATGTCCAGTTGGGGCGTGGACAGTCCAGCCGTCGCTTCCAACGCATTATTCACCAGGTTCATCAGCGCCTGCTCCAGATGTCCGGGGTCGGCCAGCAGTTCGAGATTGGCCGGCTCCACAGTAAATCGTACCTCGCCCCCCACCTTGTCCCACGCGCTGCCCACCATCGCCTGCAGCCGCATGAACAGGTCGTGCACGACGATGCGTTCGGGGCGCGGCTCGGGTACGCTTGCCAGTGAACGGTAGCCGGTGACGAAGCCGGCCAGGCTGGTCGAGCGGCGCCCGATCGCGTCGAGTGCGGTATCGAGGTCGGCGGCGACGTTGGGTGCCAGGCCGTGTGAATCCCTGATGAGTTCACGCGCCGTATGCGAGAGCGAAGCGACCGGGGTCAGCGAATTCATGATTTCATGCGTCAGCACATGAACGAGCTTTTGCCAGGCTTGCATGGCCTCGGCTTCCAGCTCGTTCTCGACGGGACTCAGGGCGACCAGGCGCTGCGGTCGGCCTTCCAGCGTCAGGTCGACCGCGTTGGCGAGTGCCCGCTCGGCGCCATGTTCGGTGTCGATGCTCAGTACCGTGCGCCGATCTGCGGGAAGCCCGGCAAGCTGCCGGCCGATACGGGCACTGTCGACGATCCGGCCCGGCGCCAGCAGGCGGCGGGCGGCGGTATTCAACGCGTGCGGCGCTCCGTCCGCTGCTGGCGTATCCAGGACGAACAGGGCGACCGGTGCGAATTCGATCCAGGTGTCGAGACGGTTTGCGCGCGCCGTGTCCGGTGGAATCGGGACGGGAACTTCCAGTGGCGCGACGGCTGTCGCCCGCGTTCGCGCGGCGTGCCGGACGAGGCTGACGCCGCCGAGCAGTGCCGCCCCGGCGCCCATCCAGGCCCATGCCTGGTCGGCGCCACGGGCGAGCCATCCGGCGCCGACCAGCAACGCGGTCCCGGCCACGATGGCAGCCGTCAGGCGTGGCGGCACTTCAGAGCCCATGCTTGTCGAGCTTGCGGTATAGCGCGGCGCGGCTGACGCCCAGCAGGCGGGCGGCGCGGCTGATATTGCCCTGCACCTTGTCCAGTGCCGCAGCCACGGCGTCGCGTTCCAGCGTGTCCAGCTTGAGCGAGGCCGGCTTCTCCGGTGGCGCCATCGCGGGCTCGACGCGCGCGCCGCGTGCAGCCAGTCCGAAATCGTCGATCATATATCGTTCGCCCTGGCCCAGGATTACGGCCCGCTCACAGGCATGACGCAGGGCGCGCACGTTGCCGGGCCAGTCGTGGTGCTGCAGCAGCTCGAGTGCGGCATCGGCGACCGGCCGCGGTGGCCGCCCGTAATGACGTTGATAGTGCGCCAGGTAATGGGCGAGCAGGTGCGGGATGTCGGTGCGCCGCTCGCGCAGCGGCGGCACCTTGATCACGATGGTATTCAGGCGAAACAGCAGGTCGGGACGGAACACGGCAGGATCGTGCAGGGCATCCTCGGCCAGATTGGTGGCGCTGACGATGCGCACGTCGATGGCGTGTGCGCGGTCCGCGCCGAGCGGCGTGACTTCGCGCCGCTCCAGCGCCGTCAACAGTTTCGCCTGGGCGGGCAGGGGCAGGTTGCCGATTTCGTCGAGAAACAGCGTGCCGCCGGACGCCGCCTGGAAGCGTCCGGGCCGGTCCTGGCGCGCATCGGTAAATGCGCCCTTGCGGTGCCCGAACAACTCACTCTCCAGCGTCGCTTCGGGCAGGGCGCCCATGTCGAGGGCGAGGAACGGATGCGCCGCGCGCCTGGATTGGCGGTGGATCGCGCGCGCCACCAGTTCCTTGCCGACGCCGTTCTCGCCCAGCACCAGGATGTTCGCCTCGGTCGGCGCGACGTGGGCGATCAGGTTGCGCAGGTGACGCATCGAGGGCGCGTCGCCCATCAACTCACGGTCGTCCTGGACGGCGGCCGATGCAGCGCCTGCACGCCGCGCGCACGCCTGGTTCACTGCCGCCACCAGGCGAGCATTGTCCCAGGGCTTGGTCAGGAAGTCGCAGGCGCCGGCCTTCATCGCTTCCACGGCCAGCGCCACGTCCGCATACGCGGTCAGCGCGATCACGGCAGGCGGTTGCGGCAGGGCCTGCAACTGCCGCAGCGCGGCGAGACCCGCCGCGCCATCGGTCTGTCCGGGCGCGAAGTTGAAGTCGAGCAGGACGATGTCCGGCGTGCGGGCCTGCAGGTAGCGCGGCAGGTCGGCGGGATGCGCCAGGCTGTCCACCCGCGCCACGTGCCGGCGCAGCAGCAAGGTGGCCGCATACGCCACATCGGCGTCGTCGTCGAGGACCAGGATGTGTGCTGCGCTGGGCGACATGGCGGGGCGGGAGCGTGATGGAGTTGGCCGATTCTAGCAGCCGCTCCGCACCCCGCCCAGCGTTTCGGGCGCTGCGGCTGTAAAGTGTCCGGAAGCGGACACCCGGCCCGTCCGCTTATGGACAATCTGGCCTCCAGGGATGTCCTTTGGCCCCGAAAAGCCGTGGCATGGATGTTGCGAACAGTGCTGTCATGCTCTCTCACATTCACCCGGACTTGCCCCAAGCGGACGCCGACGGCGCCGCCATGGACACCCCGCTGCCCGCGCGCCGCGGACGCTTGCTCGCCGCGGCTGGCGTCATCGCACTGCTGGCCGCCGTTGCCGCCGTGCTGATGTGGCGGATGATGCCGCAGGGCCTGTGGGTCGACGCGGCCAATGTACGCGTGGCCGTCGTCACCCGCGCGACGTTCCACGACGACGTGCTCGTGCGAGCCAGTGCAGCCCCCCTGCGCTCCGTGATGCTGGACGCGGTCGAATCGGGCCGGGTGGAGGAGGTGCTGGCGCGCGATGGCGCATCCGTCGCAAAGGGCGACGTATTGTTTCGCCTGTCGAACGCCCAGCGCCGGCTGGAACTGCTCCAGCGTGAATCGGAACGGGCGCAGCAGATTTCGAATGCGATGAACATGCGGATCGCACTCGAGGCCAGCCGCGCCGACCGGCGCCGGCGGCTGGCGGATCTCGAGTTCGCGGCGAGTGAGGCGGACAAGCAGTACCGCCGCAACCTGGCCCTCGCCGAGCAGGGATTCGTATCCGCGTCCGCACTGCAGGATGCAGCCGACCGCAGGACGCAGCAACAGCGCCTGTTGGCTGCGGAGCAGGCCGACGCGCGCGCCGAAGAGCGTATCCAGGCGAATGCCCTGCAGCAGATGGAGAAGGCCGGCGCGCGCCTGGAAACGGGCCTGCGGCTCGTCAGCGAGACCGTCGCGGCGCTGGAAGTGCGTGCGCCGGTGGCTGGGCGGCTGACCGACTTCCGGCTGCAGGTCGGCGAAACGGTCAAGCTCGACCAGCACCTCGGCCGCATCGACGATCCTGCCCGCTTCAAGCTGGCGGCCGAACTCGATGAGTATTACCTGAACCGCCTGGCCGCGGGACTGCAGGCGCACGCCGTCGTGAATGGCGTGCAGCATGCGTTGACCGTCAGCCGGCTCTATCCACAGATCCGCGACGGCAAGTTCGCGCTCGAACTGGCGTTCGACGATGGCGTCGCGCCGGCGCTCAAGCCGGGCCAGGGCCTGGAAGTGGCGATCACGCTCGGCGCGCCCGCGCCCGCACTGATGCTGCCGATGGAGGCGTGGATCGCCGACGGCGGCGGTTCCAGCGTCTTCGTGCTCGCCGCCGACGGGCGCAGTGCGCAGAGACGGACTATCCGCACCGGGCGGCGCAACGCCAGCCAGGTCGAGGTGCTGGCCGGCCTGGCGCCGGGCGAGCGCGTCATCGTTTCCTCCACCGCCGCCTATGGCCAGGCCGCGCGGCTCGCGCTGTCGCAGCCGGTCGGCCTGTCCATTCCAACCAAGGACGTGACACAATGAAGCTCAACGATACCCCATCCATTCACCCATCCACATCGCCCGGAGACACCATGCTAAAGCTCGTCAACGTGACCAAGACGTATCACGGCGGCGACGTGCGCACGCGTGCGCTCGACGGCATCAACCTGCAGATCGAGGCGGGCGAGTACCTGGCCATCACCGGCCCCTCCGGCTGCGGCAAGTCGACCCTGCTCGCGATGCTGGGACTGCTCGACACCCCGGACAGCGGCGAATACTGGATCGATGGACAGCAGGTCAGCCGCCTGGGCGAGGCGCACCTGAACCGGCTGCGGCGTGGACGCATCGGCTTCATCTTCCAGAATTTCAACCTGATCGAGGCACTCAGCGTGCAGGAGAACGTCGAGCTGGCCTTGCAGTACATGGACGTGACCGTGGCGGAGCGGCGTCGCCGCGCCGTCGCGATGCTGGAGAAGCTGGGCGTGGCACACCGTGCGCGTCATCGTCCATCGCAACTTTCCGGCGGCCAGCAGCAACGCGTGGCGATCGCGCGCGCCATGGTCCCGAATCCGGCCGTGCTGCTGGCCGACGAGCCGACCGGCAACCTCGATACGGCGCGCGGCGAGGAAGTCATGCGCCTGCTTCGCCAGATCAATGGCGAGGGCACGACCATCGTGATGGTGACCCACTCGCCGGCGCACGCGGCCCAGGCCTCGCGCACGGTGCGCCTGCTCGACGGACGGGTCGTGGTCGATGCCCTCCATGCGGCGTGAAGGAACGACGATGACGAGAGAGGACTTCACGATCGGCTGGCGCACGCTGGTCCAGGACCCGTTGTATTCGCTGGTGGTCGTGCTGGGGCTGGCGATCGGCTTCGGCACATGCCTGCTGCTGCTCGGCTTCGTACGCTATTCGTGGCAGTACAACGCCCACGTGCCGCATGTGGAGCAGGTCTACGTGCTCAAGCAGCGCGACAACCGGCAACCGACGGCGCCCTGGTTCGACCAGGTACCGCTGCTGCTGCACGCGACCGCGCTGAAGGCGCCCGGTGTCGACAGCGCGGCCGCGTGGCTGCCGACCCGGCCGCAACAGCTGACGGCGCGCATCAAGGGCCACCTGTACCGCCACGACAGCCTGACCGTCACACCCGAATTCGCCCGCACGCTCGGGCTGGCGGCGGTGCGGGGCGATCTGGACGCCACGCTGCGCCTGCCCGACAGCTTCGCCATCACGGAGGCCGGCGCGCTGGCGGCATTCGGCAGCGCCGATGTGATCGGCCGGACCATCGAGGTCGATGGCCAGTCCGTGCGCGTGGGCGCGGTCGTGCGTACGCCGCCCGCCAACACGACGATTCCTTTCGAGACCCTGTTCGGCCCGAACTCGAACCTGTCTCCGCCCGAGATCCGCGACGAACTCGTGACGGGCAGCCGCGGCTGGTGGGGCAGGATGCTGATCCGCGTAAAGCCGGGTGCATCGATCGAGGCGATCCGCACCACCCTGCAAGAGGCGGTCGATCACGCCGCCGTGCTGCAGAAGATGCCGGCCGTGACGCGTGCCCGCCTTGGGGGACGCAAGGTCATGGATGTCGCGCTGGTCCCGCTCGGCGAAGCCTATTTCGATCGCGACCTGGCAGCCAACAACCTGGCGCGGCCGGGACCGCGCGGCGACCGTGCGGTGGTGGCCGGTTTGGGCGCCATCGCCCTGCTGATCCTGGCTCTCGCGGCGATCAACTACGTCAACCTGGCGACGGCGCGCGTAGTCCGGCGCCAGCGCGAGATCGCCATGCGCAAGGTACTGGGTGCGAGCCCGCGCCAGATTTCCATGCAATTCATTGCCGAGGCCCTGGTGGTCGCGCTGCTGGCGACGGGCCTCGGCCTGCTGCTGGCCTGGCTGGCGCTGCCGCTGTTTGCGACCCTGGTGGAGCGCGACCTCGGCGGCATGTTGTCGCTCTCGAACGTCGGCGCGGCGCTGGCGCTGGGCCTGTTGCTCGGCCTGGCCAGCGCGGTCAACCCGGTGTGGACGGCACTGCGCGTGGCCCCGCATGGCGCGCTGAGCGGGCGCCAGGACAGCGAATCGGTACGCGCCGGCCAGGTGCGCAAGCTGATGACGGTGCTGCAGATCGGCGCGGCGATGGGCCTGGCTTGCGTGACGCTCGCGATCACGTGGCAGACGCGCCATGCGCTGGCGCGCGCACCCGGATTCGATCCGGCGCCCCTCCTGATCGTCGACATGGAAGGTGGCACGAACCCCAAGCACAGCGCCGCCGCACGTGGCCTGATCGCGGCCCTGAAGGCCAACGGCGCGGTGGCGGGCGTGACCGTCAGCGAAGACGCGGTCGGCCGCCATGACGCCGCCTGGTCGCGCGAACTGCGCCGGCCAGGCGTGGCCGACGTGCGCGTCGAAATGAAATCCGTCAGCGCCAACTTCTTCGAGCAGTATGGCATCAAGCCGGTCGCAGGCCGGCTGTTCGACCCGCGCATCGACGCGGACGAGGCGACCGAACCACTGGTCGTCAACGCGGTCGCCGCACGCCAGCTCGGCTTTGCCGCTCCGGCCGCGGCGATCGGCCAGACGGTGGTGTTCACGAATTTCGACGACACCGTCGTCTACAAGCGGATCGTCGGCGTCGCGCCGGAACTGCGCTTCCATTCCTTGCGGGAGGCGCCGGCGGCGATCGGCTACGAATTATGGATTGCCGGCTCGACGTTGACGGTGAAGGCGGCGCACTCGCTGCCCGAAACCGAAGCGGCGGTGCGCGCGCTGTGGCCGCGCTGGTTCCCGGACTCGGTGCTGACGATGCATCACGCAACCGATGTGCTGGCGGCCGATTATGCCGAGGACCGGCGCCTGGCCCGGCTCATGGCCATCGCCACCGGTATCGCGCTGGCGATCGCGGCCTTCGGCACCTATGCGTTGGCCGCCGATGCCGTCCAGGGACGGGCGCGCGAGATCGTCCTGCGCAAACTGTATGGCGCGCGCAAGCGCGATATCGGCCTGCTCATGCTGCGCGAGTTCGGCGCGCTGACGCTGGCGGGGGCCGTCATCGGATTGCCGGTCGGCGCACTCGTGGGCGAGCGCTACCTGTCGTCGTTCGTCGAGCGCGCACCCTTCGGCTACTGGAACGTGGCGCTGGCCTTTGGCGCCAGCGCCTGCATGGCGCTGGTGGCGATAGCGCATCACGCCTGGGGCGCCATGCGCATGGCGCCCGCGGAAGCGCTCAGGGGCTGAAGTTCAGTGCGGCCGCTGCGCCGCCCAGATCAACACCATCACGACGATGAACGGTAGCCAGAGCATCCGGCGATAGCGCACCGACAGCCAGTACAGCGCCAGCATGGCCAGGATGGGCACGTTGCTGCCGAGCTTACGGCTCAGCAGCAGCGCGATCAGGCCCTGCAGGGCGATCGCATGCCACGTCATGCGTCCGCCGCCCACGAGCAGGGGATTGCGGCGCGCGATGCGTTCGCCGCGCGCCGCGTCCCCGTCGTCCGTCCGCTCAGGCTTGGGCGTTGGCTGCTGCTGCTGCGTGGCGTCCGCTTTGGCCAGCTTGCGTGCCGTGTCGATCTGCTCCTGCGTCTGTTCCAGCACCGGCGCGGCCGGCGCGCCGGCCTGCCAGAATCCTGCCCACGGCGCCTTGCCTTGCGCGGCCAGTGTCCGGAACTGCCCGCCGGCGCGCCCGGGGCCGAAGGCCGGCACTGGAACATCGCTGCTCCATTTCGCCCGCGCGGCGCGCACGCGTGCGAGCAGCGGCGCGCCCTTGTCGGCATCCACCATCCGGATGAACAGGGCATAACCCTCCAGCGCCGCCAGCACGTTCTCGTTGCCATTCCACTGCTTGCCGGCCGGGCCGTCCTTCTCGACCTGGAACAGCACCGCGCGGAAGCGCCGCAGCGTGGCGCGGTCCACGGACGGCTTCTCGTTGACGACGATGCCGGTCACGCTCTGGCGCGCATGGCTGCGCATCACGTGCTGCTTGTCCGGATGGGGCGTGAATCCCTCGTCGACCACGATCTGGCGCACGCGCCACAGCAGCTTGCCGGCCTGCCTGCGGACCGACTCGTCGCCGGAAAACGTGAGGTCGTCGGCATAGCGCGTGTACCGGAAACCCAGCCGCGCCGCCGCGCCCTGCAGCCGCGCGTCCAGGCGCCGGCACAGGATATTGGTCAGCGCCGGGCTCGTAGGCGCGCCCTGGGGCAGCACGCGTGGACCGTGGGCGACGTAGAACGTTTCGCCGTCCACGTCCACTTCTTCCGTGGCCGATTCCGTGCACAGCAGGGCGAGCGTGGTGGCGACCTGCTTGCCGTAGCCAAGCTGGGTGAACACGCCGCGCACGCGCGGCAGGGCGATCGACGGGAAGAAGTCCTTCAGGTCGACGTTGATGACGACGGCCTGGCCGACGTGCGGCGTGGCGTTGCTGACGATGGAGCGTCCCTTCAGGAAGCCGTGCGCGGCCGGGTGGACCGGTGCGCGCGCGAGGACGTTGTCGAGTACCCAGTACTGGGCCCGCTTCAGGCGTGGCATCGGCGCCGAGATGATACGCAGCCCGCCGGTCTTCTTCGGCATCGCGAAACGGCGGTAGTGGCTGATACGCGACACGCGCCGCTCGAACGCGAGGAAGCGCAGCTCTTCCAGCGACACGCCCATGGTGCGCGCCAGGTCCTGCGCAGCGTGCATGGGCGGCAGCGCGAGCCGGGCCAGCCGGTCGGCGTCGCTGTGCGCCTCGTTCAGCCCGGCCGATACGCCGGCGCCCAGGTACAGCACTTCCTGCGCGCGCCGCGCGTGCCACGCCAGCGCGCGCTCGTGACGTTCGCGCGCGCGGCGTTGCCTGGTCTCTTCGCGGCGAGCCTTCGCCTGGGCCATGCGCTCCTTGCGCATGCGCTTGAGCGCCTGTACCGGATCCTCGACTTCGCGCAGCTCGCGTCCGAGGGCAGTCAGGGCCTGCTGGAGTTCCGTCTCGCGCCGGATCAACTGCTCCGCTTCGGTCAGCGACTGGTCGTCCTCGGGCCAGAAGCCGAGCCTTTTCATTTCGGCGAGCGTGACTTCCGTGCGTGACGACGCACGGACGCGGGCATACAAGGCCTCGCGCGTGGAGGCGGATGTCGGATTGGCGCTCATGGGCATACCCCGTGCGGGGTCGGAGAGATAGGTAACAGGCGCGGCGGGAACGTCATCGAAGGGCCGGCAGGACTGGCGTGCTCAACTCGACGCCAAACGACGCTGGTAGCGCTGACGTAATTCGGGGAATTCACACCGACTCGCGCTACCAGCGTCTGTTTGGCACAGTGAAGAGCGCGCCAGTGACGCATGGGGAGGGCTGAATACGTGGACGGCGATCCACCGTCCGGTTTGCAAGAGCCATCCCGCCGCACCTGTTGAGGAAAGTATAACATCATGCCGCCACCTCGCGCCGTGCATGCGCGAGCCGCAGCGCCAGCATGTGGGCGCACGGTCCGTGACGCAGCCGGTGCTGCGTGAACTGGTTGCATTCGCAGGTGCCGTCGGCGATGCGCTGGTCGGCGTCGAGCACGAGCGCGGTCCGGTAGCGCCGGTCGCCACTGCGCGCTACGCCGGACAGGCGCACGGCGCCGTCGGGCAAGGCTTCGGCGGCCGCTTCGTTCAATGCATGCAGCGCGACGATGGCCGCCGCTTCCTGTTCGGCGGTGCTGGCGAAACGCAGGTCATCCAGCGGCAGCGGATCGCGCGCCAGTTCGCGCAGGCGGTACACGCCCAGCGCGAGGTCGTGGATCACGCGGCCGGCCTGCGTGTACAAGGCCAGCGCGCGCTCGACGGTGATGCGTGCGAGGCCCGTCTCCGCCGCCAGCTGGTCGCTCGTCGCGAACCAGCGCTGCGCGAGGGCCGTGTAGACGCGCGCCTTGCTGTCGGCGTCGACGTCGCCGCGCGGCGCCAGCAGGTCGAACTGGCCGGCGCGCGACCAGTCGTTCGCGACCCAGCCCGACAGCCCGAGCGTGAAACGCATGCCGGGCAGGTCGGCGATCCAGAAGCTGGGCATGCCGTTGCCCATCAGGTGCACCGTGAAGCCGCGCGCCAGCGGCAGCAGGCGTTCGAGCAGCAGCAGGCGGCGGCGCCCCCAGATGCGGATCTCCTCGGCCGCGCCGCCCCGGTAGATCGAGCGCCGGCACACGATTTCGACATTCCACGGCTCGAACAGCGCGCGTACCGGTTCGCCCGGCACGAGGATGAAGCGGATCGAGCGCGGGCCGGCACGCTCGCGCCGGCGCCGCAGCACGTGGCAGAAGTTGTGCAGGTCCATCGGATGCAGGTCGAGCCGGCGCGCCGGCAGTGTCATCGCGCTGCTGACCTGCAGGAAGCCGCGTACCCAGGAATCGGGCACGTCGATCTTTTCTTCGATGAAGGCCGGGTCGTCCGCCGTGGTCACCTTGAAGCCGCCGGGATCGATGGCGAGGCGCGTCGTCTTGTAGTCGCGGATCTTCTGGAACTCGTCGTACAGCGCCTCCGAGTAATCGATGTTCGTGGTCCCGCAGGCGAATTCGCCGACGTGGTCGAACATCTCATGGTCGCAGCTGAGCGACGCATAGCTCGATTCGTCGCGGCTGAAACACTCGAAGAACACGCGGTCCGGATGCACGGTGATCACGGGGTCGAGCACGATCCACAGGTCGCGGTTGGTCAGGAACAGGTAGCTGAAGAACTTCGCCTGCGCCTTGTGGAACGGCGCCATGACCTTGTCCTTGCGCGCGCGGATTGTCTTGAGTTCTTCCAGCAGCGGCGCCTGGCGCGCGCGCAGCTCGCTTGACCGGGCCTGGTATTGCGCCAGCAGGCCTTCCTCGTTCGCGGCCAGCCACGCCTTGTAGGCGCTCTTGTCGGGCGCCTGGTAGCGCTGGTCCGCGGTGACGACGTCGTGCAGGGCCGACATCGCCTCGCGGAACGGGACGCGCCGGTTCACGTCCGCCACGAAATACGTCGGCGGGCGCAAGGTGTCCGGCGCGAAGCGCATCTCGGTGGACGAGGCGCCGTTGTCGACGCTCGTTGCGCCGTAGTAGCGGTACTGGAATCTCATGGCAAGGAGCGGGTCGGAGGGAGGACGGCCGGGGACCGGACTGTCATCACGGCAGGCAGTTGCGGATAGTGCTGCTGGATCGCGCGCAGGGCTTCGATGTAGCGCGCCTTGTCCCTGACAGCCACGGTGACGACCTGGCGCGCGAACAGCTGCGCGACGAAGGCGGCGATGTCTTCGGACAGCAGGGCCTGCCGCGCCAGAAAATCCTGCACGCGGTCCTTCGCCGTGCGGCCGCGGTCGACCTGCGAGAGCACGGTCAGGAAATAGGATTCCAGGCGGCGCAGCCTGTCGACGTCGCCCGCGCTCGCGCTTTCCAGCCAGCTGCTCACGAACAGCTGCATGTTCGCCGACGGATGCTGGCTGAGCTTGAACATGAAGTCGGCGGCCTCCTCGATGTCGACATGGGTCGTGATCATCGCCCGGCCGAAGCGCTGGGCGGCCGGGTCCACGTGGTCGCACAGGCTGACAAGCAGCAGCGGCGTCCAGTCGTCGTGCGTGCAGACGCTGCCGAAATAACGGATGGCGAACTCACGGGTGTCGTCGAACCGGCTGTCGAACAGGCGCAGCGCGGCCTCCAGCTGCGCCCGCGCGCGGGCCGGATGCGCTGCGAACGCCGCGTAGGCCCAGCGGCGCACGGCGGCATTCTGGTTGCGGCCGAACGCGGCCCAGTCCGCGACGTCGAACTGCAGCGCGTCGAACCGGTCGACGAGTGCCGCGCCGAGCCGTTGTGCGCCTTTGCTGCGCGCGGCCAGGAGCCGGCGCAGCAGGTCGGGGTCGGCCAGCGCCGGCGTGTCCGCCAGCGGTCCGGTGACCCAGGCCAGCAGGTCGGCATGCATGTCCTCGCCGGTCTCGCCGCGGAACAGGCCGTCCAGCAAGGCCGGCAGCAGTGCCGCCGCGAACATGCGGTCCGCCGGCGCCAGGCGCGCGATGACGGGACCGATCGCGCGGCGCACGCCGGCATCCGGTGCGCACGCGAACACGGCGACCAGGTCCGCCTGCGTGGCCAGCATGGCGTCGGGCAGGCGGCCGAACAGTTGCACGCCGGCGGCGCGCACGTCCGCGTCGGGGTCGCGCAGCAGCGCGGCCAGCAGCGGCGCCGGCAGGGTGGACGGTGCTGCCGCGTGCAGCAGCAGCCAGCGGCAGGCCAGCGCACGCACCGGGGCCAGGCGATGCCGCAGCAGCAGGACGAGGCGTTCGTAGGGCGCCTGTTCCGCGGCGGCGCGCAGCGGTTGCTCGAGGGCCCGCAGCAGGTCGGACGCAACGGTCGCGACACGGGGCGCGGCGTCATCCAGGTCGGCGCACTCGTCGAGCCAGTCGAGCAGGCGCAGGACGATCGCTTCGGGCTGGCCCGGCAGTCGCAGCGCCGCCTGGCACAGGAGCCAGCCCTGGCGCCGTACCGCATCGAGCGGCGCGCACAACACCGCGACGACGAGGGCTGCGTCGGCGGCATAGCCGTCCGGGGCGCGGACGATGCAGTCGAGCGCATACTGCAGCGCCTCCGGCAGCGTCGACTGGATGAACAGCATCAGCCACGCGGCGTCCGGCACGCCCGGTTCGAAGCGCCGGCGTGCCGTCTCGAACGCGAAGCGGGCACTCGGTGCGTAGGGACTGCGCAGCAGTTCGCGCAGCGTGTCGGGCAGCAGCGCGGCGCAATACGCCGTGTTGTCGGCCAGCGCGCGGGCTGCGAAGGCATGCACGCCTTCGCAGCGGCTGTGCCGCATCAGCCAGAGCAGGGCGTCCGGGTTGCGGTCCCACAATTCCGGGAAGGCTTCCTGGCGGACGCCCTCCGCCAGGCGCGCGCCGTCGTGGTACCAGCTCAGGCCCGAGGCGCTGTGGCGCAGGCCAGCGCGCTCGCGCAGCAGGTGGTTGAACAGGGGCCAGTGGCCGTAGCGGTCGACGATGCGCCCGGTCGTGCGGACGTTGGCGTCGCGGTCGTCGTAGGTGGCCAGGACGCCCAGCGCCATCGGGATGAAGTCGGGATCGGCGTCCTGGCCCAGGCGGCGCAGCGTGCGCCAGCCGCGCCGCAGCAGGTAGTGCCGCGTGGTACCGCCGTACGCCACCGTGCTGTCCGGGCGCGCCGCCTCCTGGGCGAAGGACTGGTAGCGTCCGTGCGCATACACGTAGCGTTGCGGGGCATGTGCCGTCGTTTCGAAGCGGCGCTGCAGCAGGCCGAAGATCTCGCCGTCGGCGCGCATCTCCGCCATCTTGTAGATGTGGCGCAGCGCGCGGAAGCTGCCGGCGACCAGTGGTGTCGCGCGCAGCACGGCCAGCAGCAGGCGCCGCGCCAGCGGCCGGAAGTCGTCCGCCTGCGCGACCTGGTCGAGCTGGTCGAGCCAGGCGTCGAGGGGCAGGTTGCGCCAGCCATTCCCGGTGGCGGCGCGCGCCAGGATCGTGTCGGCGTCGCTGTGCTCCCATGCGCCGCGCAATTCGTCCGGCCAGGCCGCGATGATGTCCCGTGCATGGTCCGTGCGTGCGTCGGCCCCGGCCAGTGCGAGCCAGGCGTGCAGCGCCGCACGCCGGACGGCATCGCTGGTGCTGCGCGTCGACAGGTGGCGCAGCGCGTCGGCCGCGCCGGCGTCGCCGCAGCGGCCGATGGCCCAGGCGATGCAGTAATCCTGCATGGTGTCGCCGCGTTCGATCAGGTCGACGAGCGTCGGCACTGCGGCGCGTAGGCGGCGCTCGCCCACGCGCCAGAGGGTGCGGTTGCGCTGCGCCTGTGTGAGCTGCTTCCAGCTGCCGCGTTCCAGCCGCTGCAGCAGGGTGCGGTCGGCATCGGTCGTGGTCCGGGCCGGCGTCGCCGCGGCCGCGGCGTCCGATGCCGGACGCGTGGCGGGAAGCGCCTGCGATTCCTCGCCCGGGGCGGCGAAACCCTGCGCGATCCGTTCCGTGACGGCGAGGTGGAACAGCGTTTCGGCCGTCGCCAGGTCGACCGGCTGCGGCGTGCGCGTCGTTTCGCGCCATTCCTCGCCCATGCGGCCCTGGCGCAGGTTGACGAGGTAGCGGTCCGGTGTGCCCGGCGCGGCGCACAGTTCGATTTCACAATGGACGATGCTGTCTTTTTGCCGCCGGACGAAGCTGGCCGTTCTGATCAGTTTCACGCGCCACCCTCGTGGTCTATAGGATCTTGCATTCTATATATCATTGCCATGTTGGTAAATATGCGTTGCCGCGATCGGATGATCTGGTGTGCATCAGCGTTTGACCTGCGTGCCGCCTCTCTGTAGACTCGAATGATTGCGCTACCAAAAATAATGACAAGCAATGTTACATAACATCCGGGGGCCGTCGGTCATTCAACGGAGGAGACGTTCATGCAGCGAAGTACCAGTACGGATTCATGGCGCGCGTTCGGCGCATCGATACGGCAGCGTGTGGCAGGGTTGATGCATTGCCTCGCGCTGGCAGCGGCCGGATGCCTGCTGGCGGGCCAGGCCCACGCCATCGGCACGGCGCGGTTCGTCGACACGGAGGGCAAGGACGGCGTGTCGCTGGTCCGCGCCGGACATGCGGCGCCCATCGTCGTCGGGAAGGATGAGTTGCCTGGTGTGCTGCGTGCCGCGCGCGACCTGCAGCGCGATATCGGCAGCGTGACGGGCAAGACGCCGCAGTGGCAGGTCGACAGTCCGGCACCGGCGGATGACGTGATCATCGTCGGGACCCTCGGACGGCACGCCCTGATCGATCGCCTCGCGCGACAGGGCAAGATCGACACCCGGGCGTTGGCCGGCCAGTGGGAAGGCTTCGTCATCCAGGCGGTCGCCGATCCGATGCCCGGCGTGCGGCGGGCGCTGGTCGTCGCCGGCAGCGACAAGCGCGGCACGATCTACGGGATTTATACGCTGTCCGAACAGATCGGCGTCTCGCCCTGGTATTGGTGGGCCGACGTGCCGGTCGTCCGGCACCGCTCGCTCAGCGTGCCGCTCGACACGCGCATCATGGAAAAGCCGACCGTCCAGTACCGTGGCCTGTTCCTGAACGACGAGGCGCCCGCGCTGACCAATTGGGCGAAAGAGCGTTTCGGCGGCTTCAACCACAAGTTCTACGAAAAGCTGTTCGAGCTGATGCTCCGCATGCGCGCCAATTACCTGTGGCCGGCCATGTGGTACTCGTCGTTCCATGACGACGACAAGGAAAATGGCGCGCTTGCCGACATGATGGGCATCGTGATGGGCACCTCGCACCACGAGCCGATGATGAGGGCGCAGCAGGAATGGAAACGCTACGGCAAGGGACCCTGGGATTACCACCGCAACGGCGACGTCCTGCGTGACTTCTGGGCGCAGGGCCTGCGCAATACGCGCGATTACGAAAAGGTCATCACGATGGCCATGCGTGGCGACGGCGACGAGCCGATGTCCGAAAGCGCCAACGTCGAGCTGCTGCAGCAGATCGTCCAGGACCAGCGCTCGAACATCCGCAAGGAGCTCGGCCAGGAACCGGACAAGGTGCCGCAGTTGTGGGCCCTGTACAAGGAAGTGCAGGAGTATTACGAGAAGGGGATGCGTGTCCCGGACGATATGCTGCTTCTCTGGTGCGACGACAACTGGGGCAATATCCGCCGCCTGCCCACGGCCGAAGAACGCAAGCGTACCGGCGGCGCGGGGATCTACTACCACTTCGACTACGTCGGCGGTCCCCGTTCCTATAAATGGTTGAACGTGACCCAGATCGCCAAGGTGTGGGAGCAGATGCATCTCGCGAACGAATACGGCGCGAATCGCCTGTGGGTCGTCAACGTGGGCGACCTGAAGCCGATGGAAGTGCCCACGGAATTCTTCATGACCTACGCGTGGAATCCGCAAGCCTGGCCCGCGGAGCGGCTCCCCGACTACCTGCATGCCTGGGCCGCCCGCGAATTCGGCGCCACGCACGCGGAGAGAATCGCGTCCATCGTCGACAGATACACGCGCTACAACGCGCGCCGCCATCCGGAACAGCTGGAGCCCGATACCTACAGCCTGGCCAACTACGACGAGGCGGAGCGCGTGGTCGCCGACTACAACGCGCTGGCCGACGAGGCGGTGCGGGTCGGCCGCACGCTGCCCGCGAACATGCGCGACGCCTATTTCCAGCTCGTGGAATATCCCGTCCGCGCGTCCGCCAATGCCCTCGACATGGTCGTCTCGGCCGGCCTCAATCGCCTGTATGCGCGCCAGGGCCGCGTGACGACGAACGACATGGCGGCGCGCGTACGCCAACTGTTCCAGCGCGATGCCGATCTCGCCGCCCGCTACCAGCGCGACACGAGCGGCGGCAAATGGAATCACATGATGTCGCAGACGCGGTTCGGCTACACCAACTGGGACCAGCCCTACCGTGACGTGATGCCGGCCGTGTCGGAACTGCGGGTCCCCGCGCCCGGACAGCTGGCGGCGCCGAACGGCATCCATCCTTCCGACCAGATGGGCGTGGCGGTCCAGGGCGATCCCATCGCCTGGCCGGTCTTCCCGATTCGCCAGCTCGCGCTGCCGCCGCTGGACGTGTTCGAAAAACAGCCGCGTTACGTCGAGCTGTTCAATCGCAGTGCCCGGCCGTTCGATTACGCGATCACGGCGAGCCACCCCTGGATCCGCCTCAGCCAGTCGTCCGGGCGCGTGAGCAAGGACCAGCGCATCGTCGTCGACGTGGACTGGAACGCGGTCCCCGCCGGCACCACGGTGGCGTCGTTGACCATCAGCGGTCCGGACAAGGCGCGCGTCGACGTCAAGGTGCCTGTGCACAGGCCGGCCGACCTGACGCCCGAATCGGCGCAGGGGCATGTGGAAACCCAGGGCGTCGTGGCGATCGAGGCCGAGCACTACAGCCGAGCGCTGGCGCCGTCCGGTCGCCAGTGGCTCAGGATTCCCGGCTATGGACGCACGCTCTCCGGCATGAGCACCGTGCCCGTCGCGGCGGGCGCGCTGTCGGTCGCGGATGGCATGCGCCTCGAGTACGACGTGAACCTGTTCACCGCCGGCGCACTGAAAGTGCAGGCCGTCCTCGGTCCGACGCTCAAGTTCCAGCCTGGCGCGGGCTTCCGCTACGCGGTCTCGATCGACGACGAGACGCCGCAGGTGGTCAACGTCCATGCCGACGGATCGGAACAGTATTGGAGCACGATCGTGTCCGACAACGCCGCGCAGTTCGTGACCACGCATCATCTGGCACGGCCCGGCCGCCACACGGTGAAGTTCTGGGCGCTCGACCCGGGTCTTGTCCTGCAGCGTCTCGTCGTCGATGCGGGCGGGCTGCGGCCCAGTTATCTCGGTCCGCCCGAAAGCCCGTATCGTCCGGTCAGGGAGGTCAGCGGATCTCCAGCAGCGCGATCAGCTCCCAACTGATCAGGCCAAGTCCGACCAGCGAGACGACGACCGTCATCGTCACCTTGCGTCCCGCGCACAGCACGGCGCGCGCGTCGACGCCCAGGCCGAGGGCGGCCATCGACATGCTGGTCAGCCATCCGGACGCCGCATGTGCCGGCTCCAGCGCCACGGCCGGCAGTGCGCCGGCGGAGCGCAGCGTCATCAGGAGAAGGAAGCCGACGATGAACCACGGGACGAGCTGCGCGAGCCGCGGCGGCGACCGCCTGCCGCTCCTGCGCCGGGACAGCGCCAGCGCGAGCACGACGGGGCCGAGCATCAACACCCGTATCAGCTTGACCAGCGTGCCGACCTGCAGGCTCGCCTGCGACACCGGCGCCGCCGCGGCCAGGACCTGCGGCACGGCATACACGGTCATGCCGGTGAAGACGCCATATTGCAGTGGCGTCAGTGCGAGCACCCGGTCGAGCAGCGGCAGCATGAGCACGACGACGACGCCCAGCACGGCCGTGAATGCGATCGAGGCGGCGACGTCCCTGCCGTCCGCATCGATGACC
>Ga0207705_10001576_pt1 | contig 18123 bp, 16 predicted proteins | sample KBSC13metaG_FD_184314 | JGI IMG/M metagenome (GOLD analysis project Ga0207705, IMG submission 184314) | Corn rhizosphere microbial communities from Kellogg Biological Station, Michigan, USA - KBS C1-3 metaG (SPAdes) (version 2) | ecosystem: Host-associated > Plants > Roots > Rhizosphere > Soil ...
GTGGGGCTGATCCGCCGGTATCACTGAGGGCCGGGCCACCCACTCCGCGGCGCATTCGGCCTGCATTCGCCGCTCTCAGGGATCGGCGTGGTAGGCGAACTCCACCAGATAGACCCGGTCGCCGGGACCATGCCTGGCGACCTTCAGCAGATCGATGACCCCAAGGAACCCCGACCTGCGAGCCAGGTCGGGGGTAATGTCCTGCAGCGCAATCTCCCGGATCGCCGTGACCTCGATCGCGCCGGAACCCAGCCGGTAGCGGCCGCCGACCTTCACGCGCGGGGTCTGCCAGATCCGCACGCTGCAGGTCACCTCTCCGCGCATGACCGGCTCGCGCAGGCGCTTGGTGAACATCATCTGGTGTCGACGCCCCAGGTCCAGGGCCGCCGGCCACGCAGGTCCTGGGCCCAGGCCGCGCGCCATTTTCCGGGCCCGTCGCGGTAGAGTTCGACCGCCCCGCCGCGCGCGAAATCCCGGCCCGTCAGGACGACCGGCGCCGCGCAGGCCTGCGGCGCGAAGTCGTTGCGCAGGATCACGACCTCTGCGGATGCGCAAAGCGCGGCCAGTCGACCCTCCTTCAGAGGACGCTTGAGGTTCCAGGCCGCCGCGACGCTGACCGGAGCCTCCGGAAGCGGCGCGCAGCTCCAAGTGTCGCAGTCATAGGCGCGATCGCGGTCTGCCTGCGTCTCCAATGGGGTCAAGCCGCGCCGACGGGCCCAGAGCTCTGCGCCGAACAGCTTCACGTCGGGCCGAAACAGCACCGCCGCCTTCGCTGAGCGGACCGCGACCGCCGCCCCGTCGGCGCTCGCCCAGACGTCGGGGAGCGCAGGCTTGGGCGTGAGGGTGATCGCCAACGCCAAGGGCAACCCGAGCCAGCGCAGCGGTCCCTTCCAGAGGCAGAGCCATAGCAGGCCGAGGAAGGCGGCCGGCAGGGTCCAGGCTGGGCCGCTGGCGACGACGATCTGGGCGAAGGGGGCGTTGGCGGCCGCGTGCGCGACCCGGTTCAGGAGGTCGATCGCGAAGCCCGCCACGTGCAGTGGCCAGCCGCCGAGCCCGAACGGGGCCAGGACCGCGCCCAGCGCCAATCCCGGCATCATCAGGAAGCCGGAGATGGGCTCGCTGACCATGTTGGACACCAGGCCCCAGGTGGAGACGCGGTTGAAGTGCTGCATGGCGAAGGGCGCGGTCGCCGTTCCAGCCACGAAGCTCGCGGCCGCCCCCGCCGCCGTCCAGGTCCAGACCCCCTGCACGATGCGGATCGGCCAGGGCGTGTTGATCTCCTTCACCGCGTGCGGCCAGACCTCCGCCAGGGCGACGAGCGCCGCGGTCGCGGCGAAGGACATCTGGAACCCGGGCTGGGTCACCGCCTCGGGCTGCAACAGCAAGACCGCCATGGCCGCCAGCGCCAGGGCGTGCAGGCTAATCGCCTGGCGATCGACGAGGATCGCGCCAAAGGCCACCGCCGCGGTGATCGCCGAGCGCTCGGCCGGCGGCGGCGAGCCGGAGAGCATTAGGTAGGCGGCGACGGCGGCGAGCGCGACGGCGGCGGCGATCTTCTTGCCGGGGACGCGCAGCGCCAGCCACGGCCAGGCGGCGATCCCGAAGCGCAGGATCGCGAAGACGAAGCCGCCCACGATCGCCATGTGCAGACCCGAGATGGAGATGATGTGGGCCAGGCCCGCGACACGCAGGTCGTCCACCTCCGCCTTGGGGATGAAGGCGTCGTGCCCCGTCGTCATGGCCGCGGCAAGGCCGCCCGTACGCGTGCCGAGCGTATCGACGATCCGCCGCGTCAGCTCCCAGCGAGCGGCGTTGATCCGCATGGTCAGACGCAGCCGCCAGGGCGCGGGCTCCGGCGCCGCCCAGGTTTGCGGCGGGCCGAGCGCGAAGCCCACACCGCCGACGCTCTGGAAGAAGGAATCGCGGGCGAAGTCGTAGGAGCCGGGGCTGGCGGGCGTCGGCGGCGCGTTGATCACCGCCAGCAGGCTGATCGGCTCGCCGGGGCCTGGCAAGTAACCGCCGCGCAGCGTCACATGCACCCGGATCGGCGTCGCCTTGGGCGGCCAGTCCCCGATCCGCGCCGGCGCGATCATCAGCCGTGGGCCGCTCTGCCCCGGGCTGATCACGTCGACGACCCAGCCTTCCAGCCGCTGGGGACGGCTTTGCGCCGGGGCGATCGGCGCCTTGACGTGATCGGACCGCAGCTTGGCCATTGAGAACCCCGCCAAGGCGCAGGCGGTCAGCACCAGGGCCGCGGTGCGGGCCCGCGATCCCCCCCATCTGGCCGCCGCCAGCAGAAGGCTGCTCGCCACCGCGACGCAGGCCAGCGCCACCCAGCCTTGCGGCTCGCGCAGCAGGGCGAAATAGAGGCCCGAGCCCGAGCCCAGCGCGACCGGAGTCCAGAGCGTCCAGCGTTCGGCCTGCCGCGCGATCTGCGCGCCCAGCCAGGCGCGCGCCGCCGCGAGGCTAGGAGCCCGCGGAATGCGCGTGCTAAGAGGCCCCGCCCAGGCGCCGAGCGCCGCAGCCTCTCCAGAGTCCTCGCCTTCGATGTCCGACCGCCCCGTCGTCACCCGCATCGCCCCTTCGCCCACCGGCGCCATGCACATTGGCACGGCCCGCACGGCGCTTTTCAACTGGCTATACGCCCGCCACACCGGCGGCAAATTCCTGCTGCGTATCGAGGACACCGACCGCGAGCGCTCCACCAAGGAAGCCGTGCAGGTGATCTTCGACGGCCTCGCCTGGCTCGGGCTGGAAGCCGACGAGACGCCGGTGTTCCAGGCGAGCCGCGCCGAGCGCCACATCACGGCGGTTGACGAGATGCTGGCGCGCGGCTCAGCCTATCGCGACTACATGACGCCCGACGAGTTGGAGGCCGAGCGGACCCTGGCGCGCGCCGAAGGCCGGGTCGTGCGCTCCCCCTGGCGCGACCGTTCGCCCAACGATGCGCCGGACCGGCCCTTCGTGGTCAGGCTGAAGGCGCCGACGCAGGGCGAGACGTTGATCGACGACCAGGTGAAGGGCCGCGTGACCTTCCAGAACAAGGACCTCGACGACCTCATCCTGCTGCGCACGGACGGAACTCCGACCTACAACCTGGCCGTCGTCGTCGACGATCACGAGATGGGCGTGACCCACGTCATCCGCGGCGACGATCACCTGAACAACGCCGCGCGCCAGACCCTGATCTATCAGGGACTGGGCTGGACTCCGCCGATCTGGGCGCACCTGCCGCTGATCCACGGGCCCGACGGGACGAAGCTCTCCAAGCGCCACGGCGCCCAGGCGGTGAGCGAATTCGCCGACATGGGCTATCTGCCGGAGGCGATGCGCAACTACCTGGCCAAGCTGGGCTGGGGCCACGGCGACGACGAGATCTTCACCGACGGTCAGGCGGTCGGCTGGTTCGACATCAAGGACGTGGTCGGCGCGCCGGCCCGGCTCGACTGGGCCAAGCTGAACCACCTCAACAACCACTACATCCGCCTGGCCGATCCTGCGCGCCTGGCCCGCCTGGTGGCCGAGATCCACAAGAGCCGCGACTGGCCGCTGCACGACGACCACCTGGCGGTCCTCGAGCACGTCATTCCGCATGTGCGCGACGGCGCAAAGACGACCCTGGAACTCGCCGACGCGACGGTCTTCGCCTTGAAGCGGCGGCCGCTGGAGTTGCCGCAGAAGGCGCGCGATCTGCTGACGGAGGAGACCCGCGGCCGGCTCGGGCGATTGCGCGCGGCCCTCGACGCCGCGCCCGCCTGGGACGTCCCGACGCTGGAGGCGACGAACCGCGCATTTGCCGAAAGCGAGGGCGTCGGCCTGGGCAAGATCGGCCCCGCGCTGCGCGCCGTGCTGTCCGGAGGATCGCCCGCGCCGGACCTTGCAGGCGCGCTCGTTTCCCTAGGGAAACAGGAAAGCCTCGGCCGTCTCGACGACGCGCTTTCGCTTACCGGCTAACGCGCTATAAGCCGTTTCGAACGAGCGTTTCACTCTAAGGCATTTCGGAGGTACGGCATGGCCGACACGGCGAAGATCAGCATCGGCGGCAAGACCATCGACCTGCCCGTCCTGAAGGGCTCCACCGGCCCCGACGTCGTCGACATCCGCAAGTTCTACGCCGAGAGCGACGCCTTCACCTACGACCCCGGCTTCACCTCCACCGCCAGCTGCGAAAGCAAGATCACCTTCATCGACGGCGACAAGGGCATCCTGCTGCACCGGGGCTACCCGATCACCGAGCTGGCCGAGAAGTCGAACTTCCTGGAGGTCTGCTACCTGTTGCTGCACGGCGAGCTGCCGACCGCAGCCGAGTACGCGACCTTCGAGCGCAACATCACCTACCACACGATGCTGCACGATCAGTTCGACAGGTTTTTCCAGGGCTTCCGTCGGGATGCTCACCCGATGGCGATCATGACCGGCGCCGTCGGCGCGCTGTCGGCCTTCTATCACGATAGCACCAACATCGACGATCCCGAGCAGCGGATGATCTCCTCGCACCGGCTGATCGCCAAGATGCCGACGATCGCCGCGCGGGCTTTCAAATACTTCCGCGGCCAGCCGTTCGTGCATCCGCGCAACGACCTCTCCTACGCGGAAAACTTCCTGAAGATGAGCTTCTCGGTCCCGGCCGAGGACTGGAAGCCCAACCCGGTGCTGACGCGGGCCATGGACCGCATCTTCATCCTGCACGCCGACCACGAACAGAACGCCTCGACCTCGACGGTGCGGCTGGCGGGCTCGTCAGGCGCCAATCCCTTCGCCTGCATCGCCGCCGGCATCGCCTGCCTCTGGGGACCCGCGCACGGCGGGGCGAACGAGGAGGCGCTGAACATGCTGAAGGAGATCGGCACCGTCGACCGCATCCCGGAATACATCCAGGGCGTGAAGGACCGGCGCTACCGGCTGATGGGCTTCGGCCACCGCGTCTACAAGAACTACGACCCCCGCGCGACCGTGATGCAGAAGACCTGCCACGAGGTCCTGGACGAGGTCGGCCACGGCGACGACCCGCTGCTGAAAGTGGCCATGGAACTGGAGCGGATCGCGCTTTCGGACGAGTACTTCATCGAGCGCAAGCTCTACCCCAACGTCGACTTCTACTCGGGCATCACGCTGCGCGCCCTGGGCTTCCCGGCGGAGATGTTCACGGTGCTGTTCGCCGTGGCGCGCACGGTCGGCTGGATCGCCCAGTGGAAGGAAATGATCGAGGACCCGAACCAGAAGATCGGCCGTCCGCGCCAGCTCTACACCGGCGCCACCCAGCGGCCTTACGTTCCGGTCGAGAAGCGCGGCTAGCGACTCCGCTCGGCCAGGAGCTTCAACACGCCATCGGCGGCGGCTTCGGACGGGTCCGGGCCGCCCCGCCCCATCCGGTCCAGCGCTGCATATTGCGCCAGCACCTGGCGGCTGCGCAGCTCGGCGTCGTCGAGGCGCAAGGCCACCTCGCGCGCGAGGTTCGGCCCGGTGCAGGCGTCCTGCACCAGCTCCGGGGCGACGAAGGCCTGCGCGGCGATGTTGAACAGGGTGATGTACTTCGTTCGGATCAGCCGGCGCGCGATCGCGTAGGTCACCGCGCCCAGGCGGTAGCCGATCACCATGGCGACGCCGGCCAGCGCCAGCTCGGTCGTGACCGTGCCCGAGCAGGCCAGGGCGACGGTCGCGGCCTTCATGGCGTCGAGCTTGCCCGCCTCGCCTTCGATCACATGCGCGCGGAAGCTCCAGCCGGCGACGCGCGCCTTCACCGTCTCAGCGACCGTGGGCGCGGCGGGAATCACGACATGAAGGTCCGGCCGGTCAGCCTTCAGGCGGCGCACGGCGTCCTCGAAGGCGGGCAGGATGCGCTCGATCTCGCCCGGGCGGCTGCCCGGCAGGACGAGAAGGATTGGGTCGGCCGCGCCCGCGCCGATCTGGGTGCGCAGGCGCTGCGGGTCGGCCCGGGAAAAGTCGAGCATCAGCGCGGAGTTGCCGACGAAGGTGACCGGCAGGCCCTCGGCTTCGAAATAGGGCGCGTCGAAGGCATGGATCGACAGCAGGTGGTCGACGGTCCGCGCAAGCGTCCTCGCCCTGCCCGGCCGCGTCGCCCAGACCTGTGGGCCGACATACTTGACGATCGGCAGCTTGGGATCGAGCCGGCGCAACCGCTGCGCCACACGCAGGGTGAACCCCCAGGAGTCGATCAGCACCGCCACGTCGGGCTTTTCCCGCGCCGCAAGCGCCGCCGTCTCGTCGGCGCGTCGCACAACCCGCCGATAGGCCAGCAGGCCTTCCAGCAGGCCCAGGATCGACAGGTCGGCGATGTCAAAGGGGCTCTGCACGCCTTCGGCCGCCATGCGTTGGCCGCCGACGCCCACGAACCGCACGCCATTTCCGAGCCGCCGCTTCAAGGCGCGGGCCAGCTGCGCGCCGCGGTCGTCGCCTGACGCTTCCGCCGCCACCAGCATGACGGTGAGCGGCGGGCTCACGGCGTCAGCGGATCCACGCCCAGGATGAAGACGCCGAGCTCGTCGGCGAGCTCGATCACCGCTTCGCGCTCGAGCACCAGCAACCGCCCGGTCTCCCCGACGATGCCCGCCAGGCCGGCGCGCGCCACCCCGCGGACCGTGGCGGGGCCAATGGTCGGAAGGTCCACGCGCGTCTCCTGGATCGGCTTGGCGGCCTTGGCCAGGACGCCGGCGGGCGCGTCGGGGCGGCCGCGCAGCGCCTCCGGCAGCTCCGCCACCCGCGCCAGCATCGCGTCGGTGCCTTCCGCAGCCTCCACCGCCAGCACCAGGCCGCGGCACACGGTGGCCGCCTGGCCGATGTCGAGCCGGCCGATGGAGCGGGCGACGTCGAGGGCGCGCGTGACGTCGGCCAGGTTCTCCTCCGAGGGCGAATGGCGGCCGAGGGGCCCGGCGCCCAGGCCCAGGTCTTCCATCACCTCGTGGGCGCCTTCGACCACGAAGCCCTCCTTCTCGAATTCGCCGACCAGCATGCGAAGCAGGGCGTCGTCGCCCTTACGCGCTGCGGCGATGGCCGCCGGCAGGGCGGCGAGCCCCCGCAGGTCCGGCATCAGGCTGGTGAAATCCGGCCGCGCCACCCGTCCCGCCAGGCAGACCGCCTGGCAGCCGGCGCGCCTCAGCGCCTTGAAGCACTTGCCGAGTTCAGCCAGGCCAACCTCGGCGCCCGCATAGCGCGCAAGCTCGTCGCCGGCGAAGCCTTTGAGGCGAACGACGAACAGCGGCCGTCCGGAGCGCAGGCAATGCTCGGCGATCTCGACGGGCAGGTTCCCGCCGCCGGCGATCAGCCCGAGCTTCTGCATCAGACCTCGCGTTCAGGCAGGCAGAGCGGCCGGTTCGCATCGGCGCGGATGAAGTCGATGATCTCCATGACCTCCGCCGAACTCGAATAGGTCTCCACCGTATCGTCGAGGCGCTCCTGGAAGGTGCCTTCGTCGGCGAACAGCAGGCGGTACGCCGCGCGCAGGGTGTTGATGGTCTCGCGGTCGAAGCCGCGCCGCTTCAGCCCCACCAGGTTCAGGCCTTCGAGGTGGGCGTGATTTCCCCAGACCGAGCCATAGGGGATCACGTCCTTCACGACCGCCGCCAGGCCGCCGATCATCGCGTGGCGTCCCACCCGGGTGAACTGGTGTACGGCCGCCAGGCCGCCCACGATGACGAAGTCCGCGATCTGACAATGGCCGCCCAGCGTCGCCTGCTTGATGAGGATGACGTTGTCGCCCACCACGCAGTCATGGCCGACGTGGGATTCGATCATGAAGAAGCCGTTGGACCCTACCCTGGTGACGCCGCCGCCATTCACGGTGCCGATATTCATCGTGGCGTGTTCGCGAATGATGTTGTCGTCGCCGATCACCAGGCGCGTGTCCTCGCCGCGATAGGCGGTGTGCTGTGGCGGCCCGCCCAGCATGGAGAAAGGATAGACCTGATTGCGCGAGCCAAGCTCCGTCGAGCCGTCGACCACGACATGGCTGTGCAGCTTGGTGTCGGAGCCGATCTTCGCCTTGTCGCCGACGACGCAGAACGGTCCGATGCTGACGCCATCGGCGAGCTCTGCGCCCCTGGCGACGATCGCCGTCGGATGGATCTCGACGCTCACTTGGTATCCACCACCATAGCCGCCCATTCCGCCTCGGCCGCCACTTTGCCGTCGACCAGGGCCCGGCCCTTGAACTTGAAGATGTCGCCGCGCGCGCGGGTGACCTCGACGGCCAGGCGCAGCACGTCGCCGGGGCGGACCGGCGCACGGAACCGGCAGTTGTCGAGCGACATGAAGAAGATCGCCTTGCCGGCCGGGTCGATCTCCAGCGACTTCGACATTAGGACCGCGCTGGTCTGGGCCATGGCCTCGACGATCAGCACGCCGGGCATGACCGGGTACTCCGGGAAGTGGCCCTGGAAGAAGGGCTCGTTCACGCTCACGCACTTGATGCCTACGATCGACTGGTTGGCGACGAACTCCTCGCAGCGGTCGACCAGCAGAAAGGGAATCCGGTGCGGGATGCGCGCCAGGATCTCGGTGATGTCGATATGGTTGGGAGCCTCGCCCACCGGCGCCTTGCGGCTCATGCGTCCCCCTCCTTACGTCCCGCCCGCCGGCTCACCCAGGCGACTTCGCGCATCCATTGCCGGACCGGCTTGGCGGGAAACCCGCCCCACGTGTCGCCTGCCGGGACGTCCCGCGTGACGCCGCCGGCCGCTCCGACCCTCGCGCCTTCGCCGACGCTGAGGTGATCGGCGATCCCGACACGGCCGCCCAGTTGCACGCCGTCGCCGATGGTCACGCTGCCGGAAATGCCGGTCTGCGCAGCCATCACCGTGTTGCGGCCGACGCGGACGTTGTGGGCGATCTGCACCTGATTGTCGATCTTGGTGTTCTCGCCCACGACGGTGTCTTCGAAGGCCCCGCGATCGACGCAGCTGTTCGCCCCGATCAGCACGCCGTCCTGTAGGATCACGCGGCCGAGCTGGGGGATGTCGATGAGCCCCTTCGGCCCGACCGTGGCCCCGAAGCCGGCCTCGCCGATGGCGGCGCCGGCCAGGATGCGGACCCGGTCGCCGATCAGGGCGAAACCGATGGTCACATTGGCCGAGATCTCGCAATCGCGGCCGATCGCGACGCCTGGGCCGATCACCGTGTTGGCGCCGATCCGGGTCCCGCGGCCGACCTGTGCGGCGGCTCCGATCACCACGCCAGGACCCAGCGTCACCTCCGGCTCGAGTTCGGCGCTGGGTGAGACCGCTGGCCCGGTCGCGAACCTGGGGCGATGCAGCCGGTGGGCCGCGGCGGCGTAGGCGGCCTGGGGCGAGGCGGTCAGCAGGGCGGCGCACCCCGGCGGCAAGGCGTCCGCGTCGGCGGGCAGGACGAAGCAGGCGCCCGCCCTGGTTTCACGCGCCTGCGGCAGGAACCGCCGGTCGCTGACGAACGTGACCGTATCCGCGCCGGCTCCCGCCATGACGGAGACCGCGCTGACCAGGCGTGCGCCGGTCGCAGGATCGGCCAGCCGGGCGCCCGTCACGTCCGCCAGGTCGGCGAGCGCGACGGGCCCAAGGTCTTCGAAGAAGCGCGGATCGGGCATGGTCTGCGTGCGGCGATCCGCTCGGCCCTTACTTCTTGGTCGGGGCCGCGCGGGGCGTCGAGGGTGTTTGCACGATCGGCGGCGCAGCAGCGCCGGCCGGCGCCTGGTCGAGCCGTTCGCGGTCGAAGGGGAATTGGGTGATCTTGGCGTTCAGGGCGGTCACCACGGCCGGCGTGATGTCCATCGCCGGGTTGGCGATCACCACGGCCGTGCGCTGCAGCAGCATGGAGCACGCGCGCTGCTGATAGACCTGACGGATCAGCGGCTCCATTTCCTGGAGGATGCGCTGCTCTGCCTTCCGCTCGGTCGCCTGGACCTCGCGGTCGCGCAGCTGCGCCTTGCGTTGCAGGGCGTCGGCCCGCACGCGGATCGCCGCGGCCTGGGTTTCAAACGACGTCTGGTCCAGCGACGCGCGGCGGCTGTCGAGCGACTTGGCGTCGTTGTCGAGCGTCGCCTTCTCGCCGTTCAGCTCGGCGTTCACCTGGGCCAGGATCTGCTGCATGCGGGTGCCGACGTATTTGCCGACGGTCGAGCCGCCGACGGTGTTCTCGAACGAGAAGATGCAGACGCCGGTCAGCGGCGGGCCATGGGTCACCTGCGGGGCCGCGGGCGCGGCGGCGGCCTGCGCCAGGGCGCTGGAGCTCGCGGTGATGGCGACGGCGGCGGCGCAAAAGCCCGCGACGATGGATTTGGTGGTCATGATATTCCTAAAACCGAGTTGCAGTTGAGAACCGGAAGGTTTCCGTCCTGTCGTACGGCTCCTTCTTGAGGATCTGGCTGAAGTCGAACTGGATCGGCCCCATGGGCGACTTCCAGCGGACGCTCAAGCCGGCGGTGGCGCGCAGGCCGAGATTGTCCTTGATCAGCGGGTCCCTGATGTTGAGTCCCGTCTGAGGATCGATCTTGCTCTTGTCGAAGCTGTCGAGCAGGCCAAGCGTACCGAAGTCGGAGAACAACGCGGCCTTGATGCCGTATTGCTCGGGCAGGAAGGTCGGCACCGTCAACTCCACGGAACCGATCGCATAGGCTTTGCCGCCGAGCGCATCGCTTTGGCCGCCGTTGGAGGCGAAGTTCAGGTCGCGCGGACCGATGCCGGCGGTCTCGAAGCCGCGGAAGCTGTAGCCGCCCTTGTAGAAGCGGTTGTTGATCCGGACGTGGTCGCCGCCCCAGCCCTGGATGATGCCCGCCGAGCCCACGACGCTCATGATGAAGGTCTTGTTGAAGCCGTGGTACCAGCCGCCGTCCGTGTCTGTGCTGACGTACTTCACGTCGCCGCCGATGCCGGCGAAATCCTGGTTGAAATTGATGTAGAAGCCGCGCGTCGGATTGATCGCGTCGTTACGCCGATCCAGGCGATAGCCGTAGCCGATCGACGAGGTCAGGAAGTTGCCCCGCTGGTCGCAGAGAGAGGTCGAAATGATCAACGCGCTGGCGTCGCAGAACGAAGGATCGATTTCGACGTCGTCAGTCCGGATGGTGTAGCGCAGCATACCCGTCGAGTTCAGGCTGAGCGGGAAACTCAGCCGCACCCCGGTGCCGATCGTCTGCTGCTTGTAGGCCTGGAACTGGCTGAGATCGTACTTGTAGTAATAGGCGTCGTAGCCGGCGCCGAGGTTGCGCCCCAGGAAGCGCGGCTCGGTGAACGAGAAATCCACCTGCTGGCGGAAGGAGCCCACGGAGATCCGGGCCCGGACGTTCTCTCCGCGCCCGCGGAAGTTCCGCTCGGTGACACCCAGGTCGACCACCAGCTGGTCGATCGACGAGTAGCCGGCGCTGAACGAAAGCTCGCCCGTCGGCTGCTCCTCGACCTTGACCTGCAGGCCCGTGCGGTCGGGCGCGGAGCCCGGCGTCTCGGTGATGTCGACGTCCTTGAAGTAGCCGAGCGCCCGGATCTGGTTCTTCGAGCGATCGACGAGCACGCGGTTGTAGGCGTCGCCTTCGGCGACGTTCATCTCGCGGCGGATCACATAGTCCAGCGTGCGGGTGTTGCCGACGATGTCGATGCGATCGACGTAGACGCGCGGCCCCTCCTTGACGTCAAAGTTGACGTCAACGGTCCCCTTCGCGCGATCCGGCACATACCGGGGCCGCACGTCCACGAACGCGAAGCCGGCGGCGCCCGCGGCGAAGGTGAGCGCGTCCGTCGCCTGCTCGATCTTCTCGTCCTGATAGAGCTCGCCGCGGTGGATCGGCACGAGCGCCTGCAGCACGTTCTTGTCGAGCTTCTTCAGGTCCGTCTCGACGGTGATCTTGCCGAACTTGTACTCGGGGCCCTCGTCGATCGTATAGGTGACCACGAAGCCGTTCTTGTCCGGCGACAGTTCGGCGACGGCGGAGCTGACCCGGAAGTCGTAGTAGCCGCGGTTGCGGTAGTACTTCCGCAGCTGCTCCTTGTCGTACTCCAGGCGGTCGGGGTCGTAGTTGGCGTTGGACGAGAAGAATTTGTACCAGTGCGACTGCTCGGTCACGACGACGTCGCGCAGGTCGTTGTCCGAAAACGCCTTGTTGCCGATGAAGTTGACGCGCAGCACGCCGCTCTTGGCGCCCTCGTCGATCTTGAAGATGAGGTCCACGCGCCGCTGCGGCAGCTCGACGATCTGCGGCGTCACGGTCGCCGAAATCCGGCCGGAGCGGCGGTAAAGCTCGATGATCCGCGCCACGTCGGCCTGCACCTTGGCGCGGGTGAAAATGCCGCGCGGGCGGATCGTCACCTCATCGCGCAGCTTGTCTTCCTTGATCCCCGAATTGCCCTCGAACAGCACGCGGTTGATGATCGGGTTTTCGACGACCGTGATCACCAGGTCACCGTTGGTGAGGTTCATGGTGATGTCGGAGAACAGGTCGGTGCGGAACAGCGCCTTATAGGCCGCGTCGATCTTGGCCTGGTCGACGGTCTCGCCCACCGAGATCGGCAGGTACGAGATCACCGTGGCCGGTTCGATCCGCTCGTTGCCCCGCACCAGGATGCGCTGCACGACGCCCGTCTGGATGGCGACTGGCGGCGGTGCGGCCGGCGCGGCGGGGGGCGCCGTCGCTGGGGCTGCCGGAGCGGGAGCCGGCTCGGGAGCGCCGGGCCGCGCCGTGCTGGTGGCTTCCGGCGCAGCCGTAGGCGCGGCCGGTGTCTGAGCGAACGCCAGGCGGGGCGTCGCGAGCGCGGTTGTGGCCAGAAGACCGGCAAGACCGGAAACTAGCGCAGCGCTGCGGGCGCGGTGTCTGTGCATCGAATCAGCCGTTGAGGAAAAGTCGGGGGTTAGGAGAATAGCCCGCCGATGAAATTGAACACACGCAGGCGCTGCAGATCGTTCACGGTGGCGAACAACATCAATCCGAGAACCAGCGCAAGGCCTACGCGGTACCCTACCGCCTGAACCTTGGCAGCAAGTGGGCGCCGCGCGACCGCTTCATAGGCGTAGAACAGCAGGTGTCCCCCATCGAGCACGGGGATCGGCAGGAGGTTCAGGAAGCCGATGCCGACGGAGATGTTGGCGACCAGCAGCAGGGCCGTCAGGAAGACGTTGAGCAGGAAGGTCGGGACGTCCTTCGAAAGGCTGGCGGTCTGCTTCGCGAGGTCGCCCGAAATCTGGGCCATGCCCAGCGGCCCGGAGATCTGGTCGGCGCTCTCGTGGCCGGTGACCATTCGCCCGATGTAGAAGACCGTCGTGCGGACGACATCCACCGTTCGGTCCACGCCGCCGGCCACGGCCTCGACGGGATTGTAGCGCTGGATTTCGCGATGTTGCGGCGGATCGGCGAACCGGATGCCGACCATGCCCAGGCGATGCATACGGCCGACGGCGTCGGCGACCTCGCCCCGCTCCGGCGTGGCGACCAGGTTCACCCGCTGATGCCCGCGCTCCACGACGAAGGGGATCGGCACCCCGGTTCGCAGGATGATCAGCTCCCTGACCGTGTCGAAGTTCTTCACCGGCCGACCGTCGGCCTCGACGATCAGGTCGCCCGGCTGGAAGCCGGCGCGGGCCGCGGGGCTGTTCGGCGTCACCTGACCGACCCTGGCCGGGGTGATCGGCTCGCCCAGGACCATCAGCATGGTCGCGAAGATGGCGATGGACAGCAGGAAGTTGGCGACGGGGCCGGCGGCGCTGATCACCGCCCGCTGCCAGATCGGCTTGAAGTGATAGTAGCCGGCCAGGGCCGCCTCCCCCTCGCGCGCCACCAGATCGCGCCGCAGCGAATCGAGATCGTCCTGGTCCGGCACGCTCGCGGCGTTGTCGTCGCCCGCGAAGCGGACGAAGCCGCCGGCCGGCAGCCAGCCCAGCCGCCACTCCACGCCCGACTTGTCGGTCCAGTGGGCCACCGCCTTGCCGAAGCCGATGGAGAACTGGTCGATCTTGGTGTGCAGCGCCTTGGCGGCCAGGAAATGGCCGAACTCGTGGACCGTGATCACCACGCCCAGGATGACGACGATGGGGATGACGTAGAACAGCAGGTTCGTCAGGATCGCGATCATCGGCCGTCTTCTAGTCCTTCAAGCCGGGGCCATAAGGCCGCTTACGACGTCGTCCGCCACGCGGCGCGCGGTCGCATCGGTGAGGCGGGCGGCTTCCACAGGATCGTTCTCCGGCCGCCCGAGCAGGTTACGGCGATCCATCCGCGTCAGGGTTTCTTCCACAGTTGCGGCGATATCAAGGAAGCCGATCCGGCGATCCAGGAAGGCCGCCACGGCGATCTCATCGGCCGCATTCATCGCCGTAGGCGCGACGCCCCCGGCCGCCAGCGCCGATTTCGCGATCCTGAGCGCCGGGAAGCGCTCGATGTCCGGGTCCTCGAAGCTCAGCGGTCCCATGCGCGCCAGGTCGAGCGGCTGTGCCGGCCACGGCAGGCGGTCCGGCCAGGCGAAGGCGCAGGCGATCGGCGCGCGCATGTCCGGCGGCCCAAGCTGGGCCAGCGTGGAGCCGTCGGCGTATTCCACCAGGCTGTGGACGATCGACTGCGGATGGATCAGCACGTCGATCCGATCCGGCGGCATGGCGAACAGGTAGGCGGCTTCGATCACCTCCAGGCCCTTGTTCATCATGGTCGCGGAATCGACGGAGATCCTCGCTCCCATGCTCCAGTTGGGATGGGCGAGCGCCTGCTCCGGCGTCGCGCGCGCCATCTGCTCGCGCGACCAGCCGCGGAACGGGCCGCCCGACGCGGTGAGGATCAGGCGCGCCACGTGCTGGGCGTTGGAGGGGGCGAAGACCTGGAAGATCGCCGAGTGCTCGGAATCGACCGGAATCACCGCGCCGCCCGCCAGCTTGGCCGTGCGCAGCAGCGCTGGGCCCGCGCAGATCAGGCTTTCCTTGTTGGCCAGCGCCACGACCGCGCCCGTTTTCGCCGCCGCCAGCGTCGGGGCGAGCCCCGCGAAGCCTACGATGGCCGACATCACCCACTGCGAGTCCGCCGCCGCGGCTTCGGCGACCGCGGCCGAGCCGGCCGCCGTGCGAATGCCCGAGCCGGCGAGCCGCTCCCGCAGGCGCGGCAGGGCGGACTCGTCCTGAATGACGGCCATCTGCGGCCGCCACGCCAGCGCCTGATCGGCCAGCCGCTCGACGTTGCGGCCGGCGGCCAGCGCCACGATCTCCACCTCCGCCCCGGACTGGGCGAACAGGTCGAGCGTCGAGACCCCGATCGATCCGGTCGACCCCAGGATGCTGACCTTGCGCGGCAGGCTCAATGTCCCCATCCAATCTCGTTGGCCAGGCGCGCGGCGGCCATGACCACGACGGCGAACATCAACCCGTCCACCCTGTCGAGCAAGCCGCCATGTCCAGGGATCAGGTCGCCGGAGTCCTTGACCCCGAAGCGCCGCTTCAGCGCCGACTCCCAGAGGTCGCCCGCCATGGTCGCCAGGCCGACCGCAAGTCCGATGAACGCCGCGGCCCAGAGGTTCAGCTGAAAATAGGGCAAGGAGGCCATCAGCGCCCCGGTTCCCATGGCCGCGGCCAGGCCGCCCACGAAGCCCGACCAGGTTTTGTTCGGCGAGAACCTCGGCCAGAGCTTTGGGCCCTTGAGCGTGCTGCCGACCGCGAAGGCTCCGATGTCGGCGGCCCAGGTCGCCGCAAACAGCATCAGCGTCCACCAGACGCCCTGGTTGGTGCTTCGCAGCCAGACCAGGCACAGCGCTGCGGGCGCGACGTAGAAGACGCCATAGGCCGCGTCGGCCGGCCGCTCCGCGACGCCTCGGGCCACCAGCCCCGCGGCGATGGCGCCGACCGGCAGGACCAGCCAGGCCAGCACAAAGTGCTTCTCGTAGCCCAGGAAGACGGAGGCCAGGACCGCGGCGGTGACCGCCGCCGACACCCGCACAGGCGCGCCGGGCGCGCTCATCCCGCCCCATTCGATGGCCAGCAGGGCGACGCCGACGGAAATCAACAGGAGATACGGCAAGGCCTCCTGACGGCCCTCGAGCGCGGGGACCCAGTGCTGGTGCTGGCCAAGCGTCGCGTAGAGCGCGGTGGGGACCAAAACGAAGCCCGAGGCGATCCTCAGGCCAAGGTTCGTCCAGTCGAAGCGCCTAGCCTGCGGCAAGGACGTCATCGGCGACGACCGCACCGTACCGTCGATCACGCGTGTGATACTCGGCGATGGCGGCTTTCAGGTGCTCAGGCGAATAGTCCGGCCAAAGGACGTCCTGGAACACGAACTCGGCGTAGGCCGCCTCCCACAGCACGAAATTGGAAAGCCGCTGCTCGCCGGAGGGTCGGACGATCAGGTCGGGCGGCGGCAGTTCGGAGGTCGACAGGTACTGCGCGAACCGCGCCTCGTTGATGTCCCCCGGCTTGGCGCGGCCGGCGGCCACATCCTCGGCGAACCGCTGGGCGGCATCGGTGATGTCCGCCTGCCCGCCGTAGTTGAACGCGATCGTCAGGAAGAGCTTGTTGTTGCGCGCGGTCCTGGCCTCGGCCTCGCGGCAGATCTTCAGGAGGTCGCGCGACAGCCCCTTCTCGCGGCCGATCACGCGGACGCGCACCCCTTCCCGCTCGAGCCTGGGCAGGTCGGAGCGGAAATAGCGCTGCGGCAAGGCCATCAGCTCGGCGACCTCGGCCACCGGCCGGCTCCAGTTCTCGGTGGAGAAGCCGAAGATCGTCAGCCAGCGGATGCCGAGTTCGGGCGCGGCCTGGACGATCTTCTTCAGGGTCTCGGCGCCGGCCTGGTGGCCCACGGTGCGCGGCAGGTTGCGGCGCTTGGCCCAGCGTCCGTTGCCGTCCATGACGATGGCGACATGGAGTTGAGCGCCCTCGCCCGCGCCTTCATCAGGCGCGCCCTTCGACGGCGTGTTCTGGGAGGCGGCCATGGGGGAGAAATTCGGTCCTCTGGGGGTGGCGTCGGCGCGGGGCGTCAGACGTGCATGATCTCTTGTTCTTTGGTTTTCAAGGCTTCGTCCACGCGCTTGATCGCCTCGTCGGTCAGCTTCTGGACCTCGGACTCCATCCGCTTTTCCTCGTCCTGGCTGATCACATGCGCCTTCTCGGCGGCGCGCAGGTCGTCGTTGGCTTCGCGGCGGATGTTGCGCACCGCGATCCGCTGCTGTTCGGCGTATTTGCCGGCGATTTTGGCAAGGTCCTTGCGCCGTTCCTCGGTGAGCGGTGGGATCGGGATGCGCAGGTTCTGGCCGTCGGTCACCGGATTGAGGCCCAGCCCGGCGGAGCGGATCGCCTTTTCCACGGCGATCACCAGCGCCTTGTCCCAGACGCTGACGCTGATCATCCGCGGTTCGGGCACCGAGATCGCGCCGACCTGGTTGATCGGCATGGTCGAGCCGTAGGCCTCCACGTGCACCTGATCCAGCAGGTTCGCCGAGGCTCGCCCGGTGCGCAGGCTCGCGAACTCCTCCTTCAGCGCCGCAACCGCCTTGTCCATGCGGCCCTGGTACTTCGAAAGCACCGGCTTTTCGACGGTGGCCATGATGTCTGCTCCTTCGTCGTCGCGTCTGGCTGGTCCGTCAGGCGATCGTCGTGAAGACGCCCTCGCCCTTCAAGACCCTCAGGAGATTTCCCCGTTCGCGGATCGAGAAGACCACGATCGGGATATGGTTGTCGCGCATCAGGCTGACCGCGGAGGTGTCCATCACGCGCAGGTCCTTCGACAGGACCTCCTTGTAGCTCAGCGTCTCGTACCGCTTGGCGTCCGGGTCCTTCTTCGGGTCGGCGGTGTAGACGCCGTCGACGCTGGTGCCCTTCAACAGGGCGTCGCAACCCATTTCGGCGGCCCTCAGCGCTGCGGGGGTGTCAGTCGTGAAGAATGGTGCGCCAAGACCGGCCGCAAAGATGACCACCCGACCCTTTTCAAGATGCCGGAGTGCGCGGCGGCGGATGTAGGGTTCGCAGACCGCCTCCATGGGGATGGCCGACTGAACCCGGGTGTAGACGCCGATCTTTTCGAGCGAGGCCTGCAAGGCGAGCGCGTTCATGACGGTCGCCAGCATGCCCATGTAGTCGGCGCTGGCCCGCTCCATGCCGCTTTCAGCCAGGGTCGCGCCGCGGAAGATGTTCCCACCGCCGACCACCAAGCAGACCTGAACGCCGGCCCGGACCACCTGTGCGATG
>Ga0207705_10001577_pt1 | contig 18122 bp, 17 predicted proteins | sample KBSC13metaG_FD_184314 | JGI IMG/M metagenome (GOLD analysis project Ga0207705, IMG submission 184314) | Corn rhizosphere microbial communities from Kellogg Biological Station, Michigan, USA - KBS C1-3 metaG (SPAdes) (version 2) | ecosystem: Host-associated > Plants > Roots > Rhizosphere > Soil ...
CGGATGGCAACAACGGCAACGCAGCGCGCAGCTGTTGTCGGTGGCGTCGCAATACGGCTCGTTCCCGATCGTGCTGGAGACGATGCGCGAGTGCCTGCAGGACGTCTTCGACGTGCCTGGCCTCACCCAACTCATGCGCGACGTGTCCGAGCGAGTGGTGCGTGTCGTCGACGTGGAGACCGTTCAACCGTCGCCGATGGCGCGGGCGCTGCTGTTCGGCTACATCGGCCAGTTCATGTACGAAGGCGACCAGCCGCTTGCCGAACGCCGGGCGGCTGCACTCGCGCTCGACGCCACGCTGCTGGCAGAGCTGTTGGGCACCGCTGAGCTGCGCGAGCTGCTCGAACCCGATGCCGTCACAGAGGTGGAAGCAGAGCTGCAACGCCTGACCCCGCAACGTCGCATCGACGACGTCGAGGACGTGGCCGATGCGTTGCGGCTGCTCGGCGATCTGGCCACCGACGAGCTCGTGCTGCGCGGCGCGACCGCGCAGATGCTCGTCGAGCTGGAAGAGCAGCGCCGAGTGCTGCGCGTGCGCATCGCTGGTGACGAGCGTTGGATCCGCATCGAGGATGCCGCTCGCGTCCGCGACGCGCTAGGCACCCCGTTGCCGGTCGGCGTTCCGCAGGCGTTCCTCGAGCCGGTGGCCGACCCGCTGGGCGACTTGGTGTCGCGTTATGCGCGCACACACGGTCCGTTCCACGGCATCGATGTCGCCGCTCGATTCGGGCTCGGGCTCGCCGTGGTCGAACATGCTTTGCATCGGCAGCAGACGACCGGGCGGCTGGTGCAGGGCGAGTTCCGCCCGGGTGGTGCCGGCCTGGAGTGGTGCGACGCCGAGGTGCTGCGCACGATGCGCCGGCGCTCGCTCGCAAAGCTGCGACGCGAGGTCGAACCGGCGCCACCGCGCGCGTTGGCGCGGTTCCTGCCCGCATGGCAGGGTATCGGCTCGCAGGCGGGTCGTGGGCTCGACGGTCTCGTGCGCGCGGTCGAGCTGCTGCAGGGCGCGCCGGTGCCCGCCTCGATGCTGGAAACCGTTGTCTTGCCGGCCCGGGTCGTCGACTACACGCCCGCTCTGCTCGACGAGCTGACGAGTGCCGGCGACGTGCTGTGGGCCGGCCAGGGCGCACTGCCGGGCAGCGACGGGTGGGTGACGCTCTATCTGGCCGACAACGCGCCGTTGCTGCTGCCGCCGACGACGTACGACGAGGTGTCGCCGCTGCAGCAGGCGGTCATTGATGCACTCGAGGGCGGCGGCGCTCTGTTCTTCCGCTCCCTGGTCGACCGTGTCGTCATGACGGACGCCTCGTTCAACGACGATGCTGCGGTTGCCGACGCCGTCTGGGACCTGGTCTGGAGCGGGTTCGTCACCAACGACACGCTGTTGCCCCTACGCAACCTGCTCGGTGGTGGCCGGCCCCGGCAAACGCAGCGCGCGCGGCCCGGGCGAGTGGGTCGGCAGGGGCGGGTCGGCCGGCCGGGGCGACCGGTGCTGCCGGCCCGTTCCGGACCTCCACGCATGGCCGGGCGATGGTCGCTGCTGCCTGACCGCGAGGTGGATCCCACCCGGCGGGCCCATGCCGCTGCGGAGACGCTGCTCGAACGACACGGGGTCCTGACTCGGGGAGCCGTCACGGCCGAGCACGTGGCGGGTGGCTTCGCCGCTGTCTATCCCGTGCTCAAGGCGTTCGAGGAGAGCGGCCAGGCACGCCGCGGCTACTTCGTCGAAGGTCTCGGCGGCGCGCAGTTCGCAGCCAGCGGCGCCATCGACCGGATGCGCGCGATGCAGCAGCGGGCCGACAACCGCGGTGACCGGGAGGCATCGAGGTGGCAGACGCAAGTGCCGGGAGGCTGGCGCGAACGAAGCCGGACCGACGACGACGCATCGCTGGTGCTCGCCGCCGCCGATCCGGCTAACCCCTACGGCGCGGCGCTGCCCTGGCCGGCGCATGAAGGCTCGCACCGGCCGGCGCGCAAAGCCGGTGCCCTCGTCGTGGTCGTCGACGGTGAGCTCGTGCTCTACATCGAGCGCGGAGGTAAGTCTTTGCTGTCCTGGAGCGACGAGGCGGACCGGCTCCAACCGGCGGTGGACGCTCTGGCGCTCGCTGTTCGCGACGGGGCGCTGGGAAAGCTCGCGGTCGAACGAGCCGACGGCGAGTCGGTGCTCACCTCACCGCTCGGCACCGCGCTCGAACACGCCGGCTTCCGGCCGACACCTCGAGGCCTCCGACTGCGCGCGTAACCGTTTGACCGTTTCGTCGTTGGGCTCAGTGGGGGCCGACGAAAGGAAGCGACACATGCGCTCCGGGCAGCGTCTGATCACTGTTGCGACAGCCACTCTCGTCACCACTGCCGGACTCTCCTCGGCAGCCGCCTTCGCGGACCCGCCGACTGTCCCGCCGCTGCCCGATCCGAGCAGCGCCGTGTCGCTGGTGCAGCAGACCGTGTCGACAGCCGTGCAGCAGGTGACCGGCGCCACCGCGCCGGTCCTGTCACCGACTCCGTCGCCGGCGCCGAAGGGTACGCCGATCACGACGACACACACGACCCAGACGCGAGTGGTGCGCAAGGAGGCCGCGGCACCCGCGAAGCCTCGGGTGGCGCCCGCGGCAGCAACTTCTGCAGCACCGCCGGCCAGCCTCGACTCCGTCGCGCTGCAGCTCCCGGCCGTCGCACGGCTGGCGGCTTTCGAGGCAGACGCGCCGGCCATCGCCCCGCCGCCGCACCTTGCACCCGCGCAGATGGCACCTGGGCACGTGACGCAGAAGGCGGCGAGCGTCGACAACCTCAGCAACCACCACGGCTCGCCACTGCGCGCGCTGTTGCTGGCTCTCGCCGGAGTCGCGGCCGCCGCATTGGCCAGGGAGCACGTTCGGCAACTGCAGCGCCAGCGCTAGGGCAATCGCGCGATAGCGACGCTCTATGGGCCGCATGACGCGATTGCCGGAGCAGACTGGCTGACGTGCCCGAAGGCGACACCGTCTGGCTCGCGGCGCGTCGCCTGCACGATGCACTCGCGACGCGGGTATTGGTACGCAGCGAGTTCCGCGTGCCCCAGCTTTCAACCGCATCGCTCGCCGGGCAGACGGTCGTCGACGTCGTGAGCAGAGGCAAGCACATTCTGCTGCGCACGGATGCCGGTCTGACGTTGCACACGCACTTCCGCATGGACGGCAGCTGGCATCTCTATCGACCCGGCACACGATGGTCCGGCGGCCCTGACTGGCAGATCCGCTTGCTGCTGAGCAACAGCGAGTGGGACGCCGTCGGCTACCGCATGCCCGTCATCGAACTGCTACCCAGCCGCGAGGAGCAGCAGGTCGTCGGTCATCTCGGCCCGGACCTGCTCGGCTCGGACTGGGATGAGGACGAGGCGCTGCGCCGGCTTGCCACCGGCCCGGCCCGCGAGCTCGGCGCCGCGCTGCTCGACCAGCGCAACCTCGCCGGCATCGGCAACCTCTACAAGGCCGAGACGCTGTTCCTCTCCGGGTTGACGCCCTGGATTCCTGTTGCCGACGTACCGGATCTGCCGGCCGTCGTACGCCGGGCGCACCGGTTGATGCTGGCGAACAAGGAGCACTGGCACCAGTCGACGACAGGAAGCCTGCGGCGCGGCGAGGAGCAGTGGGTCTTCGAACGGACCGGCCGTCCGTGCCGACGGTGCGGCACGCGAATCAGGCAGGCCATGCAGGGTGAAGCGGACCATCCGGACCAGGCACGGGTGTGTTACTGGTGTCCGCAGTGCCAGGCCGGTCCGGCGCCGGGGCTGGACTCCCGATGAACCGTCAGGCGTCAGGGAGGGCGGCGGCGATCGCCGCGGCTTGCGCCTCGATGCCGTGACCGGGAGTGGCAACGAAGGACACCAGCCAGCGCAGCACCAGGTCGACCAGCTCAGGTCGCGCGGTGCGTCCGGCCGACGTCAGCACGGCAGCAACCCCGGCCCGCGCCCGGGACCAGGCGACGTCGTCGGTGACGGTGACCAGTGCGGCCATGACCGCCGGCTCGTCGGCGCCGATCCGGCGCAGCGCCGGGTGGTTGCCGAGCCGCTCGGCGGCCAGCGCCAGAGCCTCGGCGAGGTCCTCGGCCGCGACCGCAGTGCAGTCCTCGATCAGCGCCTTGACATTGGCGTCGACGGTCGCGGCATAGACCGCTTCCTTGGTCCGGAAGTGGTTGTAGAGGGTGCCCTTGGCGATGCCGGCGAGCATCGCGATATCGGCCATCGTCGCGCGCCGCGCACCATGCTTCTCGACGGCACGGACGGCGCCGTCCAGGACGGCGGCGCGGGTGCGTTGCATCGCGTTGCCGGCGCGGCTGCGCACACCGCGTTCGCGCACCGGCGCCGCACTCGGGTCGATCGTCATGGAGAACGGCTCGTCACGCAGCGGCAACGGGGAGCCCGAGCCGGTCGACGGGCTGTGCGCCGACAGGTGCGGGAGCCACAGCGGCACTCGCCACCGGCAACGGCGACCCGTTGCTCGCCAGCGATGCGACCGGCCGAACCGGCACCGGCCGCGACAGGTCGCCCGGGCCGGTGAAGCCGACCGGGGCGAGGGCGCCGCGCTCCAGCCGGGTGATGTCGTAACTCACTTCGGACAAGACGTCCGCGAGCGAGATGCCCAGCGCCTCACACAGCGAGGCGAGGAGCTCACTCGATGCTTCCTTGCGGCCACGCTCGATCTCCGACAGGTAACCCAGCGAGATGCGGGCCGAGCCGGCGACGTCACGCAGCGTGCGCGACTGGCGCAGCCGGTGCCGCCGGAGGACGTCGCCGAGCAGTCTGCGGAACAAGACCATGACGCACCTCCTACCGGCTGCCGCCGAGTTCCACGAGACTACCCGTGGCCGGTGACGGTCTCGGCGAGAAGCGTCAAAGCCGCGTCGACCGCGCCATGGCGGATGGCGTCGCGATCACCCGACAGGAGCAGTTCGCGGACTTCCCCACCACCCGGTCCGGCCACCGACACGAAGACCGTGCCCACCTTCTGGCCGTTCTGCTCGTCCGGCCCGGCGACGCCGGTGACTCCCACGCCGTACGTCGCGGCCAACCGGTCGCGGGCGCCGGCGGCCAGCGCGGCCGCGACGTGGGCCGAGACCGGGCCTTCGGCGTCGAGCAGCGGCTGCGGCACGCCGGCGAGTGTCGCTTTGAGTTCGGTGGCATAGACGACGATCCCGCCCCGGAACGTCGCGGACGAACCGGGCGTCGTGGTCAGCGCCGCGCCGAGCAGCCCGCCTGTGAGCGACTCGGCTACGGCGACGGTCGCGTTGTGGAGCAGCAGCAACTCGTGCAGCTCGGCGGCAGCGGTCATCGGTGCGGGTTCATCTGTTTTGGGCAAGCTTTCGTGCGCGTTTCATGGCCGCACGTTCGCTAGTGCGGCGCAGCGTCAGCGCGCGGGCCACGTAGTCGGCGCCGGTGACGATGGTGACGACAACGGCGGCGAGCAGCAGCCAGAATCGCGCCGTCGCGGCCCAGCCGGTGAGCGGCAGGATGTAAAGCCCGATCGCGAGGTTCTGCAGCAAGGTCTTGACCTTGCCGCCGCGGCTGGCGGGGATGACGCCGTGACGGATGACGAAGAACCGCAGCCCGGTGATGCCGAGCTCGCGGGCGAGGATGACCGCCGTGACGACCCACGGGAGATCGCCGAGAGCGGAGAGACCGACCAACGCCGCTCCGGTCAGCGCCTTGTCGGCGATCGGGTCGGCGACTTTTCCGACGTCGGTCACGAGGCCGCGGCTTCGAGCGAGGTCACCGTCGATGAGGTCGGTGACGGTCGCCGCGACGAAGGCGACGCAGGCCCACACCCGCCACCCCGGCGAGTGTCCGCCGTCCGCGAAGAGCAGCACGAGGAACACGGGGACGAGCAACAGCCGCACCAACGTCAAGCCGTTGGCGATGTTGACGACGTGAGCGGTCTGCGCCGGCTGCGCCGCGGGGTCAGCGGCGAGCGGTCGCGCGGGTGTCATCGCAGGGCTTTCATAGCGGCGCTCTCATACCGGCTCCGCGACGAGATCGACGCCGTCCGCGGCGACGACACGCGCCCGTACGACGTCGCCGACCGCGACACCCTTGGCGGCGATCAGCCGCGTCGTGCCGTCGACCTCCGGCGCCTGGTGTTCGGCGCGTCCTTCCGCACCGGTCACATCACCATCGGCAGGGTCGAGCGACTCGACCAGGACCTCGACCACTTCGCCGATGCGGTCCTCAGCCCGTTGTGCGGTGAGCTCCTCGGCGAGGTCGGTCACCGCGGCCAGTCGGCGCGCGACGACGTCACGCCGCACCTTGCCGGAAAGGCCCGCTGCCTCGGTGCCGTCCTCGTCGCTGTAGCCGAAGACCCCGATCGCGTCGAGGCGCGCGGCTTCCAGGAAGCCGGTCAGCTCGTCGACGTCGTCCCTTGTCTCACCCGGGAAGCCGACGATGACGTTGCTGCGACACCCGGCCTGCGGTGCGATGTCACGGATGCTGCTCAGCAGTGCGAGGAAACGCTCCCGGTCGCCGAAGCGACGCATGCGCCGCAACACGTCGGCGCTCGCGTGCTGGAAGGACAGGTCGAAGTACGCCGCGACACCCTCCGTGCCCGCCAGGGTCTCCACGAGTGACGGACGCAGCTCCGCGGGCTGCAGATACGACACCCGTACCCGGCTGATGCCCGGCACCGCGGCGAGTTGCGGCAGCAGTTTCTCCAGCGCCCGCAAGTCGCCGAGATCCTTGCCGTAGGAGGTGGAGTTCTCGCTGACGAGAACGACCTCGCGGACGCCCTGCGCCGCCAGCCACTCGGTGTCCGCCAGCACGTCGTCCGGCTGCCGGGAGACGAAAGAACCACGGAAGGACGGAATCGCGCAGAACGCGCATCGGCGGTCGCACCCGGAGGCGAGTTTCACCGGTGCGACCGGTCCGCCCGCAAGTCGATGCCGGAGAACGGACTGCGGGCCACCGGCGTGACCGGGGATGCCGACATCGACCGCGCCAGATCCCGACAACGCCTCGCGTCGTCGTACCGGCGTCACGGGCAGCAGCGTGCGACGGTCGCGCGGCTGGTGCGGCTGCACGGTGTCGCCCGCGAGCACCTGCTCGAGCCGTCCGGCGATGTCGCCATAGTCGTCGAAGCTCAGCACGGCATCGGCCTCGGGGAGGTCGCGCGCGAGCTGCTCGCCGTAGCGCTCGGCGAGACAGCCGACGGCCACGACCTTGCGTCCGGTGTCGTGCGCTTCGAGCAGCACATCGATGGAGTCACGCTTCGCCGACTCGACGAAGCCGCATGTGTTGACGACGACGGCGTCGGCATCGTCGGTGTCGTCCACGATGACCCAGCCGGCCCGGGACAGTCGTGCGGCGAGCTCTTCGGAGTCGACGTCGTTGCGTGCGCAGCCCAGGGTGACGAACCTGACGGAGGGGCTCACGTCAGGCGAACTGAACGTCGCCGCCGGGCTGCACGGTCACGTGCGCGACGTTGCCGGAAGAGTGGGGCGTGCCAAAGTCGTGGTTGTCCGCGACGAGCTGCACCGCGGGTGCATTGCCGATGACCATCCGCAGCCCTTTCGGGTCGCGGAAGATCTTCGAGTCACCGCGGTTGAGCAGACCCTGGAAGAGCAGCCGCCCTGACAGCGTCTCGACCTGCAACCAGGTCGTGCCGCCGGTGACACGGACCAGGGCGATGGCGAGGTTGGACGGCAATTGCGCGACCGCGGTCGGCGGGATCGACGGCGGCGGCGCCTTCGGGCTCGACGACGGAGACTTTGTTGTCGCGGGCGGGGTGGTGCTCTGCTCGGTGCTGGTGCTGTGGCTCGGGCTGTGATGCACCAGGCCGTACGCCGCCAGCACACAGATCGCGACCAGAGCCGCTGCCATCGCGGCGGCCCAGTTGGGGCGGCGCCGATCCGCCCGGGCGGCAAGATCAGGTTCGGCGGGCTGCTGCGGCACCGCGCTCGGCGCGGGCTCGGCCGAATGCTCCCGGTCGTAGTCGGCGACGAGGGGTTCCGGGTCGACACCGATCACACGGGCGATGCTCCGCAGGTGGCCGCGGGCATAGACCGCACCGCCGCAGGCGTCGAACTGGTCCGCCTCGATCGCGCGGATGAGGCCGGCGCGGATCCGGGTCGCGGCGCTGACGTCCTCGACCGAGAGCCCGTGCGCCTCTCGGGCACGAGTCAGGTCTTCGCCGACGGACACCGGACGAGCCTCCTGGGGAAGTGGGCCGAGCGAGACCCGAGTCTAGCCGGGGGTGCGTGCGCAGACCGCCCCCACGCGGACGTATCAAACGTGCCTCGTGGGTGCTGTCAGCCGCCTTCGCGCAGCGCCCACTTATGCGCCTCCGCGCAGGGTAGTGAGGATGCCTTCGAGCTCTTCCGGACGCACGAGCACGTCGCGGGCTTTGGAACCTTCGCTCGGTCCCACGACGCCGCGGCTTTCCATCAGGTCCATCAGCCGTCCGGCCTTCGCGAAGCCGACCCGAAGTTTGCGCTGCAGCATCGACGTCGAGCCGAACTGGGTGGTGACGACGAGTTCGGTCGCCTGGCACAGCAGGTCAAGGTCGTCGCCGATATCCTCGTCGATCTCCTTCTTCGAGGCCACGGCGGCTGTGACGTCGTCGCGGTAGTCGGGCTGCTTCTGCTTCTTGCAGTGGGCGACGACCGCCTCGATCTCGGTGTCGGAGACGAAGGCGCCCTGCAGCCGGATCGGCTTGCTCTCCCCCATCGGCAGGAACAGCGAGTCGCCGCCGCCGACGAGCTTCTCGGCCCCGGGCTGGTCGAGGATGACCCGGCTGTCGGCGAGGCTTGCCGTCGCGAACGCCAGCCGGCTCGGGACGTTGGCCTTGATCAGACCGGTCACGACGTCGACGCTCGGACGCTGCGTTGCGAGGACGAGATGGATGCCGGCGGCGCGCGCGAGCTGGGTGATCCGCACGACCGCGTCCTCGACGTCGCGAGGCGCGACCATCATCAGGTCGGCGAGCTCGTCGACGATGACGAGCAGATACGGGTAGGGCGCGAACTGCCGGTCGTCGCCGGGCTGCGACTTGAGTTTGCCGGCGCGCACCTTCGTGTTGAAGTCGTCCAGGTGGCGGACGCCGGCCGCCTCCATGTCGTCGTAGCGCAGCTCCATCTCGCGCACGACCCATGTCAGCGCGTCGGCCGCTTTCTTCGGGTTGGTGATGATCGGCGTGATCAGGTGCGGGATGCCCTGGTAGTGCGTGAGCTCGACTCGCTTGGGGTCGATCAGCACGAGCCGCACCTCGTCCGGGGTCGAGCGGGCGAGGATCGATGTGATCAGGCTGTTGATGCACGTGCTCTTGCCGGCGCCGGTGGCACCGGCGATGAGCATGTGCGGCATCTTCGCCAGGTTGGCGGCGATGAAGTGACCTTCGACGTCCTTGCCGAGCGCAACCACGAGCGGGTGGTGCTGGTTGGTGGCGACCGGGCTGCGCAGCACGTCGCCGAGCGCGACCATCTCGCGGTCGGTATTGGGAATCTCGATGCCGATCGCGGACTTGCCGGGGATGACGTCGATGATGCGTACGTCGGGGCTCTTGACGGCGTAGGCGATGTTGCGCAGCAACTGCTTGATGCGCTCCACCTTGACCGCGTGGCCGAGCTCCACCTCGTAGCGCGTGACGGTCGGTCCCCGGCTGAACCCGGTGACACGCGCGTCCACCTCGAACTGCGAGAACACCGCGGTCAGCGCTTCGATGACGGCGTCGTTGGCCTTGCTGCGCGCCTTCGCCGGTGGTCCTTCGCGCAGCAGCTTCGACGACGGCAGCTGGTAGACGCCGTCATTGAGGGACATCTGCTCGGTCCGCCGGGGGGCCGGGGTGGTCACGGGTGGGGCGTCGGTGATGACGGGGATGGGACCGGTGTCGGCGAAGGCCGGGTCGACGGGCGGTGTCTCGGCGACGACCGGCGAGGCGGAGAAGGGTGTCGTCTCGCTCGCGGCCAGGTCGATGACGTCGGACTTGCCGCGACGGCGCGGGCGTTTGCGTTTCGGTTCAGTGTCGACGTCGGCGCGGTCGACCACGCCGAGTCCGGCATCGTCGGCGTCGGTGTGCGGCTGGGGCCGCAGCCGCGCCATCAGCCGGGCCTTCACCTCGTGCAGCGGAGTGCCCGTCACCACGAGCACACCGAAGACGCCGACCAGGAGCAGCAGCGGCACGGCGAGATAGGACGTCACTGCGCTGCGCAACGGCGAGCCGGCCAGCACACCCAGCACCCCGCCGGCGGCGCGGCGGCCGCTGCCGCTGGTCGGGTCACCATGGGCCAGATCGAGGATGCCGAGCAGGCCGATTGCGACCGCAACCCACCCGACGGCCACCCGACCACGCGGCGCCTCTGCCCGCGGTGTGCGCAGCAGTCGCCACGCGGTGCCGACAAGCATGATCGGCAACAGCATGACAGCGCTGCCGACGAGCGCGCGCAGCACATAGGTGATGCCCTGGCCGAGCGGGCCGCCGGCCGAGGCCCAGGCGCCGACCGCTACAACGAGGGCGCCGGCGAGGCAGGCAAGCCCGGCGCCGTCGCGGCGGTGAGCCGGGTCGAGATCACGGGCGCCGCCGCCGAGGTGCCGGGCGATGCCACCGACGAGATGCGCCAGCACCATCCAGATCGCGGCCAGGACCCTCGCGAGAGCTCGGACGAGCCGCGTCGGCAGCCCGGGACCGCGCTTGACCGGGCGCTTGGCCGGCGGCCGACGACCGGCGCCGGAGCGAGCAGATCCGGAGCGCGCCGGGGTCGACCGGCTGGCTGCGGGTGGCCGCGCGCCGCTGCGCGGCCGCGTCGGCGTACGCGTTGCCACGTGCGAAGCCTAACCGGCTTCGCCACATCTGCCCCACAAGTCACATCCGGCGCGCCGGTGCGGGCTGCTGCTAGTCGGCGACAACGGCCGGCTGCGCGCTGACCGAGGGGTATTCGATGCCGGTGTCGGCGAGGAGCTCCTCGCCGCGTTTGCGGGCGTACTTGCTGTAGCGCAACGTGAAGATGAACAGGCCGCCGAAGAAGCAACCGCCGAGTACCGGCGACACGGCCAGGAACGTGCCCGTCGGCAGCGCGACGGCGAGCAGGACCCGGGCCCCCGCCTCGACCAAGAGGCCGATGCCCCAGACGCTGGTGATGATGAGGAACGTCCGGCGGGCAGTGGGCAGGGTGAACAGCTCGTCATAGGCGGCTCGCCGCTCCGGGTCGTCGCCGGCGGACAGCGCCTTACCGAGGTGGAACATCACCGGCTTGTGCCAGCTGAGCGAGGCCAGGCAGACGATCCCGAACAGTGCGGTGAACGCGGAGTCGCGGACCTTGAGCACGAACGCGTTGCCACCCAGTGCGTACGACGACACCACTCCGGCGAGGAAGCCGAACAGCGTGATGCTGCCGATCGCGTCGATGGTGCGCTTGCGGATCCACTCCACGACCACCCAGGCGGCCGGGAAGGCACCGGCGATGATCAGCGCCGTCGCGTCGTTGCCGACGTGCGGGCGCACCGTGTAGTAGACGCCGAGCGGGATGATCGCGCCGAAGATCGTGCTCGGCAGCATCGCCCGCAGCGATGGCGCGCCGGGCTCCCAATCATCGGCCACGGCTATACCTCCACCACAACGGGGATGATCATCGGGCGCCGCCGATAGGTGTCCGACACCCACTTGCCCAGCGTCCGGCGGACCAGCTGCTGCAGCTGGTGCACGTCACTGACGCCTTCGCGTGCGGCACCGGCCAACGCCTCCTCGATCAGCGGGCGGACCTCGTCGAACGCCGCCGCATCCTCGGAGAAACCTCGGGCGAGGATCTCCGGGCCGGCCGCGACCTTGCCGGTCACCGAATCGACCACGACGACGACAGTGACGAAGCCTTCCCCACCGAGGATTCGACGGTCGCGCAGCGACTCCTCCCCGACGTCGCCGACCGCGAGGCCGTCGACGAAGACGTAGCCCGCCGGCACCGAGCCGACGATGCGAGCGTGCCCGTCGACGAGGTCGACGACGACACCGTCCTCGGCGCACACGATGTTGTCGCGCGGCACCCCGGTCGCTTCGGCGAGCTCGGCATGCGCGCGCAGGTGCCGCCACTCGCCGTGGATCGGCATGACGTTGCTGGGCCGGGTCATGTTGAGCACGTAGAGCAGCTCACCGGCGGGCGCATGACCGGAGACGTGCACGAGCGCGCTCTCCTTGTGCACCACCTTCGCGCCCCACCGGGTGAGCCCGTTGACCACCCGCCACACCGCGCTCTCGTTGCCCGGGATGAGCGAAGAGGCGAGGACGACGGTGTCGTCCGGCTCGATCCGCACCTGGTGATGGTCGCGGTTGGCCATCCGCGACAGCGCCGACATCGGCTCGCCTTGAGAGCCGGTGGAGATCAGTACGACGTCCTCGGGCCGCAGGTCGTCCAGAGCATCCGGGTCGACGACGAGGCCTGGCGGGATGGTGAGGTAGCCGAGGTCGCGGGCGATGCCCATGTTGCGGACCATCGACCGCCCGATGAAGACCACCTTGCGGTGATGGGCTTGAGCTGCATCGAGCACCTGCTGCACGCGATGCACGTGCGAGGCGAAGCAGGCGACGATGATGCGGCGCGAGGCCGCGCGGAACACGTCGTCGAGGACCGGCCCGATCTCGCGCTCGGAGGTGACGAATCCCGGCACCTCGGCGTTGGTCGAGTCGCTCATCAACAGGTCGATGCCCTCACGCCCCAAGCGCGCCCAGCCGCCGAGGTCGGTGATGCGACCGTCGAGGGGCAGCTGGTCCATCTTGAAGTCGCCGGTGTGCAGCACGACGCCGGCAGCGGTTCGCACCGCGACTCCGAGCGCATCCGGAATCGAGTGGTTGACGGCGAAGAACTCGCACCTGAACGGTCCGAGCTGCTCGACCTGTCCTTCCCGCACCTCGAGGGTGTAGGGCGTGATCCGGTGCTCGCGCAGCTTGCCGTCGAGCAGGGCAAGCGTCAGCCGCGAGCCGACGATGGGAACGTCCGGCTTCTCGCGCAAGAGATAGGGCACGGCGCCGATGTGGTCCTCGTGGCCATGGGTCAGCACGACTGCGTCGACGTCGTCCCAGCGCTCCCGCAGATACGTGAAGTCCGGAAGGATGAGATCGACGCCGGGCTGGTCCGGCTCCGGAAACAGCACCCCGCAGTCAACGACCAGCAGCCGGCCGTCGTGCTCGAAGACGGTCATGTTGCGGCCGATCTCACCGAGCCCGCCCAGCGGCACGATCCGAAGACCGCCGGGGGTCAGCGGCGGCGGCGCCGGCAGCTCCGGATGCGGATGACTCACGTCAGAGCGCGATCCCGGCAGCGGCGAGGTCGGCGGTGAGCTGGGTGAGCTGCTCGACGTCGGCATCGACCATCGGCGGGCGCACCGGGCCGGCCGGCAACCCGACCAGCCGCAACGCCGCCTTCACCAGGATCGGGTTGGGCGCGCGGAACAAGCCGGTGTAGATCGGCAACAGGCTGCGGTGGACCGTGCGCGCGGTCACCACATCGCCGCTGTCCCAAGCCGCGAGCAGCTCCACCAACTGTGGCGAGGCCACGTGGGAGGCGACGCTGACGAAACCGACTGCGCCGATGGACAGCAGGGGCAGGTTGAGCATGTCCGAGCCGCAGTAGAACGCGAGGTCGGTGCGCGCCAGCACCCACGACGTGGCCGCCAGATCGTCCTTGGCGTCCTTGACCGCGACGATGCGCGGATGCTCGGCCAGGCGAACGAGCGTCTCGGACTGGATCGCCGTCGCGGTGCGTCCGGGGATGTCGTAGAGCATCACCGGCAGGTCGGTCGCATCGGCCACGCGGGTGAAGTGATCCCGGAGCCCGGCCTGCGGTGGCCGGGAGTAGTAGGGAGTGACGACGAGCACACCGACGGCACCGGCCTTCTCCGCCGCCCGCGCCAGCTCGGTCGTGTGCGCGGTGTCATTGGTGCCGACGCCCGCGACGATGTGCGCGCGGTCGCCGACGGCTTCGACCACCGCCCGCAGCAGCCGATCCTTCTCCTCATCGGTCGTCGTCGGTGACTCACCGGTCGTTCCGCTGATGACGAGCCCGTCGTTGCCGGCATCCACCAGGGCGGTGGCGAGAGCCTGAGCGCCGTTGACGTCGAGGTCGCCGGCACTGGTGAACGGCGTGACCATCGCGGTCACGACGCGGCCGAAGGGCGCCCCGGGTAGTTGTGGCGGTGCCATATCAGAAACCTACTCGTCCTGGCACCCGCGGTGCTCGGCATAACCCGGGCGACCTCCTCCAACGGCAGAAAGACCAGCAGGCACACCATCAGCGGCAGGAAGTTGATCCGGATCGTCGCCTCGGTGGTCAGATGGAACAGCTCGAGGACGACCACGGCGGCGATCCGGCCGCGGCGGCCGAGGAAGAACACCAGCGGCGTGAGGCTCTCCAACACGAACAGCCCCCACTGCGCACCCAGCAGCACGGTCGGGTAGTGCAGGAGCGGTCGCGCGACGAACGTTCCGCGGCGTACGACGGCCCAGGCAAACGTCGCTCCGGTGAGCCAGTGCGGGTGGCCGAAGCGGACGAACTTTGCGTACGCCGACAGGAAGTAGGTCGCGATGACCGCGACCTCGATGCATCGCAACGCCCATCCGGCCGCCTCGCTGTCGTCAGTGCTGCGCCATGAAGCAGCACCGACGGTCGGCAGCACGAACACCGCGACCAGGATCGCGAGATGGTCGTGGTCGACCTTGCCGTAGGACATCGCCAGACAGCACCAGTCCAGGAACGCGAACGCAACGATCCAGCCCGCGACGCGGCGCCATCGTCCGGTCGCCGCGATCAGCGACGCGACGATGATGACGACACGAAGCGTCTGGACGAACCACGGCGACGGCGCGGGCTGGTGAATCGCGGCGAGCAGCTCGACCGGGTCGTAGAGCTCGGGTGAGCCGTAGGCATGCGGGATGACCTGTCCGGTGCGCGCGAACAAGTCGATCGGAACGAAGAGATAGATGATGGTCCGCAGGACCGCGAAGCGCGACAGGGGCGCGGGCCGCAACCACCACCGGGCGGCCGCGCTCATGTCACGGTCCAAGCGACGAGCACCTTGGTATAGCTCTTCTGCGGAACGCGATCGCGCAACGGGATGACCGTGTCGACGACGTAGAGGCGAACGTACTGCGGCTCGTCGGGATGCAGCCGTTGCTGCGCGACCGCGAGTGTGCGCAACAATGCCGGGTCCCGCTCGATCGCAGGTAGCTGGATCTCGATGTCGGCGCGCTTCACACCGATGCCGGACGGGCTGAGATGGACCGGCACATGCGTGCCGGCGGTGGTGTCGGCGTAGACCTGGATCGAGTCGACCTGACCGCTGGGCGCGACGTAGAAGGCGTACTGCGTCATCGGCCCGGCCGGAAACATCTTCTCGGCTCCGGTGACCGTGCCGTACAGGACGCAAGCGCCCGCGATCGCTGTCGCCCCCAGTCGCCGGAAGCGTCCCGAGCGCGACAGGCGGACTGTCGTTGGTGCAGGCGGTGCAGGCTCAGCCACGACGCAGCTCGCGGAACCGGTAGCGCATCCCGGTTCTGCTCGTCTGCCATTCGCCGACCTCGACCTCGCGCCACTCCGGCCCGACAGCCGGCCCGAAGACCTGCACAGCGGTGTCACCGTCGACGTGCGTGTCGACATCGGTGATGAGCAGCCGGTCAGCATGAGCGAGCGCGTCCGCGTAGATCTGTGCGCCGCCTCCGACCCACACGTCGTCCGAAGTGCGCAGGGCGCGGGCCAAGGAGGTGACGACTTCCGCGCCGGGTGCGGAGTAGGACGGGTCGCGCGTCACCACCACGTTGCGCCGCCCCGGCAACGGCCGGAACTTCGACGGCAGCGACTCCCAGGTGCGCCGTCCCATGACGACGGTGTCGCCCATCGTGAGATCTCGGAAGCGCTCCATGTCCTCCGGCACGTGCCAGGGCAGCGTGCCGTCGGCCCCGATGACTCCGTCGGCGGACTGCGCCCAGATGAGGGTGATCAACGTCCCCGTCACACCGCGACAGGTGCACGCAGCGCCGGATGGTGCTGGTAGCCGACGACCTCGAAGTCCTCGTAGGTGTAGTCGAACAGCGAGGACGCCTTGCGCAGTTGCAACCGGGGGAACGGATAGGGCTCGCGGGAAAGCTGCTCGCGGACCTGCTCGACGTGGTTGTCGTAGATGTGGCAGTCGCCGCCGGTCCAGACGAAGTCACCCACGTCGAGCCCCACCTGCTGGGCGATCATGTGCGTCAGGAGCGAGTAGCTCGCGATGTTGAACGGAACGCCGAGGAACAGATCCGCGCTGCGCTGGTAGAGCTGGCACGACAGCCGCCCGTCCGCGACGTAGAACTGGAACAGCGTGTGGCAAGGCGGCAGAGCCATCTGTGGGATCTCGCCGACGTTCCACGCCGACACCAGGAGCCGGCGCGAGTTGGGGTCGGAGCGCAGCAGCTCGAGCACCTGGCTGATCTGGTCGATGTGCCGGCCGTCCGGTGTCGGCCAGGATCGCCACTGGACGCCGTAGACAGGACCGAGCCCGCCGTCCGGCGCGGCCCATTCGTCCCAGATCGTCACACCGTGTTCCTGCAACCAGCGGACGTTGCCCTCGCCGCGCAGGAACCACAGCAGCTCGTAGGCGACGGACCGGAAGTGCACGAGCTTGGTGGTGACCAGCGGGAAGCCCTCGCGGAGGTCGAAGCGCATCTGGTGCCCGAAGATGCTCCGCGTGCCCGTGCCGGTGCGGTCCGACTTCTGCGAACCGCGCGCCATCACCAGGCGCAGCAGGTCCTCGTAGTCGGTGTTGGCTTGGTAGCCGGGATCGGCTGGGGACACGGTTGGCATGCTACGGCGACCCGCGCCCCTACGCCGTGTTTGTCACCACCAGATCGGGTCACGCGCCTCGCGGGGAGGGGCGATCTCGTAGGCGGCATCGGCGGGATAGGCCGGCGGCGTCGCGATCACCTCGCGGGCACGCACCTCGTGCATGCACAGCGCGCAGGTGGAGGCGTCGTCGTCGGCCTGCCACCGACGCTCCGGCCAGGTGAATCGCGGTCGGGCGGCAGTGCACAGCACGCGGCCGTCGAGGTCGACAGCATGCCGGCGCCCCGCGGGCACCGTGCACTCATCCTCGACGGCGATGAGTTCAGAACCGACGACATACATGCTTGATCAACGACGCATCATGCCAGAGGTCACGACGCCGTCACGGCCTTGCCCGCCCGGTGCGTCGCATCTGCACGGTGATCGCCTTCCATCGCCGCGCCTCCTCGGCCTGCAGCCGGGCGTCATGGCGGCGGGCGATCCACTGGGCCTCGCGCTCGAGCTTGCGCCAGCCGGCCACCCGACGTTCGTCGAGGGTGCCGTCGTCGAGCGCGGCATTGACGGCGCATCCCGGCTCGCTGTCGTGGCCGCAGTCATTGAACCGGCACTGGGCGGCGAGTTCCTCGACGTCCTGGAACGTGCGGGCGAGCCCGTCGCCGTCGAGCCACACACCAACTCCGCGCAGGCCGGGAGTGTCGAGGGCGATAGCGCCGCCCGGCAGGGGCACCAACTCGCGGAAGGTCGTGGTGTGCCTGCCCTTGCCGTCGCTGCGCACGTCGGTGGTCGCGAGCAGGTCCTCGCCGACCAGCGCGTTGATCAGCGTTGACTTGCCCGCTCCGGAGCGACCGAGAAGGCAGCAGGTGCGGCCGGGCACGAGATAGGCGTCGAGTGCGTCATAACCTCCGTCGACGGCGGAGCTGACGCTGACGACGTCGACGCCGGGAGCGCTCGCGCCCAGGTCCTCGGCGACTCCGACCGGGTCCACGGCCAGGTCGGCCTTGGTCATGACCACGACGGGTGTCGCGCCGCTATCCCAGGCCAGCGCCACAAGTCGCTCGGTCATGCCGACCCGCGGCTCGGGAACGGCAGGTACGACGACGAAGACGACGTCGACGTTGGCGGCCAGCAACTGCGCGGTGGAGCGGCCGCCGACGACGAGGCGTTTGATCAGGGTCCGGCGGGACAGCAGCTGGTCGACGTACCAGGTCCGGTCGTCGACACCGAGTGCAACCCAGTCGCCCACCGCCAGATCCGGTGTGCTCGCCGTGGTGAGGACGCGGAGGGGGTTGTCGCCGGTGAGGACGTCAACAGCGCCGCGTTCGACGCGGCGTACGCGAGCGGCAACCGTGGAGTGGGCAAGC
>Ga0207705_10001579_pt1 | contig 18101 bp, 13 predicted proteins | sample KBSC13metaG_FD_184314 | JGI IMG/M metagenome (GOLD analysis project Ga0207705, IMG submission 184314) | Corn rhizosphere microbial communities from Kellogg Biological Station, Michigan, USA - KBS C1-3 metaG (SPAdes) (version 2) | ecosystem: Host-associated > Plants > Roots > Rhizosphere > Soil ...
CAGCTTACTCCCAATATGCCCTGGAAGGCTATGAGCTGGATGTAGTAGATTACCTGTTAAAACCTATCGCTTTCGACAGGTTTTACAAGGCTGCTCAAAAGGCGCAGTCGGTAATAAACCCCGCAACCGCAAGCGTCCCCGCAAACCAGGATGCCCCGCAAAAAGACCTGCAGAATGATTTTATCTTTGTTAAAACCGAGTACAAGATCCAAAAAGTGTACCTGCACGATATTTTATTTATTGAAGGGTTGAAAGATTATATCTCCATCTACACTCCAACCGAGCGCATCATTACACTCCAGATCATGAAAAAGATGGAAGAGGCCCTGCCCGAGCAGCATTTTGTTCGTGTGCATAAATCATACATCGTGGCACTTAACAAGATCGACAGTATCGAACGCAGCCGTATCTGCATTAAAGACAAGATTATCCCTGTAGGGGATACCTACCGCGATCAGTTCTTTAAGATCATCGAGTTCGGCATGAAGGACGCGGCTAAGAAGAACGATGTGGAACTGGTACAGGGCAACAGCGGGGGCGCGCTCGATAAGGAGATCGCCATGATAGACACCTACATCGGGCAGAAAGTGGATGCTATCGTCATCGCGCCCTACAATCAGAAGGCGTCTGTCGCGGCGCTGAAGCGGGCCAACGACAGCGGCATCAAGATCGTGACCTACGACAGTTTTATCGAGGCCGACTTTCCGGCCAGCAACATCAAAAGCGATCAGGTCGCCCTGGGCAAAGCGACGGGGGAAGAGGCGGCCAAATATATTCAGGAGAAGATGGGCGGCAAGGCGAAAGTCGCGATTATCAGTTATCTGGCCTTGCTGCCGGAACCGGCGGGGCAGCGCACCAAAGGCTTTGAAGACGAGATCAAGAAACTTCCCGGCGTGGAGGTCGTGGCTCGACAGGACGCCTGGCTGGCGGAAAAAGCGGTCGGCGTCGTGGAGGGCATCCTGACCGCCCATCCGGACGTGAATCTGATCTGGGCGGCCAATGAAGGCGGTACCGTCGGATCGGTGACTGCCGTACGCAATGCCGGGAAAGCCGGGAAGATCGCCGTCTTCGGCACCGACATCAGCGATCAGATGGCCGGTTTCCTCCTCGCCGATGACAACATCCTGCAAGCCGTCACCGGACAAAAACCCTTCGAAATCGGCTCACAAGCCCTGGAAACCGCCGTGAAAGCGCTGAAAAACGAATCCGTCGACAAGACCGTTCGCCTGCCCGGTGTCGTCTTCACCCGCCGCCAACCAGAGGAAGTGAAGAAATATCAAACCTACCTGCGGAGCTTGTCTCAGTGACGCCAGGAGTGGTCTACAGTGAACACAATGCGATCGTGTCCTGGGGTCGTCAAGGGGTTGGCACCCCTCGCTACGCGCCTTCGGCGGATCGTCCTCCGGACGAAATGGCATCAAAACCAGGGTCATCTCGTTCGCGGAAAACAATGGCTTTTGTGCCCGCGAAGGCGGGCCTTCAGCGCGAAGCGCTCCTAGCGAAGGGCTTTAGCCCATCGCCAGGACAGTGAGGCCGAACGTATGAGAGCAGACTCACGGCCCTGGGCGCTACTGGCAAAGATGCAGATGGAAATGATTCTCATCTGCCTCGGCCTCGTTCTGGCGGTAAAAGCGCCGCATTTCCTGACCGTCCAGAACCTCCTGACCATCCTGCGCTCCGTCTCGATGCAGGGCGTGATCGCGTTCGGAATGACCCTGGTCATCATTGTCGGGGAGATCGACTTGAGTGTCGGTGCGACGGTCTCCTTCGCGGGGTGTCTGATCGCCTGGCTGACACAGCGCGGCTGGCCGATCCCTCTGGGCGCGGCGCTGACCCTCCTGCTGGGCTATGCGCAGGGCGCGTTCACCGGACTGATGCGCTCCCGCTATCTGATCCCCTCATTTATCACGACGCTGGCGCTGTTGACAAGCCTGAAGGGAGCGGCGCTGGAGTTGACGGGCGGCTTCCCCATCACCTCCTTCCCGGACTGGTATGCGTTTTTGGGCAGTGGGTATGTGGCGGGCATTCCCTTTCCGACCATCGTCCTGCTGCTCACCTGTCTCTGCTTTCATCTCCTGATGAAATACACCCCGTTCGGACGGGCTGTCTATGCGACGGGCGGCAACCCGGAGGCGGCGCGCTTGGCGGGGATCCCGATCGCCCGCGTACGTACCCAGGCCCTCGCGCTGACCGGCGGACTGGCGGCCCTGAGCGGTCTGATGCTCGCCTCCCGGATCAACTCCGGCACCCCGGACGCCGCGCAGGGCTGGGAACTGGACATCATCGCCGCCGTGATCATTGGAGGCACCAGCCTCTCGGGCGGGCGAGGCACCATTCGCGGCACCCTGATCGGCGTCCTGTTCACCGGCATCATCGCGAATGGGATGACCCTGCTGGACATCCCGAGTTATCGACAGTACATCGTACGCGGACTGCTGATCTTTGCCGCCGTCATGCTCAATCGCACCCGCAAAGCGTAGGGAAGGAACAGATACGATGCGCACCTGGATGACACCCCTTTTCATAAGCATGCTGGCAGGCTGGATGGCGCTGACGCCACGTCCGGTCGCCGCGCAGGAGGCCCGACCGATGAACGATCGGATGATCGGACTGTATATTCATCAGCACTGGCCCTACAATCGCCCCTATGCCGCGCGCACCTGGACCCTGGAGGACTGGCGCGGATGGGCGGACGGACTGCAAAAGTTGGGCTACAACACCGTTCTGGTCTGGCCCCTTCTGGAGACGATCCCGGAACCGATGACGCCCAGCGATCGTGCCTATCTGACCAAACTCGGCAAGGTCATCGACATGCTGCACCACGATTTCCACATGCGCGCCTACCTCGTCCTCTGTCCCAACATCCGGGCGAACAACGCGGAAGCCTCCAAAACCTCCTTCGAGAAACGCCACTACTACTACTGTGATGAACTGGTGAATCCCGGCGACCCTGCCGCCCTGGCGAGCCTGATCCAATGGCGGCAAACGCTCCTGAAGCCGCTGCGCAACATCGACGGCATCGCCATCATCGACAGCGATCCCGGCTGCTACCCCGGCTCCACCAATGCGGAGTTCGTGCACCTGCTGGCGGAGCACCGCAAAATGTTCGACCGCCTGCGTCCCGGCATCGAACTGATCTACTGGATGCACGCCGGATGGCGCGGATGGAGCCGCTTCTATGAGACCGGCAAACTAATGCTGGGAACCCCGGAAGAACAGTTGGACACGCTGACCCAACTCAAAGCGATCAACCCGGAACCGTGGGGACTGGCTAACGGTCTGCCCTATGCGGAGAAGCTCGGCATCGCGAACAAGGTGATCAGTTTCAACTACGGCCGTATCGAGAATGAACCGTCGTTCCCGATGACCAACTTCGGCGGGGAGAACGCCTACGAAGGCGGCAAGGCGCCCACGGCGCGCGGCGTCATGGGCAATGCGCAGACCCACTGCGTCCAACTCCCCAATATCTTCGCGTTTGCACGCGGCGCGACCGGCCTATCTCTCACGGATGGGGACTATCATCAGTTCGCCGAGGATCTCATTCCAGGCCAGGGCAGTCACATCATTGCAGGTTGGCAGGCCGTCGCGGGCAGCGATCCGACTGCGATGCTGGCAGCCGCCGCGAACCTGGAACACGCCGCGGCAGGCGCTCCCGTCGGCGGACGCTTGAAAGGCCTGCTGTTCGGAGATCCCAAGCGCTTTCTACTGGATCTGGCAAAGATGCTCCACCTGCGCGCCGCAATCGAGGAGTTGACCACCGTCACAAACCGGAAAGAGAACCCGAAATCGGCGTTGCAGCATCTGATTCATGCCTCCGAAATCTGGCAGAAGCAGCACGGCTACCAGAACAACTGGTACGACCCAAAACTGCACCAGGCGCTCCGAAACCTGAACTCTCCCGCCATCGATGCCGTGCTGAACGTCAGCTACGAAGCCAACGCCCCTTTCTCACCCGGCATCACCACCCCCGAAGCGCAGGTCCGAAAGAACTTCCACGACATCGAGACCTTCACGCCCCGGCTTCTCGCCGCCATGAAACAGACGCTAAAGGAAATGAGGTGATCCCTACCTTTTCCAGGCCTGATTATACTGAAGCAGGGTAAGTCCGTTCGATCAGCGCATCCACATCGCGTACGTCGGGAATGTTTTCAAATCCCACCTTCACGTAATAAGTGCCATCATCGCCGTATCTGCGCGTGGTCGTCAGCCGGTCAAAGACAATCGTTCCGGATCCATCCGAGCGGTGTGTGCGAGTCCGGGATGTCAGATCTTCCGGACTGATGCTGCGCACTGTGATCGCATTGCGCCAGGTCGGTATCAAAAGGAGGGCACGTTTGTCCGTAAGCGCATAGACAGTCCGTTGTGCCTTGCGTATTGCCCAGTAGGGTTTAGAGAGCATCCAGACTCCAACAAGGACGAAAGGCACGCCGAACAGAGGAAATAATACCGATGTCAAACTTACGGAAGCCGAGTCGGCAGGGGCTTGCCTCGCTATACTGCTTGCTACGGCAATCCAGCGGATACAGCATGCGGTCCAGAAAATACCGAAGAGGACAATGGGAATGCTTCCATACCACGCGCGACTGGCGAGCGGCTGACCGGTCCAGAGCAGTTGTTCATCGCGGTTCATTTCCGCACGCAGCCTATTTTCCGTTTCCAAAGGCAGAGGCGAGATTGTCATTTTTTCTTGTTTCTCTCAGAAACTATTCTGCTTCCTTGCTTCTCACTTTGCTCGGCTTTTTCCTGCTTGCGTTACAAGCGGTTCATACTGGCCCGCTCCCCTCGTCAAATCAGCTTCTATTCTCTTGGAGGAAATCCCGTAGTTGCGTCGAATTTGACATCAAATGCGAACAGATGTCAGGGAAGCAGTACTTCGACGCTCTTACTCCTAATAGGACGCGCCAACACTCTGGAAGCTATCAGTAAACGCCAACACTGCCACCGCAATACACGCTCATCGTTCCAGGATGTGTCCATGCCGTTCTACAAAAATGCCAGTTATGCCGGCGAAACCGTGACGTTGCGGAATGCAGCCATGCGTGTGGAGTTCCACAAGCGCCTGACCGGCTGGGGATGGGCAGAGATCTTTAACGGGCGTGATGAGCCGATCGCCGTGCTCGACCATCTGGGCGAGATCCTGTTGTGTGGTCAGGAGATCCCGATGCGAATGGAGGCTGCCGAGGTGCGCCAGGAGTCCGGGGAGTTCGGCGCCCGCCTGGTCTGTTCCGTAAAGTCCCTGGTCGTACGCCACAAACTTCGGGGAACCTCCTTTGAAGGCTGGATCGACTATCCCCTCGACAAACCCATCCTGGAAGGCGAAGTCGTCCTGACGCTGGCTCCCGACCAACCGCTCCTCACGATCTCTCAGCGATTTATCGCGAAGGGCAATGTCACCGCGCGATATATCCGCGGTCCGTGGCTCAAAGTTGGACAGGATGCCTTCGGCACGGAGAAAGACGACGCGCTCTTTCCCGGCGTGGAGTGGCTGGTCGGCGAGGAGTGGTCGAGTGGGACCGACTGGTTCAAAGATCCCTGGGCGAAGCGCTGGATGCCGCACCTCAACAAGGTCACGGCGCCTGTGATGGCGGTCAGCCGCGCTGGAACGGGGATCGGGCTGGCCTGGAACCCGAATGCGATGGCGACCGGCTGGTTCAACAACCGCCGCTGTCTGCCGCAGCCGGTCTTCGCCTCCCCGAACTTTATCGATCGCCGCAACAATCATCTGCTCGGCCTGATGGTTCCTGACGCAGGCAGTGAAGACCAGGAGAACCGGGTGGAGGCGGAGCCGCCGCTGGAACTGCATCTCGATCAGTGCATCAATTTCGACTCCGAGATACGGCTGTGCGAGGGCAACAGCCTGGATGTGCTGGTCGCGTGGGTGCAGCGGCACGGAATGCCCGCGTCGCCCGCCCCGCGCTGGCCTCTGCCGGAGGCGCTGCACCGAATCGCGACAGCCTATACCACGCACCTCTGGCACGATGGAAAGGGCTTTGGACACGGCCAGACTCCCGGCGACATCCGCCCTCATCCACCCCGCTTTTCCGCCCGCTATCTCCAACAGTTCGCCGATACGACACTGGCGCAAGCGTTGGAGGCGAAGATCGACTGGTGTCGCAGGCAGTCGTCTCAGCGTGAATCGCCGCCGGAAGAAGCGGAAGCAGAGCGTCGGCGGCACGGCGAAGAGCTGCTCTCCCACCAGCGTGCGGACGGCTCGTTCGCCTTCGATCCCGATGGTCGCCACTATCGCAAAGACGATTTCGTGATCGCCCGCGCCTTCCTGGAGCCGATGGGCCTGGCAGGAGACACCGCGCTCGACATCACGATCCTCCCCGCTTTGGAACTTCTCCGCCTTGCAGAGACAACACACGGCACGGATTTCCTGTCTGCGGCACGACGGGCGCTCGACTACTGCCTGTCGATGCAGCGCCCCGAAGCCGGTGATTTCTGGGAGACTCCCCTGCACGCGCCGAATCTGCTGGCCGCCGGGCATGCCGCCTGCGCCTATCTGCTGGGTTCGCGCGCCTTTCCCGAAGACGATCGCTATCGCCGCAAAGCGATCTATTGGCTTCGCGCCCTGCTGCCCTTCACACATCTCTGGGAGCCGCGCAGCCTCCCGATGCTCTACAACACCAAACCCTGCCTCTGCTCCAGCGACTGGTACTTTGCGAACTGGGTGCGCGATCATGTGCAGTGGGAGGTGCTGGAGACCTTCGCGCTCTCCACGGAACTCGGCATCGACTGGCAGACCGTCGATCCGGACCTGGACTGGCACACCTACCATCGCGGCATTACTGTCGCGGCGCTGCGCTGGATGCTCGATCATACCGATGGCAACTGGCTGCCGCACAACCTGCCCGATACCTATGACGCCTATCTGCGCGGCGACTTCGACCTCTGCTTCGCTGACACGCACAACACCGTCACCGGCCACTACGGCGGTATGGCGATCCCACCCGATGTCATCGCGCTCAATCTCATGGCCGTTCTGGCGTACGGAGAGGAGTCCCCATGAATCCTCGTGTCCGCGTGGCGGTGATCGGAACCGGTTGGTGGGCGACGGCCACCCACATCCCGGCCTTGCTGGAAGCTCCGGAGGTCGATCTCGTCGCGCTGTGCGACCATAACACTGAGAGGGTGCAGGCCGCCGCGAACGCCTTCGGGATCGCACGCACCTACACCGACCATCGCGCCCTCCTGGCCGAGGAGCGCCCAGACGCAGTCGTCGTCGCCACCACTCACGCGACGCACTTCATGGTCGCCAACGACTGCCTCACCGCAGGCGCGCACCTGCTCATCGAGAAACCCATGACCCTGTTCGCCGCCGATGCCCGCGCCCTGGTCACCCATGCAGAACAGTGCGGGCGGGCCATCGTCATCGGCTATCCCTGGAACTACCTCCCACACGTCCGACAGGTGCAGGCGCGGATCGCCTCGGGCACGCTCGGACCGATCCAACTGGTGCAGTGTGCCTTCAACTCCTACAACGCGGACCTTCTCAGCGGCAAAGACCGGTCCGACCACCCCGGAGCCTACACCGTGCATGGGCCGGGCGACGTCTACAGCCGACCGGAGCACTCGGGCGGCGGACACGGCCATCTCCAGATGACTCACGCCGCAGGACTGCTCTGCGCCGTCACCGGCCTGCGGATCTCCAGGGTGCAGGCGTACATGGCGAACCACGGCCTGCCTCTCGATCTGGTCGATGCGATGCTCGTGGAGTTCCAGGGTGGCGCGCTCGGAACCGTCAGCGGCACCAGCAATGGCTTCCTCCCGAAGAGCACTCTCTCCCTGGGCTGCGCGCGCGGCAGCGTCGTGATGGATCTCTTCTCCGCAACGACCATCATCAAAGCCGTCGACACCGACGTCGAAGTCCTGCCGCCCGCCGACGCGCCCGACACCCGCTTCGCCCCCCTCCGCAACCTGATCGCCGTCGCCCGCGGCCTAGAAGGGCCCATCGCCCATGGCGAAATCGGCTGGCGCGCCGTAGAACTCCTCGACGCCGCCTACCGCTCCGCCACTACCGACGGCACGTCCATTACCGTGGAGGAGTTGTATCCACCAGATTGAATGACCACTCGGATACACAACCCACCTACATGCCTCAACGCATTGAGTCCGCGAAGGAAATTCTCCGAACACAGGAGGATTTGGGGTGCCCGAAGGGCTTCCTTCTTTCCTTCCCATTTCAGCGCGGGATTTCAATCCCGAGAAACTTTCTGGGAATGAAATTCCTATAGTTCCAGGTTGTCAAAGAGGACAAAACGATGAAAATCACCGAGGTAAAAGCCGTTCGGATCCAGTTTCCAGCCGGGCTGCCGGGTCGGCATGAACGCGAGGTCGGGCGGAGCGCGTCCTGGACGCAGGATGCGGAGGTCGCCAATCCTATGTCGCGCTACCCGGCGTATAAACGCCACCGAAGTCTCTGGACCCCGAGATGGGGCGAGGTCTGGTGCAAAGTGACGCTGGAGGACGGGACCTGGGGCCTCGGGCAGACCGCCAACGGACGGCCCGTCGCGGCGGTGATCGACGACCATCTCGGCCCCCTCATGGTAGGGCACGACATCATGGCCGGTGAGAAACTTGCCGACATGCTCTTCCGCCTGACCAAACCCTACGGCTCAACCGGTCTCGCCTCCTACGCCGTCAGCGCCATCGATCTGGCGCTCTGGGATGCCCGCGGCAAACTTCTGGGCCAGCCGGCGTATGCGCTGCTCGGCGGCCTCCAGAAAGAGCGGATCCAGTGCTACGCCACCGGCAACGACGTGGAGTGGTATAAAGAGCTTGGCTTTAAGGCGTTCAAACTAGCCTGCCCTTATGGCCCCGCCGATGGGATCGACGGCCTGAAGAAGAACGAGGAGTTTGTGGCGCGGGCGCGGGAGATCATCGGCGCGGCCTCCGAACTGATGCTCGACTGCTGGATGGCGTTCGACGTCGAATACACCGTGCGCCTTGCGGAGACCCTGCGGCCCTATCGCCTCAAATGGATGGAGGAGTGCCTGATCCCCGAAGATATCGACGGCCATCTCGCCCTGCGGCAGCGCCTCCCCTGGCAGACTCTCGCGACCGGTGAGCACTGGTACACCCATGTGCCGTTCCTGTGGGCCGCTTCGCATCGCGTCGCCGACATCCTTCAGCCCGACATCAACTGGTGCGGCGGCGCGACCGCCTGCCGCCGTATCGCAGACGCCGCCGATGCCGCCGGGATCGCCGTCATCCTCCACGCGGGCGGCAACACCGTCTTCGGCCAGCACTTCAGCTTCGCAACGCCCTCGGTCCCCTGGTGCGAGTTCTTCGTCGCCTCCGATCCCGGCGTGCCCCTCGACAGAGGCTGGCGCTATCCCGGCCAGAGCCTTCCGGTGGAGGGCTGGATCACCCCCAACAACGCCCCCGGCTTCGGCCTGGAGATCGATCCCGCCTGGATCGAACCCTACTGGGGCGCCGAATGAAGCCGCCGCGTCCCCCATCAATCTTACTGCTCTCCCTGATCCTGTGTCTGGCGCTACTCTCCGGCGGTGATCGCGACCTGCGCGCCCAAACGCAGCCGCCTGCCGCGAAGGCCCACATCGTGATCAGCACCGTCAGCGCGAACTACCGCGAAGGGCTGGTCAAGCTGGCGCGCGAGTATGAGCAGCAGCATCCCGACGTCTCCGTGATGGTCCAGGTGCAGCCGGTCAACGGCTACGAGACGGTCCTGCGCACGCAGATCGAGAGCCACTCCTCCGGCGCGCCCGACATCTACAACATCAACTTCACCAACGGCTACTATGAGCGCGGTCTGCTGGTCAATCTCACTCCGTTTCTGCGCGAACGCAACCCGTACACCAACAGACCCTGGCGCGACAATCTGGACGCGCAGTTCCTGGAGAAGTATAAGTCGGGCGGCGATGTCGCGACGATTCCCATCGACTTCATCGAGATCGCCTTCTTCTACAACAAACGCCTCTTCGACCGGCTCGGCCTCCAGCCTCCCCGCACCTGGGAAGAGATGCTGACGACCGCGCAGAAGGTAAAACAGGCGGGCTACATCCCATTCGCCGTGCCGGGAGACACCGACTCCTACTGGTCGGGTACCGTCGGCTGGATCTTCCGCTTCTTCACCGACGCCTATCTCCGCGACGCCGTCCCGCAGGTGATGGCGCAGCCCGGAGACTGGGACTACGATCCTCGCAAAAACGGCGCGTTCCACCTGAACGTCGCCGATCCTTACAACGATTCGACCGTCGCCGTCAACTCCGAGCGGCTGCTCACCGCTGTCCGGGACCACAAAATCCGCATGGACAGCCCGCGTTTTCGCGAAGCCTACCGCAAGATCTCCGAGTTTGCACGCTACTGGCAGCCTGGCTTTAACGGCACCAGCGCGAACTCCGCGTATCAGTTGTTCCTCACCCAGAAAGCCGCGATGATGATCAACGCCTCGCCGACCATCGCGACGCTGACCCGCGACATGGATGACCTCTACGCGCAGGATCGCTTCGACTGGGGGCTGTTCCCGGTGCCGCCGATGACGCAGTCCGCATTTCATATTCCGCCCTTTCGGGGCGTCGGCGGCGCGGGCGTGGTGTTCGGGGTCGTCAAGAAGAACGAGGCGCAGACCCGGCGCGTCGTCGATCTCCTGATGTACCTCACCTCCCCGCACGCCGCCCAGACCCTTGTGGAGGAGGCGACTCGCGCCCGGCAGCCGATCAACGGCCCGCTGCTGATTCCCGGCGCGCAACTTCCGGAAGCGATCGCCCGCCGCTTCTCCGCCTTCGAGCACCGGGGCTTCGAGAAACTGAGTTTTCGCGGCCTGTCGGACGAACAGGAGTCGGTCTGGAAATGGACGGTCTGGGCGCAGCGCTATCTCGACGGCCGCATCTCCCTGGATGACTGCCTGACGCACTACCAGCAGGTGATGGACGAGGCAGTCCCCCGCGTAGCCCGCGAGATGAACTACGATCTCAACCCGCGCACGAAGGATCCGCCCAAGCCATGAAAGGAAGCATACAACTCCTCTGGCGACATCGCGCCTCCTATCTCTTCCTGCTGCCGACATTTCTCTTCCTGGCGGTCTTCAACTACATTCCCGCGTTCTCCGGCCTCACCCACGCCTTTACCGAGTGGGAGACCGGCGGACAGGCGCACTGGATCGGCCTCGGCAACTTCCAGAAGATGGCGGGCGACGAGTTTCTGCGCCTCGGCCTCATCAATCAGGTCGTCCTGCTGGTCGCCAATCTCATCAAGACGCTGGTCTTCCCGCTGATCGCCGCGGAGATGCTGTTCCATCTCCGCTCGAAGCGCCTTCAGTATGCGCTACGCACGGGGCTGCTGATTCCGATGGTGGTGCCGGGGATGGTGGGGGTGCTGCTCTGGGGGTTCATCTACGATCCGAACATCGGCCTGCTGAACAACCTGTTGACAGGGATCGGCCTGAAGTCGCTGACGCGCGCCTGGCTGGGGGACTGGCATACGGCCCTGCCCGCGGTCATCGGGGTCGGCTTTCCGTGGATCAGCGGGCTGGCGCTCCTGATCTATCTCGCGGGCCTCATCGCGATTCCGCAGGACGTCCTCGACTCCAGCGCCGTGGACGGCGCGTCGGGTCTGCGCCGAATCTGGTCCGTAGACCTGCCCCTGATCCGCGGACAGATGCGCCTGCTCGCCGCCCTGACCATCATCGGCACCCTCCAGGACTTCGGCAGCCTCCTGGTCCTGACAGGAGGCGGCCCCGGTCTCGCGACCCACGTTCCCGCGCTGCACATGTACTATCAGGCGTTCCGCTTCGGCCACTACGGCTACGCCTCCGCCATCGGCTTCGTCCTGTTCCTGACGATCCTGGCGTTCACGTTAACCAACATGCGCCTCGGCCGCTCGACCGTTGAATTGGGATAGGTTACGGACAGCCACCGTGAGAGAACGTCATGCCTCAGCGTACCGGCATCGCAGGGATGGGGGGAGGCGTCGCCGCTTTCAGATTCCTGCCGCGACGCGTTTTGACATACTCTACAACGCCATGCAGGGTCAAGAACAGCATCGTCAGCGTCACCGGCCCCATATAGGACAGCGCTCCCCAGAAGTGACCGGGCCACGCGCGGAGAGTAAAGGGGAAGTCGATCAGGGCGCTGAAGGCGACGAACCAGAGCAAAATCACCGGCGCCGCCAGATGGCGCAGTCTACCCGCCTGCCAGAGGGCGCCCAGCAGGACGAGTTCGAGGCCGACGCAGATTACGACATACACATTGGTGTGCGTCTGACTATTCATGTCGAAAAAGGTTACCAGACTCCCGAGCGCAGCCAAAACGCCCAACACGATCATGGACCAGATCGCCGCAAGAACCGCCGCAATACGAATGAGGATAGCCATAGAGAGTTCCCCCGTGGATGTTGATGAACTCAGTATAGGCCGGAAGGCAGGGCGCAGACTGTGATGTGGCGCACAGGGAGATGTGATCCATCCCACACTTCCACAAAGGAGCACCGTATGACGACAAAAACCAACCCGTTCAAAGTGCGCAGTGCACTCGGCCAGACCGCGCTCCTCGGCGGTCTGCTGGCGCTGTTGGCGTTGGCGCTCGTGCCGTTCGTCATGATGGTGGTGATGTCCCTGAAGAGCAACGCCCAGATCTTTGCGCACTTCTGGGAACCGCCTGCCCCGGCGCGCTGGGACTTCTACGCCAAAGCCTGGGACGCCCTGCACGGCTATATCGTCAACACCCTCATCATCGCCCTCGCGACCGTGGCAGGCGTCCTCACGCTCTCCTCGCTCGCCGGATACACCTTCGCGCGCCACCGCTTTCCGGGCCGCGAAGCGCTCTACTACCTCATTCTCGCCCTGATGATGATCCCCGGCGTCCTCACCCTGATCCCGAGTTTCGCGCTCGTCAAATCGATCGCCCTCCCGGAGATCCACCTCGGAAGCTGGACGTTCGGCCCCTTCGCGCTCCTCAACACTCGCGGGGCCTTGATCCTGCCCTACATCTCGGGCGGCCAGATCCTGGGCATCGTCCTCTGCCGGTCCTTCCTGCAAGGGCTGCCGGAGGAGATGTTCGAGGCCGCCCGTCTGGACGGAGCCAGCGAGTTCGAGATCTACCGACAGATTGCCCTGCCGCTCTCCAAGCCCATCCTCGCAGCCATCGCCATCACCACCACCCTCGGCGTCTACAACGACTACATCTGGCCCCTCGTCACCCTCACCGACAACAACATCCAGACCTTCTCCGTCGGCGTCACCAAATTCGCCGGCGAATACAACCTCGACTACGGCCCCACTCTCGCCGGATACGCCCTGGGCAGCCTCCCCCTCCTGCTCCTCTTCGCCCTCGGCATGCGCCCCTTCATCCAGGGTCTCACCGCCGGCGCCATCAAAGCCTGACATCAGGATTGCATCGAATACCATTTGTATGCGATACGAACTGCCGGGAACTCTTCGCTTCCAGGGGTCGTGATACTGGTGTACCAGCTATTTTGTACGGCAGGGATCGGATTGGCCAGCCTATAGAAGGTGCATCCGGTCCTCAGATTTTAGACGGAACAGAAATGACCACACAGACCACCATGAAAGCGATTCGCCTGGAAGCCTTTGGCGGGCCGGAGCAGTTGCGTTACGAGGAGGTTCCTCGTCCGGAGGCGGCTGTGGGCGAGGCGCTGATCCGGGTCCACGCCGCATCGGTGAACCCGATCGAATGGCTGATCCGCTCCGGCGTCATGCAGCAGATCATGCCGGTGCAGTTTCCCTACACGCCCGGCAGCGATCTGGCGGGCGTCGTCACAGGCGTCGGGGAAGGCGTAACAGCCTTACAGGTCGGGCAGGAGGTCTACGGTACCGTGGATTCGATCCATGGCGGCGCGTACGCGGAGTATGTCGCCGTGCCTGTGGGGCAGTTGGCTCTCAAGCCGAAGACGCTCGATTTCGCGCAGGCCGCCTCCATCCCGGTGGTGGCCTTGACCTCCTGGCAGTCCCTCTTCGAGACGGCCGGTCTGACTGCGGGCCAGTCGGTCCTGATCCACGGCGGCGCGGGCGGCGTGGGGATGTTCGCAGTGCAGTTCGCCCGTTGGAAGGGCGCGCATGTGATCGCCACAGCGTCCGCGAAGGATCTGGAGTTCGTACGGAGTCTGGGGGCCGCGGAGGTGATCGACTACAGGGGCGAGCGTTTCGAGGAGAAGGTCTCCAGCCTGGATGTGGTGCTGGACCTGATCGGTGGCGAGACGCAGCAGCGCTCCTGGCAGACGCTCAAGCCGGGCGGCATTCTCGTCTCCACCACCGCGCCGCCTTCCGAGGCAGAAGCGGCAAAGCACGGGGTGCGCGCCACGATGATTCAGATGCACCCGAGCAGCGCCTTGTTGGCGGAGATCGCCGGCCTGATCGATTCCGGGCAGGTGCAGACGTTTGTAGGAGCGACATACCCCCTGGAGCAGGCCGGACAGGCGCAGGAGGCGAACCGCACCGCCCATATCCGCGGCAAAATCGTGATCCTGATCGCCTGAGCGGGCATCTCCCTTTCCCGGAGGCGCAACTGCCGCAGCCCGGCGTATGCTGCCGCCGGGCGTTCGGGAATCGGGAGATGTCCGCTCAGGCGAAGGAGAGCCTTCCTGCGCAGGGCGACTTAGTTGTGGTCCATGCCCGGCTCGAAAGTCGTGTGTGACGTGCACTTCACCCTGAAACCGAGGACACCGTTGGAGCCGGTAAGGATGGTGTACGTTCCGCCGCTCGGGCAGACGGGAAGCGCGTTCAGGTCGGGAACGTTACCGGTGGATCCCGGAGTGATGGTGGCGGCGATGGCCCAGGCTGCATAGTCCGGTGCGCCGTTCTTAACCCGCGCGGCGACGACCGCGTTGGCGATGGTCTGCATATTGGCGCGACAGGTCTTCTTCTGCGTGTCGGCGACAGCGCTCAGATAGAGCGGCAGCGCGACCGACATCAGAATCGCGAGGATCAGGACCACGACCAGCAGTTCAATCAGTGTGAAACCTTTGCGGTTCCGGGAAGCAGTGTACAATCGGTTGCGAAGCATACATTTTCCTTTTCAAGACAACAGAAACATTACCTGGGTCCTCTGGAAGGCGTAAGTCCCATGGACCTATGATAATTCAGAGTCAGAGAGAAAAGCGTCCACGATTCGGCACATTTTGGCGAGCGAGCATGCGATTCAGTTTCCGATGTACAAGAGCGTAACACGAAAAACGAGCCTCCTCGAAGGAGTGAGAAGATGACCACCATGCAAGCAGCCGTGATCTACGAGACGGGCGGGCCGGAGGTTCTCCAGATCGAGAGCCGCCCCGTCCCTACTCCGCAGATCGGAGAGGTGTTGATCCGGGTGAAGGCGTTCGGCCTCAACCGCTCCGAACTGTTCACCCGTCAGGGCCATTCACCCGACGTGAAGTTTCCGCGTATTCTGGGCATCGAGGCGGTCGGTCTGGTGGAGGCCGCGCCCGGCAACGAGTTCCGGACGGGCGAAAAGGTCGCGACGGCGATGGGCGGCATGGGGCGGCAGTTCGACGGCGGCTACGCCGAATTCACCTGCGTTCCCGCGAAGCAGGTACAGGCGTTCACGTCCGACCTTCCCTGGGAGACGCTCGGCGCTCTCCCGGAGATGCTCCAGACGGCATGGGGTTCGCTGTTCAAGGCGCTCCGTCTCGAACAGGGCGAGCGCCTGCTGATCCGGGGCGGCACCACCTCCGTCGGTCTGGCTGCCGCCGCGATCGCCAAAAATCACGGCGTCTTCGTCGCTGCCACCACGCGCAATCCCGACAACGCCGAACTCCTGCGCTCCACCGGCGTCGATCACGTCTTCCTCGACAACGGCTCAATCGCCGAACAGGTGCGGAAGACATTCCCACCCGGATTCGACAAGGTCCTCGAACTGATCGGCGTAACAACACTCGAAGACTCCCTGCACTGCGCCAAACAGGGCGGCATCGTCTGCATGACCGGCATCGTCGGCAACAAGTGGTCCTTCGACACCTTCGCCCCGATGGAGTCCATCCCGACCGCCGTCTGCCTGACCTCCTACAGCGGCGCCTCCGAAGACTTCATGGCCACCCCACTCCAGGAACTCGTCGATCAGATCGCCTCCGGCACCCTGCCCATCCAATTCGGCAAAACCTTCTCCCTCGACGAAATCGTAGAAGCCCACCGTTGCATGGAAGAAAATAGAGCCGGCGGCAAGATCGTGATCCTACCCTAAACCACCCATAGCGCGTCGCAGGAAGAACTTGTCAAGTTGCCCACAGCTTTTAGAGATGTTTTTCTTTAATGTGAGGAGGGTGCAGGAAACACCCACTTGTTTGGCTAACATCCTTACAAGTTCTAGTTTGCTATTATGCTTCCACACGGAGAATATAATCACCATGCCTCCTCCAGCAATAATTGCGGATTTGGTTGAACGCTTTACGTATAACCTAGACAGTTACCGTAATCCAGCCTACAACGAAACCCAGTTGCGCCGTGAATTTCTTGATCCCTTCTTCAAGGCTTTAGGTTGGGACGTAAACAATGAAGACGGTAATGCAGAAGCATATAAGGACGTCGTCCACGAGGACACAATAAAAATCGGTGTTGCAACGAAGGCTCCTGATTATTCTTTTCGGATTGGAGGAACACGCAAATTCTTCGTTGAAGCCAAAAAGCCGTCCGTCAATCTAAAGGATGACCCAAAACCTGCCTTCCAGTTACGGCGTTATGCTTGGTCTGCTAAACTCCCCCTCTCTATCCTAACCGATTTTGAAGAGTTTGCCGTCTACGACTGTCGTATCCAACCGAATGAGAACGATAAGTCTTCGTTCGCTCGGACTCTGTACCTTCCCTACACAGATTACCTTACACGATGGGATGAGATCGAAGCGATTTTCTCCCGTAGTGCTATCCTCAAGGGCGCATTTGACAAATATGCAGTGGATAATAAGTCACGGCGTGGTACCGCAGAAGTAGATGCTGCCTTTCTAAAAGAAATCGAGATCTGGCGTGAAAAGCTCGCTAAAAACATTGCGATACGCAATCCAGAACTTATAAATCGTCAGCTCAACTTCGCCGTTCAGGTCATAATTGACCGTATTATTTTTCTTCGTATCTGCGAAGATCGTGGGATAGAAATCTATGGCGTCTTGCAACAACTCGTAAATGGCAAAGACATTTACGACCGCCTATTGAAACTGTTTCGTGACGCCGACGATCGCTACAATTCTGGCCTCTTCCACTTCCGTGAAGAGAAGGGGCACGACAACATGCGAAGAGACACGGTTACCCCGCGCCTCAAAATCGACGACAATGTTCTTAAAAGCATGCTCACTACCTTATATTATCCTTGTCCTTACGAGTTTTCGGTGCTTCCGGCCGACATTCTGGGCCAGGTCTACGAGCAATTCCTTGGGAAGGTCATCCGCCTAGATAACAACCATCGTGCCCTTGTTGAAGATAAACCTGAAGTCAAAAAGGCTGGCGGGGTTTACTACACGCCTACTTATATTGTGGACTATATCGTAGAGGAAACCATTGGTAAGAGTCTTATGAGTAAAAGGCCAATCCAGGTTGAAAAACTCAAAATCCTTGATCCGGCCTGTGGATCCGGCTCGTTTTTAATTGGAGCATACCAACGACTTCTTGACTGGCATCAACGATGGTATGAGGCAGATGACCCCGCCAACCATTCGAAAGGCAAAAATGCCAAATTATATCGTGGTTCGAATGGTGTCTGGCGTCTCACCACTGGTGAACGAAAACGTATTCTGTTGGCGAACATTTATGGAGTTGACATTGATCAGCAGGCCGTTGAGGTCACCAAACTATCGCTTCTCCTCAAGATGTTAGAAGGTGAAACGCAACAGACGGTAAATGCGACCCTCTCTTTGTTCCACGAACGCGTTCTTCCCGATCTCGACGCTAACATTCAGTGTGGCAACTCTCTCATCGGCAACGACTATTATAATAGCCAGCAACTTACCATGCTTGATGAAGATGAGATGTTGCGAGTAAATACATTTGAATGGAAAAGCGCGTTTCCCAAAGTCTTCAGCGGTGACAGACCTGGTTTTGATGCAATTATCGGCAATCCACCATATGTATTGCTTCAAGACGAATTTCGCGACGACCAACAACTCCTCTATTATCGCGAAAAATTTGCGGTGGCTAAATA
>Ga0207705_10001584_pt1 | contig 18067 bp, 16 predicted proteins | sample KBSC13metaG_FD_184314 | JGI IMG/M metagenome (GOLD analysis project Ga0207705, IMG submission 184314) | Corn rhizosphere microbial communities from Kellogg Biological Station, Michigan, USA - KBS C1-3 metaG (SPAdes) (version 2) | ecosystem: Host-associated > Plants > Roots > Rhizosphere > Soil ...
CGAGCGGTTTCTTCGACTGCTTTGGGCAGAATGCGACGCTGAACGCCGCCTATGCGGCCGCGAACCCGCAGTTCCAGGGTCCGCAAAACCGCCGCTTCACCTACGACAAGCTGCTTCCGAACGTCGGACTGGTGTACGACCTGACCCCTCAGCTGAGCGCCTTCGGCAGCTATGCGAAGGGCCTGTCGGTGCCGAGCACGGACAACCTCTACAACAGCTTCTTCTTCGCCCCAGACGAGGCCCAGGCGAAGCCGAAGCCGGAGGAAACCGACAGCTTCGACGGCGGCCTGCGTTACCGCACCTCGAAGATCCAGGCGCAGCTGTCCGGCTGGTACACGCACTTCACCAACCGCCAGGCGCAGGCGTTCGATCCCGAGCTCAACGTGTCGGTCTTCCGCAACCTTGGCACGGTCAACAAGTGGGGCATCGACGGCTCGATCGCCTACGAGCCGGTCAAGCAACTGACGCTCTACGCGTTCGGCTCGTGGAACAAGAGCCGGATCGAGGATAATATCCAGACCGGCCGTCTGCCGACGGGCGTGACCTGCGACAATGTCGATCCGACCAGCACCCTTGGGCTGCAGAATTGCGCCTTCACCGCGGGCAACCGCGAGTCGGGCTCGCCGGAGTACAGCTACGGTCTCTCGGCGGTCGGCGACACCGGCCCCGTCCAGCTCGGCATCGAAGCCAAGCGCACCGGTCCGCGGTTCGTGTTCGACAACAACCTGCCCGTGTTCCGCGGCGACATCGGCATCACCACGCCGACCGCCGGCCGGGTCGTCCAGGAGCAGGTCTATTCGGCCAAGGTGCCAGCCTACTGGCTGGTCAATCTGAGCGCCCGGGCGAAGCTCGACTGGCTCTCGCCGGCGCTCAAGAAGACCTACCTCCAGTTCAACCTCTACAATGCCTTCGACAAGTTCTACGTCGGCGGCTTCGGAGGCGGTCTGTCCGAATCGACTTCGACCCGGACCTGCAACGCGACGTCGACGCCGTCCTGCGCGACGACGACGACGGTCCCGACCTGGGGCAGCGTACCGTTCGTGCAGATCGGCGCTCCGCGCACCTTCTCGGCGACGCTGAACCTCGAGTTCTAAGCCGCCGTTCAAGGCAAGTTGAGGCCGGGCGGGAGCAATTCCGCCCGGCCTTTTCTTTGCTCGCCGCGCACTCGCGCGAGCAACAATCGCGCGACGCGGCTGTTCTCCCGTATCGTGGCCGGGAATTCGTCGCGCACCGCCGTCATTGCCGCGCTGATCGGCAATTTGCTGATCGCTGTCACTAAGGGCGTCGCCGCGACGATCTCAGGCAGCTCGGCGATGCTGAGCGAAGCGGTTCACTCGATCGTCGACAGCGGCAATGAAGTGCTGCTGCTCTACGGCCAGCACCGCGCCAGGAAACCGCCCGACCAGCTTCACCCGTGGGGCTATGGGCGCGAAATCTACTTCTGGTCGTTCGTCGTCGCGCTGCTGATCTTCGCGGTCGGCGCCGGCGTGTCTGTGTACGAAGGCATCAAGCACATCCAGCACCCGGAGGAGATGAGCAATCCGCTGGTGAACTATGCGGTCTACGCGCTCTCCGCCGTGTTCGAGGGGACCAGCTGGTGGTTCGGCTGGAGCGCCTTCCAGCGGGTGCGTGGCGACCGCACGATCCTCTCGGCGGTCCACGCCAGCAAGGACCCGCCGAGCTTCATGGTGCTGTTCGAGGACAGCGCGGCGTTGGTCGGCCTGGTCATCGCCGCGATCGCGACCGCGCTCAGCACCCGCTTCGAGGAGCCCTGGATCGACGGCGCCGGGTCTATCTGCATCGGCCTGGTGCTGGCGGCGGTGGCCGTGCTCCTCGCGCGCGAAAGCAAGGATTTGCTGATCGGCGAGCGGGCGCGGCCGGAGCTAAGCAAGTCGATCCGCGACATCGCCGAGCGCGAACCCGGCGTGCTCGGTGTCGAAGGAATCCTCACCAGCCAGATGAGCCCCGACCAGGTGATCGCCAATGTCGGCGTCGAGTTCGCCGACGATCTCAAGACCGCCGACATCGAACGCGTGATCGGCCATTTGGAGAGCGAGCTCAGGAAGAAGCATCCGGACCTTCTCCGCGTGTTCGTTCGTCCGCACCCCGACAAATATCAGGGCGAGGTCCGGCTGCTCGACGTGGGCCCCGATTGAGGGCAAGAGCGGCGCCATGACGCTCTACCGCATTGGCGATGTCGAACCGACGCTCGGCGATGGCGCGTGGTTGGCGCCGTCCGCCGATTTGATCGGCGACGTCCGGCTCGGCGTCCGCGCCAGCGTCTGGTTCGGCGCGGTGCTGCGCGGCGACAACACGCCGCTGATCCTCGGCGATGATACCAATTTCCAGGACGGCGCGATCGGGCACAGCGACGCCGACTTCCCGCTCGTCATCGGCGCGCGGGTGACCGTCGGCCACCAGGCGATCCTGCATGGCTGCACGATCGCCGACGATTGCCTGATCGGCATGGGCGCGCGCATCCTGAACGGCGCGGTGATCGAGAGTGAGTGCATCGTGGGTGCCGGCGCGCTCGTCACCGAAGGCAAGCGCTTCGAGCGCGGCAGCCTGATCGTCGGCGCGCCGGCGCGCGTGGTGCGCCAAGTTACCGAGTCCGAACGCCAGCTCCTCCGCGCCTCGGCTGCGCATTATGCGGACAAAGCGCAGCGGTACGCGGCCGGCTTAGCCCGGCTCTAGATGCGTTTCTTGTCCTGGCGCCTTGCGCATTTCCTGCGCGATGAAGCGCGCGCCGCGGACGATCACGCGGCGATTAGCTAATAAACCCGCTTCTTCGGCGGAATGGTCTGAATGTCGTCGGTCAGCGTGAAATCGTGCACGGGGCGATAGTCGATCTTCACCCCGCCCGTCGGCCATTGGCCGCCCCACGCGTCGAACCACGCGATCGTGTGCTTCATCCAGTTCTTGTCGTCGCGGTCTGGATAATCTTCCTGCATGTGCGCGCCGCGGCTTTCCTTGCGGTTGGCCGCGCAATGCATGGTGACGACCGCCTGGGCGAGAAGGTTGTCGAGCTCCATCGTCTCGACCAGGTCGCTGTTCCAGATGAGGCTTCGGTCGGTGACATGGACGTCGGCCATGCGCGCGAACACCTTGTCGATCCGGGCAACGCCCTCGGCCAGCGTTCGGTCGGTGCGGAACACCGCGCAGTCGGCCTGCATCGTGCGTTGCATGTCGACGCGGATCTCGGCGGTCGGGCTGCCGCCCTCGGCGTGGCGAAACTTGTCGAGCCGCGTGAGTGCGAGCTCGCCCGAGTCCTTGGGCAAAGGTTCCTGGATCGCGCCCGGCTTGACCACCTCCGCGAGCCTCAATCCGGCCGCGCGGCCGAACACGACGAGATCGATGAGGCTGTTGGAGCCGAGCCGGTTGGCTCCGTGGACGCTGACGCAGGCCGCTTCGCCGATCGCGAACAGGCCCGGGACCACCGCGTCCGGGTTGCCGTCCTTCGGGGCGACAACCTCGCCATGATAGTTCGTCGGGATGCCGCCCATCGTATAGTGCACCGTCGGCGCGACCGGGATCGGCTGGCGCGTCAAATCGACGCCGGCGAAGGTCTTTGCCGTCTCGGTAATGCCGGGCAGCCGCTCGTGCAGGATCTTGGGGTCGATGTGGTCGAGGTGAAGGAAGATATGGTCCTTGTGCTCGCCAACGCCGCGGCCTTCGCGGATTTCCATCGCCTCGGCGCGTGACACGACGTCGCGGCTGGCGAGGTCCTTGGCGCTCGGCGCGTAGCGCTCCATGAATCGCTCGCCGTTGGCATTGGTGAGATAGCCGCCCTCGCCGCGCGCGCCCTCAGTGATCAGCACGCCCACGCCATAAACGCCGGTCGGGTGGAACTGCACGAACTCCATGTCCTGGAGCGGCAGCCCGGCCCGAAGCACCATCGCATTGCCGTCGCCGGTGCAGGTGTGCGCGGAGGTGGCTGTGTAATAGACGCGGCCGTAGCCGCCGGTCGCGAGCACCACCGCCTGCGCACGAAAGCGATGGATCGAGCCGTCATCGAGATTGAGCGCGACGACCCCGCGGCACGCGCCATTCTCCATGATCAGGTCGATCGCGAAATATTCGACGAAGAAATCCGCATCGTGCTTGAGGCTCTGCGAATAGAGCGTGTGGAGCATCGCGTGGCCGGTGCGGTCCGCGGCGGCACAGGTGCGCTGTGCGGCGGGACCTTCGCCCATGTTCTGGGTCATGCCGCCGAACGCGCGCTGGTAGATGCGGCCGTCGGCCGTGCGGCTGAACGGCAGGCCCATATGCTCGAGCTCGATCACCGCCGCCGGCGCTTCGCGGCAGAGATATTCGATCGCGTCCTGGTCGCCGAGCCAGTCGGAGCCCTTGACGGTATCGTACATGTGCCACTGCCAATGGTCGGGGCCCATGTTGCCGAGCGCGGCCGCGATGCCGCCTTGCGCCGCGACCGTGTGGCTACGCGTCGGGAAGACCTTGGTGACGCAGGCGGTCTTCAGCCCCGCCTCAGCCGCGCCCATCGTCGCGCGAAGCCCCGAGCCGCCAGCGCCGACGACCACGACGTCATAGGTGTGGTCGACGATCTGATAGGCGGTCACGCGACGGCTCCGAACGCAATGCGCGCCAATGCGAACAGCGCGATGGCGCCGCCGCCGATGGCGAGGAACAACAGGATCAGGTTGGCGACGAAATTATTGCCCGGCTCGTGAACATAATCGTCGACGACGACCTTCAACCCGTCGAGCGCATGCTTGAACCCGACGATGATGAACAATGCCATCGGCAGCGCGCCGCTCGGCGCGTGGAGCCATTCGAGCACGGTACGCTGGTCAAGCTTGGGAAGCATCAGCAGCGACGCGATCAGCCAGGTGCCGAGCAGCAGCAGGGCGATGCTGGTGACGCGCTCGGTCAGCCAATGGCCTCCTCCGTGCTTCGCCGACCCAAGCCCGCGCGCCTTGCCGAGCGGTGTCGCGCTGTCCCCGAGGCTCATTTCGCCACTCCCAGCAGGTAGGCCCACATCAGCACGGTCAGCAGCACCGAGCCGACGATGGTCAGTATCGCCAATGTCCGATTGATCCCGATCTCGAACGCCGCTCCGGTGTCCGTCACCAGGTGCCGGATGCCCGACAGCAGATGCTGGAAAAAGCTCCACGTCAGGCCGATCAGGACGATGAGGCCGATGGGACTGGTCGCCACCTTGGTGAAGGTCGCATAGGCATCGGTCCCGTCGACCAGCGCCGTGAGCCACCAGGTCAGGATCGCGAGACCGGCAAGCGATAGCGCGATTCCCGTGGCGCGGTGGAGGATCGAAACGACCATGTGCGGACCCCATCGCCAGATGGTGAGATGGGGGGAGAGCGGGCGGGATCGGGTGGATGCCATGGTGCGTCCGCTTACGGCGCGACCCCTCGCTAGGCAAGGTCAGGGACCTTTCGCCAACGCCCGCGACCCTAACCCGGTCTTAACCATTCGCGGCGCAAGAGCATCGCCCAACGACCGACGGTTCAAGCGACGGAGAGCGACAGGATGGGTGGCGACATTGGACAGCTGCAATGGCTGACCGACCAGCAGGTGAGCGCGCGGCTTGCGGCTTATAACGGGGACGGGTCGCTCGAACGCGACGTCAAGCTGCTGCGCGACAACGCCGGGGACCTGATCGAGACTGCGGTGCGCGACCAGTTCGGCAAGGAAGCGGCGGAACGCGTGAAGGCGCATTATTCGGGCCGCGTCGACGCGGCCTGGGTCCAGTCGGTGGCCGAATATGGCCGCAGGATCTTCCGCGACCGCACCTCCGTGCCTGAATATATCGCCGCCCGCGACCGTCTGATTTCGCGCGTGGTCGGCGGTCTGTTCGAGCGCTTCGCGAGCGATACCGACACGCTCGAGCGCTCGGTTGCCGCGCTCCAGCGCCTGACCATGATCGAGACCGACATCATCCTCGCGCAAGTCTCCCTGCTCGAAGCGATCGAGGCCGCCGACCTGCGCGGCCGCGAGAGCGGCGAGTTCGAGCGCCGAGTCGCCGACCTCGTCCGCGCGAGCACCGAACAATCGAAATCGCTTACCGACCGCACGCGCTCGACCGCGGCATCGGCCCGGGGAATGCTGGGCAAGACCAGCGAAGTCGCCGCCGCCGCCGAGCAATCGGCCGTCGCGATGCGCGAGGCCGCGCAGACCGCCGCCGGCCTCATCCGCGCGATCGAGGATGCCCGCGCCGAGGTGGAAGTCGCCGCCGGTGTCGCGATTCGCGCCGGCGACCAGGCGAGCCAGGCGGTGAAGGTCAGCCAGGCGCTATCCGCGCATGTCGAGGCGATCGAATCGATCCTTAGCCTGATCCGCGACATCGCCGGCCAAACCAACCTGCTCGCGCTCAACGCCACCATCGAGGCCGCGCGTGCCGGCGATGCCGGTCGTGGCTTCGCTGTGGTCGCGCAGGAAGTGAAGAGCCTCGCCTCGCAGACCGCCCGCGCGACCGACGATATCACCGCCAAGATCACCGCGATCCAGCAGGCGACTCGCCAGACGGTCGAGGCCAATGGCTCGATCGAGGACACGGTCGAGGAAGTGCAGAGCTCGGCCGACCGCATTCGTGAGGCGATGGAGTTGCAGGCGCAGACGGTGACGATGATTACTGCGGCGGTCGACGAGACCGCGCTTGCCGCCGACTCGATGAGCTCGACCATCGCGGCGATCCGCAGCGACACCGAGAATGTCGCCAAGGACATCGATCAGGTCGAGCAGGGCTTCGGCCGATTCTCCGAGCAGATCGCCAACTTCAAGTCGACCGCCAAGGCGTTCGTCAACGGTATCGCGGCGTAAGCCGCAGCTCCGTCATTGCGAGCATAGCGAAGCAATCCAGCGCAATCTCTGGATTGCTTCGTCGCATTCGCTCCTCGCAATGACGATGGGGCTGCATTATTCGCGGCCGCATGAACATCCTCATCACCGGCGCCAGCCGCGGCATCGGCGCGGCCGCTTACGCGCTCCTCAAGAAGCACGCGCATCGCGTGGTCGGCCATTCGACCAAGGGCAGCGACACGCTGATCGCCGGCGATCTCACCGATCCCGCCGCGCCGCGCGACATCTGGGACACCGCGCTCGACGAGCTCGACGGCCGTATTGACGTGCTGGTCAACAATGCCGGGATTTACGAGGGCGTCCCGGACAACGCGTCGGACGACGAGTGGCATGCCGCCTGGCAGCGGACGCTGACCATCAACCTCCAGGCTGCCGCCGATCTCTCGCGGCTCGCGGTCTCGCATTTCCTCGATCGCGGCGGCGAAGGGCGGATCATCAACATCGCGAGCCGCGCGGCGTTTCGCGGCGACTCGCCGCAGCACTGGCATTATGCCGCCTCAAAAGGCGCGCTCGTCAGCATGACCAAGACGATCGCGCGCGGCTATGCCAGCGACGGTGTCCTGTGCTTCGCGGTCGCGCCGGGCTTCACCGTTTCCGAAATGACCGCCGAATATCTGCAGGGACGCGGCGGCGCGCAGATCATCGCGGATATCCCGCTCGGCCGCGTCGCCTCGACCCACGAGGTTGCCGAGGTGATCCGCTGGCTCTCGGTCGAGGCTCCGCCGGCGGCGACCGGAAGCATCATCGACGTCAACGGCGCCAGCTATGTCCGCTAGCGCCGCGCTCGCGCTGCTGATGGCCGCGCAAATCTCGATCCCGCTCGGCGCGCCGCCGCGGCAGATCGAGCAGCCCAAGGCGCCGATCGAAACCTCCGGGCCGCTCTGGGCCTCCCAATGCAAGGACTGGGACGACTGGAACAAGCCGGCGCCCCCGGTGCGGATCCACGCCAACACCTACCTCGTCGGCACCTGCGGCATATCCTCGATCCTGATCGTCGGCGACGAGGGCGACATTTTGATCGACGGCGGCACGGAGCAGGACGCGCCGCTGATCGCCGCGAACATCCGCAGACTCGGCTTCCGCGTCACCGACATCAAGTTCATCCTCTCCAGCCACGAGCATTTTGACCATGTCGGCGGGATCGCGGAGCTGCAGCGCCTGAGCGGCGCGACGGTCGTCTCATCCGCGGCTGCCAGGCGTGTGCTCGAGACCGGAGTCGCCAGCGCCGACGACCCGCAAGCGGGGATGAACAAGCCGTTCCCCTCCGCGACTGTCGGCCGCGTCGTCGGCGACGGCGACGAAGTGCGGCTCGGCAATCTGATGGTGACCGCGATCGCGACCCCCGGCCATACACCAGGCGCGCTCAGCTGGCGCTGGGTGAGCTGCGACGGCGGGGTGTGCCGGACCATCGTCTACGCCGACAGCCTGACGCCTGTCAGCCGCGACGACTACCGGTTCAGCGACCATCCCGCCTATCTCGCCGCCTATCGCGCCTCGATCGCCAAGATAGCCGCGAGCCCGTGCGAGATCCTGCTGACTCCGCACCCTTCGGCGAGTCACCTCCGCGACCGGCTCGCGCTCGGCCAGCCGCTGCTCGATACTAATGCCTGCAGGGACTATGCGGCGGCGCTGACGAAGCAGCTCGACGATCGTCTGGCGAAGGAAGCGGCCGCCCCCAAGACCGCGAAACCGTGAGCTTCCGGGTCACCATCCCCTGCACGCGCGCGCAGGCGGAGGCGGTCGGATCGGCAGACGACGTGCGCGGCTTTGGCGATGATCCGCCGGTCCTCGTCGCCGACGAGCCCGATCCGGCCAAGCCCGACGACTGGCTGATCCACGCCTATTTCGAGCGCGCACCGGGCGAAGGCGAGCTGGCGCAGCTCGCCGCCCTCGGCGTCGGCGAACCCTATGTCGAAAAGCTCGGCGAGGCCGACTGGGTGACGATGAGCCAAGCGGGGCTGCAGCCGATCCGCGCCGGACGCTTCTACGTTCACACGCCGACGCATGCGGGGACTGTCCCTCCGGGGACTGTCCCGTTCGAAATCGACGCGAGTCTCGCTTTCGGCACCGGCCAGCACGCGACGACCGCCGGGTGCCTCGAAGCGCTCGACCGGCTTCAGCGCGCCGGCGGGGCTTACAGCAACATCGCCGACATCGGCACGGGGACCGGCCTGCTCGCCTTCGCCGCGCTGGCGCTGTGGCCGGACGCGAAGTGCATCGCGACCGACATCGACGCTATCGCGGTCGAAGTCACGCGCGAAAATGCCGCGATCAACGGCATCAGACTCGGCCATGGCGCGGGCGAGCTGCTGCTCACCGAGGCCGAAGGAATGCGATCGCCGCTGCTTGCCGCGCGCGCGCCATTCGACCTGATCATCGCCAACATTCTCGCCGGGCCGTTGATCGAGCTCGCGCCCGATTTCGCGAATGCGCTCGCGCCCGGCGGAACGGTGATGCTGGCGGGTCTGCTCGACAGCCAGACGGTGGGTGTGATCCGAGCCTATGCGGCGGAGGGACTGTCCCTCGCCGAGGGACAGCCCCTTTCCGGCGAATGGCCGGTGCTCGTCCTTACTGCCTAGTTCCCCTGCGAAGGCAGGGTCCAGGCGCGCGGAAGCGCTCGCTTTGGATCCGCCGAGAAACTCGCGCCGAGCGCTCGGACTGGGCTCCTGCCTTCGCAGGAGATCGGACTCTTACTTCACGCCCAGCTGGTCGAGCATGAAGGCGCTATATTCGGCGCGCGAGCGATACTGCTCAAACCGCCCCGACTTGCCGCCATGCCCGGCTTCCATGTTGACGCGGAAGACGAGCGGATTGGCGTCCGTCTTGGTCGCGCGCAGCTTGGCGACATATTTTGTCGGCTCATAATATTGCACCTGGCTGTCCCATAGCCCGGTTCCGACAAACATCGCCGGATAGGCCTGCGCCCGGACATTGTCGTAGGGCGAATAGGACAGCATGTAGTCGTAATATTTCTTCTGCGCCGGGTTGCCCCACTCGTCGAACTCGTTGGTGGTGAGCGGGATCGACGTGTCGAGCATGGTCGTCACCACGTCGACGAACGGCACCTGCGCGATGATCACCCGATAATCCTCCGGCGCCATGTTGGCGACCGCCCCCATCAACAGCCCGCCGGCGCTCCCGCCGAGGGCAGCGACCCGGTCCTTGGCGGCATAGCCTTTCGCCACCAGGTCGCGGGTCACGTCGATGAAGTCGGTGAAGCTGTTCTTCTTGTTGAGCAGGTGCCCCGCATCATACCAGGCGCGGCCCATTTCCTGCCCGCCGCGGATATGCGCCACGGCGTAGACCATGCCGCGGTCGAGCAAAGGCACGAACGTCGGCGACCAGGCCGGGTCCATCGACAGCCCGTAGCTGCCGTAGCCGTACTGCAGCATCGCCGCGCTGCCGTCGCGCTTGAACCCTTTCTTGTAAACCAGCGAGACGGGCACTTTCGTGCCATCGCGCGCGGTCGCCCATACGCGCTCGGTCGCATATTGCGCCGGATCATAGTTCGGAGCGGGCGTCCGCTTCAGCACCGTGCGCGCACCGCTGTTCGCGTCGACCTCGTAGAAAATGCGCGGGGTGGTCAGCGAATCGTAGGTGTAGCGAACGCTGGTCGCGTCGACCTCGCGATTGTCGCCGAGGCTCATCGCATAGGCCGGTTCGTCCGAGGCGACGTCGCGGCTCTTGCCGTCGTTGCCGAGCAGCCGGATATGCTTGTTGCCGCCCGAGCGCTCTTCGATCGCGATGAAGCTGTCGAACGGCTTGAAGTCCTCGATGAAGACCTTGGGATCGTGCGCCACGAGGTCGCGCCACGCTGCGCGTCCCTTGCCCGAATCCGCATCCGCCACGGTCATCAGCTTATAATTGGGCGCGTTCCAGTTCGTCTGGATGACCCAGCGCTTGCCGACGTGGTCCGCGGAATAGCGAAACTCGCGTTCGCGCGGTGCGACGATTGCGAAGGCGGCGGGCTTGGCGGCGCTGGTACAGCGCTGCTCATTGCTGACCGTCGCCTGTTCGAAGATGCAGATGAACTTGTCGTCGCTAGTGCGGCCGACGCGCATGTAGAAGCTGTCGTCCTTTTCTTCGTAGACCAGCTTGTCGGCCGAGGCCGGCGTCCCCAGCACATGCGCTTTCACGCGCTTGCTGAGCAGCGTCACGGGATCCTTTTCGATATAAAAAATGGTCTTGTTGTCGTCCGCCCAGACAAGGTTCGGCTCGACATTCTCGACCACGTCGGCGAGCGTCTCGCCGGTCGCGAGGTTCTTCACCTTGAGCACATATTGGCGCCGCCCGACCGTGTCCTCGGCGTAGGCAAGGAGCTTGTTGTCCGGGCTGACTTCCCAGTCGCCGACGGCGAAGAAGCCGTGGCCCTTGGCCATCGCGGGCTGGTCGAGCATGACTTGCTCAGGCGCGGCGAGGTTACCCGGCTTGCGTGCGAGGATCGGGTAATCGGCGCCGGTCTCGAAGCGCGTGTAATAATAATAGCCGCGCTGGCGCACCGGAACGCTCGAATCGTCCTGCTTGATGCGCCCGACGATCTCCTTGAACAGCTCCTCCTGAAGCGGCTTGGTCGGCGCGAGCACCGAATCCGCATAGGCGTTCTCGGCGTTCAGATAAGCGAGCAACTCGGGGCTTTTGCGACTGTCGTCGCGCAGCCAGTAATAAGGGTCATTGCGATCCGCCGGACCTTTAACCGTGTGCGGCCGCTGCACGGCGACCGGCGGGGTCGGCGCCGATTGCGCATGGGCAGCTCCCGCCATCGCGGCCACGGCGACGCCTGCTAATAAACGCTTCATTTGATCCCCCTGAGACTGGATAGCTGCGGCGAAGCTTAGCCAGCCACAGAGCGGATCGTCACGCACATTTCTCTTGCTCCGTCCCTCGCGCTGAGTGAGCCAGTTCGCGCGGCTCGCTCCGCCCAGCGCCCCGGCATGCGTTCCCGGCGGGGAAGTCCCGGTCACCGCCTGAGAAATGAGCGGCGAACGGGGTTCAGACGCCGCTTTGGACGAGCGCGCCGGTGATTTGGAACGAACGTTCGCTGGTTGATTCGAATGATTTGGCGATTTCAATCATTGGTTCGAAGCTCGCTCCGCCTGAGCTTGCCGGTTGCGGTCTTGGGCAGCGCGTCGACGAACTCGATCTCGCGCGGGTATTTGTAGGGCGCGATCTCGGCTTTCGCGTGGGCTTGCAAGTCCGTGATCAGCTCACCTGACGCGTTGATCCCCGCCGCCAGCACCACGAACGCTTTCACCTTCTGCCCGCGTTCGGGGCAAGGCGCGCCAATCACCGCGCATTCGGCGACGGCGGGATGCGACAGGAGCGCGTTCTCCACTTCGGGGGCGCCGATGTTGTAGCCCGAGCTGACGATCATGTCGTCGCTGCGCGCGAGGTACCAATAATAGCCGTCGGCGTCCTTGCGGTAGGTATCGCCGGTGATGTTCCAGCCGCCGACGACATAGTCGCGCTGGCGCGGGTCATCGAGGTAGCGGCAGCCGGTCGGGCCCTTGATCGCCAGCCGGCCGACGCCCTCGTCCAGCGGATTGCCGTCGGCGTCGAGCACGGTCGCGATGTAGCCCGGCACGGCCTTGCCGGTCGCGCCAGGGCGAATGGAATCGCCCGCGGCGGAAACGAAGATGTGCATCATCTCGGTCGAGCCGATGCCGTCGGTGATCGCAATTCCCGTCCGCTCCTTCCACGCGCGCCAGGTCGCTTGCGGAAGATGCTCGCCGGCGGAGATGCAATAGCGCAACGTCTTCAGCGCTTCATCGAGCGTCGGCTGCGACAGCATAGCCTTGTACGCGGTCGGCGCGGTGCCGAGATGGGTAACGCCGAACTTCGCGATCGCCTCGATCAAGGCGGGCGGGCTGGCGTGCTCGATCGTCGCGCTGGCCGCGCCGAAGCGCAAAGGAAACATCGGCGTGATGCCGAGGCCGAAGGTGAAGGCCATCGGCGCGCTGGTCAGGAAGATGTCGCCGGGCTTCGGACCGACGAGATGCTTCGCGAACGTGTCGCACGGCGCGAGGACGTCGCGGTGGAACTGGATGCAGCCCTTGGGCACGCCGGTCGTGCCGCTGGTGAAGGCGATGATGCACGGATCGTCGCGGCCGGTGTCGGCGGGCGGCAGCGGTTGCAGCGAGGCGGTGCGCGTCTCGAGCTCGCCGCGCCCGTAATCGCCGTCATATTTGACGATGTGCCTGACGCTATGCGTCTGCTCGACCGCCTGGCGGAAGTCGCCGATGTAGCGGCTGTCGACGATCGCGTGGCTGACCTCGGCTCGCTCGATGACCGTCGCGATCTCGCCCGGGCGCAGGAGCGGCATGGTCGCGACGACCACGCCGCCGGCTTTCAGCACCCCGAGCCAGGCCGCGAACATCGTGTAAGTGTTCGGCCCGCGCAGCAGCACCCGATTGCCGGGCACCAGCCCCTGCCGTTCGACCAGCAGCCGCGCGATGCGCCCGCTGAAATTGTCGAGGTCGGCGTAGCTCCAGCGGCCATGCTCGTTGACCATCGCGAGCGCATCGGGCGCGCCGCCCTTCAGCAATTCCGCCGCCGCGTTCAACCGCTCGGGATAGTGCAGCTCGGGCAGGTCGAAGCGGAATTCCGGCAGCAGCTCAGCCGGCGGCAGGCGATCGCGGACGAAGGAGTCGTAGGCCACTCTTCGTCACCCCCGCGGAAGCGGAGGTCCCGCATCCTTTGCCAGGGTCGTAGAAGAGCGGGATTCCCGCTTTCGCGGGAATGACGAGGAGGCAATCATTCTTCTTCCACCACCGCCGTCGCCTCGATCTCGACCTTGGCCGCTGCTTCGACCAGCCCCTTGACCTCAACGAGGGTCATCGCCGGGAAGTTCGGTCCCATGATCTCGCGCCAGGCGGCGCCGATCTCGTCGCGCGAGTTCAGATATTCGTGGCGGTCGGTGACGTAGCAGGTCATGCGCACGATATGCTGCGGCCCGGCGCCGTCGGCGGCGAGGATCTCGAGCGTGTTCATCAGCGCCCGCGCGAACTGGCCGTGGAGCGTATAGTCGGGGAAGCTTTCGTGCTCGTCCCAGCCGACCACGCCGGCGGTGAAGATCATGCGGCCCTTGGCGCTGATCCCGTTCGAATAGCCCTTCGGCCGAGGCCAGTTGGGCGGCTGCAAGATCTTCATGGCTGCACCCCCTTGAGCAGATCGCGGGCGATGATCTGGCGCTGCACCTCGCTCGCGCCTTCGTAGATCCTGAGCGCGCGGATGTCGCGATAGAGCTCCTCGACCCTGACGCCGCGGGTGACCCCGGCACCGCCATGTAGCTGCACCGCCATATCGATCACCTGTTGCGCGGCTTCGGTCGCCTGGAGCTTGGCCATCGCGGCGGCGCGGCGGTTGTCGACTCCGCCGACATCCTGCTGCCAGGCGGCGCGGGCGATCAGCAGGGCGGAGACGTCAATGCTTGTCGCCATGTCGGCGAGCTTGGCCTGGGTTACCGCATTGTCCGCGAGCGTGCCGCTGCCGAGGCGCCGCGACGTCGCCCAGCTCAGCGCCTCGTCGAGCGCGCGCCGGGCGAAACCGAGCGCCGCGGCGCCGACCGTCACGCGGAACAGGTTGAGCGTCTCCATGCCGATGCGAAAGCCTTCGCCCGGCTCGCCGATGATCGCGCCGGCGGGCACGCGGACATTGTCGTATTTCAAGCGCGCGAGCGGGTGCGGCGCGATGACCTCGATGCGCTGTTCAACCGTGACCGCGTCGGCGGGCACGATGAACGCCGACAGCCCGCGCGCGCCTTCGCCTTCACCGGTGCGCGCGAAGGTCACGTAGAAATCGGCGATGCCGCCGTTGGAAATGTAGGTCTTCTCGCCGACCAGCACCCATTCATTGCCGTCGCGCATCGCGCTGGTCTGCATGTTCGCGGCGTCGGAACCGCACTCGGGCTCGGTCATCGCGAAGGCGGCGATCGCCTGGCCCGCGGCGACCCTGGGCAGCCATTCGCGCTTCTGCTCGACCGTCCCGAACAGGCTGATCGCGCCCGATCCGAGCCCCTGCATGGCGAAGGCGAAGTCAGCGAGCGCGCTGTGATAGGCGAGCGTCTCGCGCGCGACAGCGAGGCTGCGCACGTCGGGGCGGAGATCGCCGTCGGCGACGCAGAGCTTGAGCAAACCAGCTTCGCCGAGCGCGGCGACGAGCCGGCGGCATTCGGCATCAAGGTCGTCGGAATCGCCGGGCAGGTTCGCGGCGCACCATTGATCGAGCGCGTCGGCGAGCTCGCGGTGACGCGGCTCGAAGAAGGGCCAGGAGAGGAAGGAACGATCAGGCAATGCCCCCTCCCTGCAAGGGAGGCGTGAAGGGGTGGGTGCGAGCGAATGGACTCGATGCCCATGAGTGCGCTCCTTCAGCGGCATCGAGCCGCTTCAGGAGCACCCACCCCCAGCCCCTCCCTTGCAGGGAGGGGAGTCGAGTGGCGCTAATCACCCTGGAACTCCGGCTTGCGCTTGCTGGCGAAGGCTTCGTAGGCGCGGCGGAAATCGTTCGTGTCCATGCAACGGGCCTGGGCGCGCGCTTCCATGTCGAGCGCTTCCTCGATGGTGACGTTCCACTCGGCGTCGAGCTGCCGCTTGGTCACCGCGTGGGCGAGCGTCGGCCCCGTGGCAAGCTGGTCGGCCAACGCATAGGCTTCCGCCGCTACGTCTTCGACCACGCGGTTGTAGAAACCCCAGGATTCCCCTTCCTCGCTCGTCATGTCGCGCCCGGTGAACAGCAATTCGGCGGCGCGGCCGTGGCCGATCAGGCGCGGCAGGATCGCGCAGGCGCCCATGTCCGCGCCCGAGAGGCCGACGCGGCTGAACAGGAACGCGGTCCGGCAGCCCGGCTGGCCGAAGCGAATGTCGCTCGCCATCGCGAGGATCGCGCCGGCGCCGGCGCACACGCCCTCGACCGCGGCGATGATCGGCTGCGGGCAGCCGCGCATCTGTCGCACCAGGTCGCCGGTCATGCGGGTGAAGGCGAGGAGGCCCTCTTCGTCCATCTTGGTCAGCGGACCGATGATCTCGTGCACGTCGCCGCCCGAGCTGAAATTGCCGCCGGCCCCGCGCAGCACGACCACTTTCACCTCCCGCGCGTGGCGGAGCGCGCGGAAGGTGTCGCGCAGCTCGTCATAGCTTTCGAAGGTCAGCGGGTTCTTGCGCTCGGGCCGGTTCAAGGTGATCGTCGCGACGCCGTTCCCGAACGCCCACAGGAAGTGCTGCGGAGCGAAGGTCGCTGCGTCGAAGCTCATGCGCTCGTCCCTCCGTCAAGGGTGATTGCGGCGCCGTTGATGTCCCGGCTCAGCGGCTGGCACAGCATCGCAATGACGTTGCCGATCGCCTGCGGATCGACCAGCCGGCCGCTGGCATTCATGTTGGTGATGGCGGCGCGTGCATCGCCCTCGCTGCGGCCGGTGATCTCCGACACCCGCGCGACGGACTGGTCGGTCATCGGCGTGTCAACATAGCCGGGGCAGACCGCGTTCACCGTCAGGTTGGTCTTGGCATATTCGGCGGCGAGGCTGCGCATCAGGCCGAGCAGCCCGTGCTTCGAGGCGGCGTAATGCGCGGCATAAGGTACGCCGCGCAGGCTCGCGACCGAGGCGACGAACACCAGCCGTCCGTTGTCGCTCTTGAGGAGGTCGGGGATCGCAGCGCGCGCGCATTCGAACGCGGCCGTCAAATTGACGCCGATGATCCGGTCCCAGCTCTCGCGCGTCATCTTGTGGAAGGGCGCGCTCTCGGCAATGCCGGCATTGACGATCAAGAGATCGATCGGGCCGTTCAGCGTGCGCGCCTCGTCGAAGGCGTTCGCGATCTGCTGCGGATCGGTGACGTCGCAGCCGATGGCGAGGCCGCCGACCTGCTCGGCGACAGCCTGGAGCGGCTCCATCCGGCGGCCGAGCAGCGACAGCTTTGCGCCGGCTGTGTGGAGATGCTGGGCCGCCGCGGCGCCGATTCCGGTGCCGCCGCCGGTGATCAGCGCATGCCGCCCCTCGAGCGTCCTCGCGTCCATGATTTCAGCATTGGCCGAACGGGATTGAGGTGGCAAGGCGGCGGCGATGAAGCTCGCCATTCTCGAAACCGGCCATCCGCCCGGCGATCTCGCCGAACGGTTCGGCGATTACCCGCAGATGTTCGTGGACCTGCTCGGCCCGGATTTCGAGATCGAGACATTCGACGTGCAGGCCGGCGAGCTGCCTGATGTGGGCGGCCACGATGCTTACCTAATTACCGGCTCGCCGGCGGGCGTCTACGATCCGCTGCCGTGGATCGCGCCTCTGCTCGGGTTCATCCGCTCGGCGGCTGACACGAAAATGGTCGGCATCTGCTTCGGGCATCAGGCAATGGCCGAGGCGCTCGGCGGCAAGGTCGAGAAATCGGACAAGGGCTGGGGCGCCGGCCTGCACCGCTACACGGTCGTGCGTGATGAGCCCTGGATCGACAGCGCTGGACTGATCGCGGCGCCGGCCTCGCACCAGGACCAGGTGGTCGTGCAGCCGCCCGATAGCGAAGTGGTCGCGGCGTCGGACTTCACGCCGTTCGCCGCTCTGGCGTGGACCGACCGCCCGGCGATCTCGTTCCAGTTCCACCCCGAATTCTCGCCCGAATTCGCCAAGGCGCTGATCGAGCAGCGATACGATCGAGTGCCCGATCCCGCTGCGGCGATCGCTTCATTGGACGCGCCCAACGACAATGACCGGATCGGCGGCTGGATCCGCCGTTTCCTGACCGACGAACATGGAGACATTGAATGAAGACCCGCGCCGCCGTCGCCTTCGCGCCCAAGCAGCCGCTCGAGATCGTCGAGGTCGATCTCGAGGGACCGAAGGCGGGCGAAGTGCTGGTTGAGATCATGGCCACCGGCATTTGCCATACCGACGCCTACACGCTCGACGGCTTCGACAGCGAAGGCATCTTCCCGTCGATTCTCGGTCACGAGGGAGCCGGGATCGTCCGCGAAGTGGGCGCGGGGGTCACCAGCGTGAAGCCTGGCGACCACGTCATTCCGCTGTACACGCCCGAATGCCGCCAGTGTAAGTCGTGCCTTTCGGGCAAGACCAACCTCTGCACCGCGATCCGCGCGACTCAGGGCAAGGGCCTGATGCCGGATGGCACCAGCCGCTTCAGCTACAAGGGCGAAACCATCTTTCATTATATGGGCTGCTCGACCTTCTCGAACTTCACCGTGCTGCCCGAGATCGCGGTCGCGAAGATCCGCGAGGACGCGCCGTTCGACA
>Ga0207705_10001587_pt1 | contig 18047 bp, 13 predicted proteins | sample KBSC13metaG_FD_184314 | JGI IMG/M metagenome (GOLD analysis project Ga0207705, IMG submission 184314) | Corn rhizosphere microbial communities from Kellogg Biological Station, Michigan, USA - KBS C1-3 metaG (SPAdes) (version 2) | ecosystem: Host-associated > Plants > Roots > Rhizosphere > Soil ...
CGTTCGCCCCATCGTCGCTCGAAGGGATCGAGATCTACATGACGGCGTCAGGGGCACCCGGACGCTATCAGGGGACGGGCGACGAATCGAAGTGCGGGACAGTTCTCCTCTGGTCGCGGGGCGGCGGTACGGAAGAGCGGCGCGCGCCCGTCAGCGCGGCGACCTCGAACGGCGAACAGCTGCGCGCCGCAGCCGGAGTGTTCACGGCCGCCGAGGTCGATTCTGGCGCGCACCCCGTCGAATCGACGTCCTGGTCGATCGTATATCCGCCCGACCTCCTCGCGGCTCGAATCGGTGGAGTCGTCGTCGCCGAGTTCGTGGTCGACACCGCCGGGCGGGTCGAGCCGGAGAGCTTCGGCATTGTCACGTCGCCGCACCCCGTCTTCTCGCACGCCGTGTTCGACGCGGTGCGGGCGGCGGTGTTCGTGCCGGCCCGACGGTCGGATCGGCCGGTCCGTCAGCTCCTTCAGATGCGCTTCCGGTTCGCGCCGCCGGGCGGAGAACGGTAGGAACTGCTGGTTACAGATCCCTTACCCGTTCTTGACAATCCAACAGTGAGCCGATATTCTCGGCGGCGAATTCCCGATCGCCGTCGGGCAGCGCGCTCGAGTTCGCCAACGCGGCCCCGCTAGCTCCCCACCCCGAAGCAGACCGCTGAAAGTCGCGGCTCGCACCGCGACGCTACCGCAATTCCCGCGAGCCACGCTCGCCTGGTGTTCGTGCGGATGGTGCGGTCGGCCGCACCTCGTCGCACGCGAGGTCCTGCAATGAAGACGAGCGCGCCGCGATGCGCGCCCGGCGGTCACTCAACGACAGACAGGGGGAGCCGAATGATCCAGCGATTGTCCACCTGACCAGCGTGCGCGCATCAGGCGCGCCGCCGCGCTGCTGGCCTCGGATCGAACGAAGCACGACAACCACACGAGCGTGGGGGAACACGATGTCGAAGCACACGTGGGTCACGATGTTCGCGGCCTTGTGCACGGTCGCAGCGGCCGGGGCGCGACCTGCCCGGGCGCAAACAGGAACGGCGGTGATCACCGGACAGGTGACGGCCGAGGCGGGGCGCCCGCTGGCCGGCGCCACCGTCGCGATCAATGAGCTCAACGCCGGCGTGCAGGTGAACGACGCCGGCCGGTACACGCTCCTCATTCCGGCTGCCCGCGTGAACGGGCAGACCGTCACGCTGCGCGCACGGTTCATCGGTTACCAGCCGCAATCCCGGACGATCACGTTGCGGGCGGGCCCGCAGACGCAGGACTTCTCGCTCGCCGTCGATCCGACGCGGCTGTCCGAAGTCGTCGTCACCGGCGTGACGGGAGAGACCGAGCGGCAGAAGGTGCCCTTCACCGTCGCCCGCGTCGACTCGGCGGACATGCCGGTGCAGGCTGTCAACGCGCTCAGCCAGCTGCAGGGGAAGGTGCCGGGCGCGAACATCGCCGCGACGAGCGGCCGCCCCGGCGTCGCCCCGAGCGTGATCCTCCGCGGTCCGACGTCGATCAACGCCAACGGACGCAGTCAGGAGCCGCTCTACATCGTTGACGGGGTGATCCTCGGCTCGAGCATTGCCGACATCAACCCGTCCGACATCGAGAGCGTCGAGGTGGTGAAGGGCGCGGCCGCGTCGTCGCTGTACGGATCGCGTGCCGCCGCCGGCGTCATCCAGATCACCACCAAGAAGGGACGGTCGGGGAGCGACGGCATCAGCACGACCGCGCGCGCCGAGTACGGGTTGAACGACATCGAAGGGAACTTCGGCATCGCGCGCAACATGCCGTTCCTGCTCGATGAAACGGGAACGCGCTTCTGCGTCCTCGACTCGTACGGAACCAACCAGGTCTGCTCGCGCACGATCGACTATCTCGCCGAGCAGAAGCGCATCAACGGCACGCCGGGCGACTTCGCGTTAGGCCCGCCGTCGTTCCCGGTCGACCCCGGTGCGGTGACGAGCGGCGACATCCTCCGCCGCGCGTTCGTGTCCGGCTACTATCCGGGGACGACGTACGACGCGGTGAAGCAGCTGGTCGTGCCGAAGCCTGTCTCGATCAACGACCTGTCGGTCTCCGGCCGCTACGGCCAGACCTCGTTCCGCTCGAGCGTTGGCTACACCGAGCAGGGCGGCGCGATCCAGGGGCTGAAGGGATACAACAGGATCAACGGGCGGGTCAACCTCGACCACCGCATCAGCGACCAGTGGTCGCTGGCGGTGAACAGCTATTACGCCCGGAGCGATCAGGACGGGAGCAATCAGGAGGAAGGTGGCACCGGCTTCTTCCGCCTGACGCGCACCCCCGCAATCGTCGACATCACGCAGCGTGATGCATTCGGGCGCCTCTTCATCCGCACGAACCTCGGTTCCGCCGGCGTTCAGAACGAGAATCCGCTCTACTCGTTCGAGAACATCCAGCGCTCGGACATCCGCTACCGCTTCCTCGGTGGCGCGACGCTCAAGTATTCGCCGCTCGACTGGCTCGATGCGGACGGGAACTTCAGCATCGATCGCCTCAACCTCAATTTCTCGCAGTTCCAGAACAAGAACTTCCGGACGACCAACTCGTCGCCGGCGACGAACAACGGATTGATCTTCAACGGTGTCGCGAACACCCAATCGATCAACGCGAGCACCTCGCTGACGGCACGCCGGCAGCTGACGGAAAAGATCAACAGCCGGTTGAACATTCGCGCCTCGTTCGAGGGAAGCGACATCGACAGCCGGTCGCTCCAGGGGAATCAGCTGCGCGTCGGCGGCGTGACCGCGGCCGCGAACGCGACGAACATCCAGTCGATCACCTCGGGGATCCAGACGACGCGCCAGGTCAGCATCTCGGGGAACACGTTCTTCGACATGTACGATCGCTACACCGTCGACCTGCTGGTGCGTGAAGACGGCAACTCCCGTTTCGGGAGGGACCAGCGCTTCCAGACATACGGCCGCGGATCGGCGGCGTGGCTTGCCGCACGCGAGCCGTGGTGGCCGCTGTCGCAGGTGAGCGAGTTCACGCTGCGCGCGTCGGTCGGCTCGGCGGGGAACGTGCCGCCGTATGTCGCGCAGTACGAGACGTACTCGATCGGCGCCGGCGGAACGCTGTCGCCGGTGACGCAGGGCAATCCGAACCTCAAGCCGGAAGTCGCGACCGAAGTCGAGCTGGGAAGCGACATCGAGCTGTTCAGCCGCTACGGGCTGACGCTGACGTACGCGAAGTCGGACACGCGGAACCAGATCCTTCCGGTCCCGCGATCGGTGGTGACCGGTTTCCCGACCGCGTGGCAGAACGCGGGCACGCTCCAGAACAAGACGTGGGAAGCGGCGTTGACGGTGCCGATCATCAGCGGCAACGGCGACTGGGGGTGGACGTCGCGCTTCAACTACTCGAGCAACCGTGCGGTCGTCACGAAGCTCGATGTGGTGCCGTTCTTCATCGGCACCGACCTGCAGGGCACGAGCACGCTCTTCCGGATCCAGGAGGGACAGCGGTACGGCACCTTCTATGGCCGCGAGTTCGCGACCAGCTGCGCCCAGCTGCCGGCGAACTTCCAGTCGCAGTGCGGCGGGCAGGGGAGCGCGTTCCAGAAGAACGACGAGGGCTACATCGTCTGGGTGGGCCAGGGGAACAATCCGGGGATGGGCGTCACCGACAACCTGTGGAACGCCGTACTCCCGGCGGCGAACGCGCCGTGGAACGCGCAGCTGTCGTGGGGAATGCCGATGCTGATCCGCGATGCGTGCACGAGCGGCGTCTGCCCGCCGTCGATCCGACCGTTAGGCCACGCGCTTCCGGACTACCGGCTCGGGATGTCCCACACCGTCACCTGGAAGAAGCTCTCGCTGTACGGGCTGATCGACGGCGCGTTCGGAAGCAGCGCCTACAACCAGGGCCGGCACTGGTCGTACCTCGACTTCCTCTCGCACGACGTCGACCAGGCGGGGAAGAGCGTGCAGCGGGCCAAGCCGCTCGGCTACTACTATCGCGTCGGTCCGTCGGATAACGGGGCGGGGATCGGCGGCTTCTACGACATCCTCGGACCGAACAACCGGTTCGTCGAGAGCACGAGCTACGCGAAGCTGCGCGAAGTGTCCGGGTCGTACCACGTCGGCGTATTCGGGCCGGGCGACATCACGTTGAGCGTGATCGGCCGCAACCTGAAGACGTGGACGCGCTACACCGGCTTCGATCCCGAGGTCGGCGCGGGGGTCACCAACAGCCAGTCCGGCTCGGGGCTGATCAACGCGGTGGATGCCTTCACCTTCCCGCAGCTGCGGACCGTGTCGTTCGTCGTGACCGCCGGCTTCTGACCCTCTCTTGATGACTTCCGGACCGGCGGTGCCTGACGGCGACGTCCGGTTCGGGAGCGAGGATAAATGATGCGATTCAAGGTATTCATCGCGACGGGGCTGCTGGCCGGGGGACTGGCCGGCTGCAAGGACATCGTCGCCATCGACAACCAGAACAACCCAGACCGATCGCGAACGCTCAACCGGCCGTCGGACGTCGAGGCGGTCGGGGCCAGCCAGTTCCAGCAGGTGATCAGCGCGACGATCGGCAACATCGCGCGCGTCAACACCGGGATGCTGACGGCGTCGTTCGAGAATGCGTCGGCGCTGGCCAACAACGGGCTCGGGCCGCGCAGCGCGATCACGCGCGGGTCGATCGGCAACGGCCGCGGCAACGCGTACGCGGCCGAGAACTTCAACACCTACCAGATCCTCTCGTTCGCGGCTCGCGCCGAATCCGACGTTCTGGTGCGGGCGAAGGCGACCGGCTTCACGTTAGGCACCACCGCCGGCGACGAGCAGCGGCTGCGGGCGTTCGCGCACTTCGTCCATGGCGTCGCCATCGGTTACATGGCGATGACCTACGATTCGGTCGGCGTGCCACGCCCCGAGGACGTGACGACGCAGGTCCAGCCGCTGGAGACGTACCAGTCGGCGGCAACCTATGCGCTGACCGAGCTCGATTCGGCGCAGGCCTACGCCGCGATGACAGGCACGTCGTCGCTCCCCGCCAACTGGCTGACCGGCCCCGGCGGGGCCACCGTCACGGCCGCGCGCTTCGGACAGGTCATCCACTCGTACAAGGCGCTGATCCGCGCCGAGATCGCGCGCACGCCGGTCGAGCGCGCCGCGGTCGACTGGGCGAAGGTGACCGCCGACGCGACGGCCGGCATCACCTCCGACCTCGTGGTGCGCATGAATCCGTCGCAGGGATGGAACTACGACTGGCTCGACACCGGGCTCCATTTCCGCGACGCCAACTGGCATCAGCTTCCCTACTACATCATCGGAATGGCTGATTCGTCGGGGGCATACGACGCGTGGCTCGCCACGAATCGCGACGATCGGACGCCGTTCCTGATCCTCACCCGCGACCTGCGCTTCCCGCAGGGCGGGACGCGGGTCGCCCAGATCGGCGCCGACTCGACCAACGCCCCGCTCAAGCGCGCGGGCCAGTACATCCGCAACCGTCCGCCGGGGCAGGATCAGGCGGCGGTCGGGTGGAGAGCGTCGTTCTACGACCACTATCGCTTCCGCAGCTTCGCCGACACCAAGGCGACCGGCGGCGCGGACCTCCCGTTCTTCCCGGTGGCCGCGAACGACATGCTCGCCGCCGAGGGCTACATCCGCACCGGCAACATCCCGGCGGCGGCGGCGCTGATCGACAAGACCCGCGTGCCTAACGGCCTTCCGGCGCTGACCGGGACGGTCACCACGGCCACGCAACCCGTGCCCGGCGGCTCGGCGTGTGTCCCGCGCGTCCCCGCCGCCCCGAACTTCACCAGCACGACCTGCGGGACGATCATGGAAGCGATGAAGTGGGAGAAGCGGATGGAAACCGCCTACACGACCTACGGCGCGTGGTACTTCGATTCGCGCGGCTGGGGCGATCTCCCCGAGGGTACGCCGACCGAATGGCCGGTGCCGTACCAGGAGCTCGACGCGCGCGTCAAGCCGATCTACGACCTCGGCGGCGTCGGCAATCCGGGTGGCGCGGGGGTGAGCACGTACGGGTTCGGCAGCACCATCAACGGCAAGAACCTCTGATCGAGGCGATTCGAGGTGCTGATGCAGACTGGCGATCGCGGCGCGACGCGGCGGGTGCGTGCACGGCAGCTTCGTGCCGCGCTCGCCGGCGCGCTCCTCTTCCCGACGCTCACTGGCTGCTACACGTACCGTCCGATCTGGACGGGCGAGCCCGCGCCGGGAAGCGTGATCACCTTCGGGCTGACGGATCGTGGGCGTGTCACGCTTTCCGATCGCCTGGGACCCGGCGCGCGAACCGTCACCGGACTCCTCACCAGCGCGACCGATTCGGCATACGTCGTCAGCGTGACGCGGGTGACGTACATCGACGGCGATCGCGTCGCGAAGTGGAACGGTGAGGCAGTCGACGTGTCGAGGCAGGACATCAGCGGAGTCGCCGAGCGCCAGCTCTCGAAGTCGAGAAGCTGGCTGGCCGCGGGGATCGCCGGTGCGGCGCTCGCCGTCGCGACGGCAGTCGTGATCAAGGGGACGGCTGGACCGGATCCGAACACGAAACCAACGGGCGGTGGACCACAGCCGCAGTGACGGCACCCGATGTCGGGTGCACGCCGGCAATGGCCGACTCGCATTCTTCTGAACTTCTCGAACTTTCCGGAGCTGTATTCATGCGATTCAAAGTGATCGGTGCGCTCGCCCTGACGTCGGTCGGGCTGATCGCGTGCAAGAACGACAACGGCGTGACGAACCCGCGGGACATCCCGCCGGCGGCGTTGATCCGGTTCATCAATGCCGGCGTCGATACCGGGACGGTGGATTTCCGCTTCATCGACAAGGTCGAGAACCTGCCGACGTTCCTCGGCGTCGCGGTACGCGGCACGAGCGGCGGCTATCAGCGCGTCGCGCCCGGAACGCGGCCGGTCCGGATCTTCGTGAACTCGACCAACGCGACGGAAGCACAGAAGCGGCTGATCGATACGACGATCACGCTCGTCGCGGACACACGATACACCCTCGTGTACGCGGGTGCGGCACGCGGCAACGCCGACCGCCTGACGGTGCTGACGGATCCCTTCACCTTCCCGACGCCCCCGGCCGGGCAGATCGCGATTCGCGCACTGAACCTCAACGGTACGCTCGGTGCGGCCGACGTGCGGTTCGCGCCGACCGACACGATCAAGCCGACGAAGGTCGGCGCCGACACGATTCCGCAGCCGAGGAACGTCTACGCGCCGCTCGCGACGATGATCGCGAACACGCCGTATCTGTCGTACAGCGACTACGTCAACATCCCGGCGCTGGCGACCGCGTCGCCGAAGGACAGCCTCTACCAGTTCCAGGTCTTTCCGGCCGGGTCGGGGACGCTGTCGTTCCGCACGACCTCCACGCAGCGTGGCACGCTGCCACCGGCCGGCGCGACGTACGGTCCGCAGCCCGGGGTACAGATCCCGGGCTCGGTGATGACGGCCGTGCTCTTTCCCGCAACCACCGCCGGTTCTCCGGCTCGCACCACTGCCAACGCCAACCCCGGCGTCGTGCTGATCCCGGACAAGGTCCTCAACCCGTGAGCGCTGCCTAACGGCGCGCCGGCCGCACGCCGGATGCGCCGTGGGGCCAGGGGCTGCGTCCATCGGTTGACTTCCCCCTCCCGCCCTCTACATTTCAACAACGCCCCGCCACACCGGGGCGTTTGTTTTTTCCGGCTCCCGATCACCGATGCACATCGGCCCTGCACCGCATTCCAGCGGCGCGCGGCTCTGGAGAACAATGTTCGATAGCGACAACCGCACCGTCGTCGTCGTCGGCGCGCAGTGGGGCGACGAAGGGAAGGGAAAGCTCGTCGACGTGATGGCGGAGCGCGCCGACTGGGTCGTGCGCTACCAGGGCGGCGCCAACGCCGGCCACACGGTCCACATCGGCGAGAAGAGCTTCGTCCTCCACCAGATCCCGAGTGGGATGCTCCATCCCGGCGTCCGCTGCGCGATCGGCAACGGCGTGGTGCTCGACCCCGACACGCTCGCGATCGAGATCGACGAGCTGGTCGAGGATGGGATCGACGTCGAAGGCCGGCTCTATGTGAGCGACCGCGCGCACCTCGTCCTTCCCTACCACAAGCTGGTCGACGGCGAGAGCTCGGCGAGCAAGGCGATCGGCACCACCGGCCGCGGCATCGGCCCCGCCTATGAGGACAAGGCGGCGCGCCGCGGCGTCCGCGTGCTCGACCTGCGCCATCCGGACCGCCTTCGCCAGCTCGTCGAGCGCGGCGTCGAACACGCCAATGCCCGGCTCTCGCACGCCGGCAGCGCGAAGCGCGTCGACGTCGACGAGACGCTCGACCTCCTCGGCCGGCTCGCGCCGCGGCTGCTCGGTCTCTCCGAGGACGTCGGGCTTATGGTCTACCGCGCGCAGAAGCAGGGCGCGGCGATCCTGCTCGAGGGCGCCCAGGGCTCGCTGCTCGACGTCGATCATGGGACGTATCCGTTCGTCACCTCGAGCAACACGACCTCCGGCGGCGCGGCGGTGGGTGTCGGCATCGCGCCGATGTCGATCGACGCGGTGCTCGGTGTCGTCAAGGCCTACACGACGCGCGTCGGCAACGGGCCGCTCCCGACTGAGATGGAAGGAGCGTTAGGCGAGGAAGTCCGCCGGCTCGGCAACGAGTTCGGCGCGACCACCGGCCGCCCGCGGCGCTGCGGCTGGTTCGACGCGGTGGTGGTCCGCTACGCGGCGCGAGTGAACGGGCTGACCGGGCTGGCGGTGACCAAGCTCGACGTGCTCGACACGCTCGACGAGCTGGCGATCTGCACCGGCTACGACGTCGACGGCGACCTGCACACCGAGTTTCCGGGCGACATCGCCGCGCTCGAGAAGCTGGTCCCGCGCTACGAGTGGATGCCGGGGTGGAAGACGCCGACGCGCGAGGCGCGAACGTTAGGCGCGCTGCCGCCGGAAGCGCGGGCCTACCTCGACCGGATCGAGGAGCTCTGCGAGACGCCGATCACCTACGTCAGCGTCGGGACCCGTCGCGACCAGATCATCGGCCTGCACGAGCACGTCTGAGCGCCGCATGCCGGACACGATCGATCTCGCCATCGTCGGGGCGGGCCCGTGCGGGCTCGCCGCCGGCATCGCCGCGGCGCGGTCCGGGCTGTCGGCGGTCATCTTCGACCGCTCGTGCGTGGTCAGCGGGATCGCCGGCTATCCGACCTACATGACGTTCTTCTCGACCGCCGAGCGCCTGTCGATCGGGAACGTCCCATTCGTTGTCGCAACCGACAAGCCGACGCGGCGCGACGCGCTCGCCTATTACCGCGCGCTGGTGACGCACTTCGACCTCGACGTCAGGCAGTACGAGCCGGTGGTCCGTGTCGATCGCGCCGACCGCGGCAAGGGACGGTTCATCGTCCATTCGCGCACGCAGGCCGGAGAGGCGCGAACGAGCCAGGCGCACGCGGTCGTGATCGCGACGGGCTACTTCGGCCGTCCGAACCGGCTCGGCGTGCCCGGTGAGGAGCTGCCGCACGTCACGCATCGCTTTCGCGAGGGACACGACGACTTCGACCGCGACGTCGTCGTGGTCGGCGGCGGCAACTCCGCGGTCGAAGCGACGATGGAGCTCTATCGCGCCGGCGCGCGGGTGACGATGGTGCACTTCGGCCCGACGTTCGACCGCAACATCAAGCCGTGGGTGCTGCCGGACGTGACAGCACGAGTCGCCGAGGGAAGCATCGGGGCGGTCTGGAACGCGCGCGTGAAGGCGATCGAACCGCACGACGTGATCGTGAGTGGCCCCTTCGGCGAGAAGCGCATCCCCGCCGAGCGTGTCTACACGATGATCGGCTACATGCCGGAGACCGGGCTGCTCGAGCAGCTCGGGGTTCCGCTGGACCCGACCACCGGCATCCCGGCGCACGACCCATCGACGATGGAGACAACGATCCCTGGCGTCTTCATCGCCGGCGTCCTCGCCTCGGGCTTCGACGCGAACAAGACGTTCATCGAGAATGGCCGCGGGCACGGAGAGTTGATAGTCGCCGGACTGGCTATGACACTGCGATGAGCGGAGCTCAGCGTGGCGGTACTGGCTATGACACTGCGATGAGCGACGAGAGAGGCTCCGATCGAGAGATGAGAGACGAGCGAGCTGCCTGTCTCGTGTCTTCATGACTCCTGTCCCTGCCGCACGCCTCATGGCAGGGCAGTAGTGAATGCCTGATGGCAGTTCTGCCGGATGTGGCATTGCAGCTCTGCCGCATGCAGTGTGGCAGTTTATGGCAGTTCTGCCGGTTCCGAACAATTCGTCGAACGACCGAGAGTCCCCACCGCGCCAGAGAATGCCAAACACCCAGAAGTACCCCGACGTCATGGACAAGCTCGTGTCCCTCGCCAAGCGGCGCGGGTACATCTTCCAGTCCTCGGAGATCTATGGCGGGACCGGGTCGGTGTGGGACTACGGACCGTTAGGCGTGGAGCTCAAGCGGAACATCAAGGACCGCTGGTGGAACTCGATGGTGCGCTCGCGCGACGACATCGAGGGGCTCGACGCGGCGATCCTCATGCACCCCCGCGTCTGGGAAGCGAGCGGCCACGTCGCCGGCTTCACCGATCCGCTGGTCGATTGCCGGCAGTGCAAGAAGCGCTTTCGCGCCGACGACCCGAAGATCAAGGGGACGCCGGGGACGCCTGACGTCACCTGTCCCTCGTGCGGGAACAAGGGGACGCTGTCGGCGCCGCGGATGTTCAACCTGATGTTCAAGACGTTCATGGGTCCCGTCGAGGAGAGCGCGTCGGTGATCTACCTTCGCCCGGAGACGGCGCAGGGGATCTACGTGAACTTCCTCAACGTCCAGCAGAGCACGCGGCAGAAGGTACCGTTCGGGATCGCCCAGATCGGCAAGGCGTTCCGCAACGAGATCACCCCCGGGAACTTCATCTTCCGCACCCGGGAGTTCGAGCAGATGGAGATGCAGTTCTTCGTCAAGCCGGGGACGGACATGCACTGGTTCGAGTACTGGAAGGCCGAGCGGATGAAGTGGCACCAGTCGTTGGGGCTGGCGGCCGACCGGCTCGACTTTCACCAGCACACGAAGGAAGAGCTGGCCCACTACGCCCGCGCTGCGTTCGACGTCCAGTTCGACTTCGGCGGAACGTTAGGCTTCCAGGAGATCGAGGGAGTCCACAATCGCGGAGACTTCGACCTGACGCAGCACCAGACGTTCTCCGGGAAGAAGCTCGAGTACTTCGACCAGCCGAACAACGAGCGCTTCCTCCCCTACGTGATCGAAACGTCGGTCGGCTGCGACCGGACGACGCTCGCGGTGCTGGTGAACGGCTACCGTGAGGAGAGCGTCGAAGGCGAGAGCGAGGGGCGCGTGGTCCTCGGCATCCATCCGTCGATCGCGCCGATCAAGGCGGCGATCTTCCCGCTGACGAAGAAGGACGGCCAGCCGGAGATGGCGCGGCGCATCGAGACCGACCTTCGCGCGAAGTTCCCCGTGGACTACGACGAGACGGGAAGCATCGGCAAGCGATATCGGCGGCAGGACGAGGTCGGGACGCCGTTCTGCATAACGGTCGACACCGACTCGACCAGCGACGGGACGGTCACCGTCCGCGACCGCGACACGCTCAAGCAGGAGCGTGTCGCCGCCGACCGGCTCGCCGTCTTCCTCTTCGAGCGGCTCGGCGCGTGAGCGATGCGCTCGCGCGGCTGCGGCGGCTCGGTGAGCCGTTCATGCAGGAGCTGTCGCGCGCGCACTGGATGGTCGGGGCCGGCTACGCCGGAGACATCGACATCCGCGGCATCCACGCCAGGCACGCGGCGGCGCTGAGCGACGACTCCCTCGCCGCCGCGCGTGAGGCCTATCGCGACGCCGCTCCGGGAAGCGAAGAGCACCGGTCGGCGCGCTCGCTGCTCGACTGGCAGCTCGAAGCGCAGGCGTCGCGCATCACCGCCGAGCTCGAGGAGCGCGAGCTGGCGTGGGAGTCCTCGGCGGTGATCGCACTCCCCGACGGGCGGCGCATCCCCTATCAGCGCGCGGCGATCGAGATCGCGAACGCGACCGAGCGCGCCGATCGCCTCGCGCTCGATCACGCACGCGGCGCGCTGGTCGCGCGCGAGCTCGCGCCGATCAGGCGCGAACGGTTCGAGCGCGAGCGCGACGCGGTCGCCGCGATCGACATCGCGCCGTCGTACATCGACGCCATCGAGCAGGTCGGCGCCCTCCCGCTCCGTGCGCTCGCCGCGCAGTGCGAAACGTTCCTCCGCGACACCGCCGACATGTCGCGCGACCTGCTCGCCCACGCCGTCAAGCGCGAGCTCGGCATCACCCCGGAAGAAGCGCAGCGCTCCGACACCCTCGTCCTCGCGCGCGGCGCCGAGTTCGACGCGGCGTTCCCCTCGGCGGACCTCGAGCCGGCGGTGCGGCGGCAGCTGACCGAGATGGGCCTCGACCCGGAAGCCGGTGGTCGCATCGTCCATGACACCGCCGAGCGTGAAGGGAAGCGCTCGCGGGCCTTCTGCGCGCCGGTGCGCATCCCCGACGAAGTGTATCTCGTGCTGCGCCCCCACGGCGGCGCCACCGACTGGCAGACCCTGCTCCACGAGGCCGGGCACGCGCTCCATTTCGCGAACATGAGTCCCGAGCTTCCATTCGAGCACCGCTGGCTTGGCGACAACTCGGTGACCGAAGGGTACGCGATGCTCTTCGATCACCGTCTCCAGGATGCGGGATGGCTTCGCCGCTACAGTGGCCTGCGTGGCGCGGAGCTGGGGCGCTTCCTTCGCGGCGCCGGGTTCGGCGAGCTGCGCTTCATCCGGCGCTACTGCGCGAAGCTGCTCTTCGAGCTCGACCTGCATGGCGGCGAAGTCCCGCCCGCGGAGATCCCGTCGCGCTACGCCGAACGGCTGAGCGAGGCGACCGGCTTCCGCTACAGCCCCGACGACGCATACGCCGACGTCGACCCGCGCTTCTACGTCGGGCGTTACCTTCAGGCGTGGCAGCTCCAGGCGGTGCTCGCTGCCGAGCTCACCGAGCGGTTCGATGAGGACTGGTGGCGCAACCCGCGCGCGGGGCCGTGGCTGCGCGACTCCCTCTTCTGCGTGGGACAGCGCGAGACCGCCGGCGAGCTCGCCACCCGCGTCGCCTCGCGCGAGCTCAGCTTCGCGCCACTGATCACCGCCATCGAGCGGCTGGTCGAAAGCTGATCATTCGTTCAAACCAGACCCGTGCGCGCACTCCATGCGACTCATCCTGTCCGCGGTCATGACCATCGCCCTCGTGCCTAACGTTTCACCCGCCCAGGAGCCCGACTGGACCGCGGCCGCGCAGGAAACGGTCACCCACCTGCAGGCGATGATCCGGATGAACACGACCAACCCGCCGGGCAACGAGCTGGCGGTCGCGCGCTACCTCGACAGCACGCTCAAGGCGGACGGGATCGAGACGCACCTGTTCGAACCGGCGCCAGGGCGCGGCTCGCTCGTCGCACGGATCAGGGGAAACGGCTCGAAGCAGCCGGTGATCCTGATGGGGCACATGGACGTCGTCGGTGTCGAGCACGACAAGTGGTCGGTCGATCCGTTCGCGGCGGTGATCAAGGACGGCTACCTCTACGGGCGCGGAGCCATCGACGACAAGGGGATGCTGTCGGCGAACCTCGAGACGATGCTGCTCCTCAAGCGGAACGTGATCGACAAGGGCGCGACGCTGTCACGCGACGTCATCTTCGTCGCCAACTCCGACGAAGAAGCGGGCGGGGATTGGGGGATGGGGTGGCTGATCAAGAATCATCCCGAGCTGGTGAAGGCGGAGTTCGCGCTCAACGAAGGTGGACGAACGCGCATCGTGCAGGGGAAGCCGCTCTATCTCGCCGTGCAGAACACCGAGAAGGTCTCGCACGTCGTCGAGGTGGTTGCAAGCGGGGCCGGTGGACACGCGTCGGTCCCGCTCAAGGACAACGCGATCTTCCGGCTCGGACGCGCGCTGGCGAAGATCGGCGATCATCGCGAGCCGCTCGACGTCAAGCCGACGACTCGCGAGTTCTTCCTCGAGCTGTCGAAGGTGTGGCCGGATCGGAACCAGCGCCGGGCGATGGCCGACGTCGCGTCGACGGCGCCGGCGCGACAGCAGCGCGGCGCGAAGGTCCTCGCGTCGATTCCGGTCTTCGACGCCGTGCTCCGCAACGGGATCTCGGCGACGATCATCGAGGGCGGCATTCGCTCGAACGTGATTCCGGTCGAAGCGAAGGCGACGATCAACCTGCGGACGCTCCCTGGCGCGTCGCTCGACAGCGCAATCGCGCGCCTGCGACGTGTCGTCAACGACCCCAGGGTGAGCTTCAACGTGGTCGAGCGCGGCGACGACGCACCGGCTTCCGACTTTCATTCGGCGATGTTCACCGCGATCGCCGACGCGACGCACGCCGTCGACCCGGACATGGTGGTCGTTCCGTATCTCAGCACCGGCGCAACCGACAGCGCGCGACTGCGCGCGATGGGCATGCAGGCGTTCGGCATCCTTCCTTTTCCGATGGACCAGAACGACGAGGACCGGATGCACGGCAACGACGAACGCGTGCCGCTCACGTCGCTCGCCTTCGGGACGAAAGTGATTTACGGCGCGATTACGCGCGTCGCGCAATAGAGGGGTCTGCAGGGGTCAGGGTCAGGCGGTCAGGGGTCAGGGTCAGGCGGTTGGGCCTAACGCGCCAAGCCCTGACCCCTGACCCCTGACCCCTGACCCTAACCCCTGCTCCCCAAAGGAATTACTGGCCTCGCGCCCGCTTGGTCGGTACATTTGGGTCATGACCAGCATCCGCACGGTCAACGGCGCGTCGGGGAGCACGGCACAGGGGGCGTCGGACTCGGCGGTCCGCGAGCTGATGGCTGTGCGCGAGATCGTGCACGCGTTCCTCACCGCGGATCGCCCGCAGGATGTCTATCAGTTCGCGCTCGAGCGTGTCAGCCCGCTCGTCGGCGCGCACTTCGCGAGCGTGTATCTGGTCGATGGCGCGTCGGAGCTGATGCCCCTCGTCGCCGCGTACAACTGGCCGGAGCGACTGCGCCCGTTCCTCGGTGAGATGAAGGTCCGGCTCGGGTTCGGACCGAGCGGCGAGGCCGCGAGCGAACGTCGCGTGATCGAGGTGCCCGACGTTTTCGCCGATCCCTCGCTCGAGGACTGGCAGGAAGTCGCGACCGAGATGGGGTTTCGCGCCATCGTCGCGCTCCCGCTGCAGGCGGCGAACAAGACGCTCGGCGCGGTCACCTTCTACTTCACTTCGTCGGGCGGATTCACCGGTGAGACGCGCAGCCTGCTCCGCCTCGTCGCCGACCAGATGGCCGCGACCGCGGAGAAGGCGGCGCTGATCGAGGAGCTTCGCCGCGCCAACGCCGCGCTCGTCGACACCAACGCCGAGCTCGAAGGACAATACCTTCAGGCGCTCGAAGCGCGGCGGGTCAAGGACGAGTTCCTCGCCAATGTCAGCCACGAGCTCCGCACTCCGCTTACGGCGGTGATCGGCTACACGTCGATCATGGAGGAAGGGCTGGCCGGCCCGGTCACCAGCGAGCAGCAGACGACGCTGCGCCAGGTGAAGGGGGCGAGCGAGCGACTGCTCGAGCTGATCGACAACCTGCTCGACCTCACGCAGCTCAAGCGCGGCGACACGACGCCGACCGTCGACCACTTCGATCCCCGCGAGCCGATGCAGGAGGCGGTGCTCACCACCGTCGGACGCCCGGCCAATGTCGAGCTCAAGGTCGTCGAGCCCGACGTGCTGCTTCCGCAGATGCGGAGCGACAAGCGGAAGGTCGTGAAGATCCTCGGGTCGCTGCTCGCGAACGCGTACAAGTTCACACACAAGGGCGAAGTCCGCATCTCGGTCGACGTCCGCAACGGGCGAGTGGTGTACGTCGTGCAGGACACGGGAATCGGCATCCCGATCGAGACGCAGGCGATCATCTTCGACGAGTTCCGGCAGGGCGACGGCTCGATGACGCGTCGCTATGGCGGCTCGGGGCTCGGGCTCGCACTCGCGCGCGGGATGGCGCGGCTGCTCGGCGGAGAAATCGACCTCGCCTCTATCGCCGGTGAAGGCTCTACATTTACCGTCGAGCTTCCGCTCGACGTCGAAACCCGCGGCGCGGTATCACGCGCGCGCTGAACGCACACGCATCCGATGAAGACGACCGTTCCGACATTGCAGGAGATCGTGACCACCCTGTCGCCCGCCGAGGTCCTCGATCGGGCGAAGACCTTCTTCGCCCGGCACATCGGGATCTACGCCGCGTTCCTCGAGCGCGAAGGGCCGAGCCACGCCACGTTCCGCGGGCAGGGAGGGGAGGAGCTGATCATCGGCACTGCTTCCGCGCCTGACGGTACGCGCGTCACAGGCTCGACCTACCTCTTCGACGCCCAGGTCGCACGCTTCTTCGCGACGCTGCCGACGAAGGCGCAGGTGGATCCGGCCGAACGGACGGGGGCGAGCGCGGCATGACGGCACGTCCATTCGTCTCCGAGCTGCGGACTCGCGATGGCGCACTTCGCATCGGCAGCGGCACCCCGGCGATCACCGTCCGCGTGGAATCGGCGGAGGTCTGGGACGCGGTCGTGGTCGAAGCTGGACCGTCGGCGCGGGTGACGGAGCTGAAGCGCGCGGCGCTGACCGCGCTGCTCGGCGCGAAGTCCGATCCCGACGACTTCGTGCTCAAGCTTCGCGGGTTCGAGGTCCTGAACGAGGATGTCTCGCTCGCAGACGCCGGCGCGGTCGAGGGGTCGATCTTCCTCGTCGCCTATCGCCGTCGCCGCCCCGTGCGGTGAGATCGCGCGCCTGAGCGACGTCGCGTTCATCTCCCACTCCGACTGCGGGCGACACGACACCGGGTGGGGACACCCCGAGCACGTCGGCCGTCTGCGGGCGATTCCCCGGGCGTTGCGTGAGCAGCCGGAGCTCTTTCACACCGTCAGGCACCTCGAGGGCCGGCACGCGACGCCTGACGAGCTCGCGCTCGCGCACGACCCCGGCTACATCGCGCTCGTCCGTGATACGGCGTTAGGCGGCGGCGGGCGGTTCGACAGCGACACCGTCGTCAGTGAAGGCTCGTGGGATGCCGCCCGCGCCGGTGCGGGGTGTGTGCTCGATGCAACGGACCTCGCGTTCGCCGAGGGCACGCGCAGCTTCTGTGCGGTGCGCCCGCCCGGGCATCACGCGCTGCGCGACCGGGCGATGGGGTTCTGCCTGTTCGGAAACGTCGCAGTCGCCGCGCATTACGCGCGGGCCAGGCACGGCGCCGACCGCGTGCTGATCGTCGACTGGGACGTCCACCACGGCAACGGGACGCAGGCGCTGGTCGAGGACGAGGGCGCGATCCACTTCGTCTCGATGCATCAATGGCCGTGGTATCCCGGCACCGGTGCCGCCGACGACCGCGGTCCGCACCGCTCGGTGTGGAACGTCCCAATGCCCGCGGCGCGACCGCGCGACGAATATGTCAGCGCGCTCCAGCGCGCGATCGACGCCGCGACCACGAACTGGACGCCGGAGCTCGTCCTCATCTCCGCCGGCTTCGACTCGCTGAACGGGGATCCGCTCGGCGGCTTCACCCTCGAGATCGACGACATCGTCGGGCTGACGCGATCGCTCGTCGAGCGGGCCGAGTCGTGGTGCGGCGGGCGGCTCGTCAGCTCGCTCGAGGGCGGGTACGCCCCGGATCGGCTGGGCGCGGCCGCGGTGGCGCACCTCGGCGCGCTGCGCTGAGGGCGGAGCCCGCTCTTATGACCAATCCCTCGTCCGGGTATCTTTCAGGAATGCGCTCGCATTCCGGTCCCGTGGGGGCCGCCTCATGACGGACGCCGGGCGAGTGCCACCCGCGCCGGCGGTGCTCCGCCTCGTCCAGATGGCAGTGCTCGGCCGATGGCGGGCAACCGGCGAGGAGCTGTACCGCGAGGTCGCCCGGCTGACCGAGGCGGCGGCCGGGCGCGAGCTGCTCGTCTCGGGGTCGGGCGACGGCGTCACGGCCGAGTGGCTGGCGGTACGCACCGGCGCCACCGTCATCGGGGTCGATCCGGAA
>Ga0207705_10001588_pt1 | contig 18046 bp, 12 predicted proteins | sample KBSC13metaG_FD_184314 | JGI IMG/M metagenome (GOLD analysis project Ga0207705, IMG submission 184314) | Corn rhizosphere microbial communities from Kellogg Biological Station, Michigan, USA - KBS C1-3 metaG (SPAdes) (version 2) | ecosystem: Host-associated > Plants > Roots > Rhizosphere > Soil ...
GTCAGATGCAAGGTTCCAAACAGGTAGGATGGTTTTTGCAGGCCATTCCCACTGATTCGCCATAAAAGCGTTGAAGGCAATTTTTGAGAGAAGGATGACTGACAGAAGGATAGTTGAATGCACGTCGCAATCAGCAACAGCAGCAAATGGTTTCTCTTTTTCATAAACAGTTGACCGGAACTTGTTGAAATTCCGGCGTTAAAATTAGTAAAACAGGTTAAATATCCAAAACGTAATAAAAATTTTATTGCGATGTATGTTTCTTTCCTTCCAATGCTTTTTCTTTCATATTTTACATTCGAAATAGTCGTATGAAGAAACTCGTCGTTACTTTTATTCACCTCTTTTTTGCATGCAGTGGATTTGCACAATCGTGGAAAGAGCTTGCACAAAGACCATCAACATTAGATATAGAAGAGGGGACAATTGTCCTTCAAACTCCTTCCTTTCAACTCCGCTTAGTGAAAGCCTCTCAAACCGTGGCCACCCTGAATCCAACGTATGATACAGCTTTCGACTTTACTCCGGGCGATCGATTGAAACAGAGAAGTAGCAATGGCATGTATCATCTGGGAGACCTGAATTTACGCTTACGTGAAGAGCCGGCGGGAGAATGGTTGTCTTTTTCAACTGCTAACGAAAGAAAACCTGTCGAAACATTACCTGTCAAAGGCCCTGTCTTAGCAGTCGCTGATTTGGCCAACACCCTGCCTTCAGACATACCCCTTAACATTAAGCGATATTGGGAAGTGGAAAAGGGACAGCTTGTACTTCGTTTTGAGCTGACAAACCGAACAACCAAACCGGTAGAGATTGGTGCTTTGGGCATACCGATGATCTTTAACAACATCCTCAGCGGCAAAGATTTGGTACAGGCGCATGCGCAGAATGTGTTGTATGATCCATACATTGGCCGGGATGCCGGTTATTTGCAAGTCACCCATTTGAATGGCAGGGATTCATCTCTGCTGGTACTTCCTTATGGTGCTACCCCTTTTGAAGCCTATAACCCATTGTTGGATGATCCGACTCCGAGGAGTGTGACCTTTGAGGGTTTTTATGAATGGATGGCGTGCACCAAAGCTTATGCTGAAAAGGAATGGAAGGGTGTCGAGCCCTGGAACGTGCCCACTTCCGTTGTTCTAAAACCTGGAGAAAAAAAGAACTTTGGAGTTCGCTTTGTGCTCGCCGGAACACCTGAAAATATAGAAAAAACACTGCTGCTGAACAACCGGCCGGTTGCGGTAGGCATTCCTGGTTATGTGCTGCCACAGGATGTGAATGGGCGTCTGTTTATCAACTATAAGAATAAAGTTCGTACTATGAAGGTAGAACCTGTGGGTGCCCTGGATATTCGTTCTTCTTCGGAACAAGCCAGAAACGGATGGAAAGGATATGATATTAAAGGGAAAAAGTGCGGAAGGGCGAGGCTGACGATTCAATACGAAGATGGCCTGGTGCAAACGGTAAATTATAAAGTCATCAAGCCGGAAAAAGAAGCAGTAGCTGATTATGGAAAATTTGTAACAACAAAGCAATGGTTTGAAAAAAAGGATGATCCGTTCGGTCGAAGCCCCTCTGTAATCACTTATGACAATGAAAAAAAGCAGCAGGTACTGGAAGAAAGAAGGGCATGGATAGCTGGTTTGAGTGATGAAGCGGGAGCAGGAAGCTGGCTGGGTGCGATAATGAAGCAATCCGTATTGCCCAATAAGCAGGAAATCCAAAAACTTCAGCGGTTTATAGATGAAACGTTATGGGGAGGTATACAAATCAAAGAGGGTCCGGAAAAATTTGGTGTTCGTAAAAGCTTATTCTACTTTGAACCAGACTCAATGCCAGCCGGCACCTACACCATTCCTGTAAATAAGAAGGATTGGTCTTCCTGGCCGAAGAAAGAAGCGTATTCGCTTGGCCGATCCTATAACTATCCTCATGTCGCAGCAGCGTATTGGACGATGTATCGGCTGGCACGTAATCACGTGGGGCTGGTTACAGATCATCCCTGGAATTGGTATTTAACCAATGCTTACGGCACGGCGCTTGGCATGATCCGGTTCGCACCACAATTTTCTGAATTCGGCCAAATGGAAGGAACAGTTTTCTTCTTCATTCTCCAGGACCTGAAAAAAGAAGGGATGAAACAAATGGCTGATAATTTAGAAGCCGAAATGAAAAAAAGAGCCATCCATTGGTCATCATTGCCCTATCCATTCGGAAGTGAAATGCCATGGGACTCAACAGGGCAGGAAGAAGTCTATATCTGGTCGCTTTTCTTTGGATATGATGATAAAGCAACTGTCACCCTTGATGCAATACTCGCCTATATGCCTACAATACCTCATTGGGCCTATAACGGCAATGCACGTCGTTACTGGGACTTCGGAACGGCCGGAAAATTAGCCAAAATTGAGCGAATGATCCATCATTACGGCTCCGGGCTGAATGCCATTCCTGTTTTAACGGCTTACCGGCAGAATCCGGATGATTTTTATCTGTTGCGGGTGGGCTATGGTGGCGTTTTAGGTACATTGTCCAATATCACCGAAGAAGGTTTCGCTCCCTGCGCCTTCCATGCTTTTCCTAACACCTTGAAGAACGATGCATATTCCGGTGATTACGGCTCCGGATTCTTTGGCTACGCTGTCAACTCGGCTACTTACCTGGTTCAACATCCTGACTTCGGATGGGTAGCTTTTGGCGGTAATGTAAGTGTAAAGGATCAGTGGGTAGAAGTGCAGCCAACCACCGCTAGCAGGTCATCAGTATATATTGCGCCAGCCGGTTTATGGCTTTCACTTGAGGCAGGAAAGATTAAAAAGATCGCTTTTAATAAATCGTCCGGCCAGGTAAAACTATTGCTGGATGCAACAGACGAATTTACTCCTGAAGCTTTTCTAACGATAGAACAACCTGGACATGTAAATAAAGCAGGCACTTATACGCTAAAAACGAGAGGAACCCGGCAGAGGGGTGGCTATGTAATCACTCTTTCCAATAAAGAAACCGAGGTGATCCTGGACCCGGAAAAAAAGTAAAACTGTTGACGATTTTTTAGAGAAATATAGAGAAGGCCGGCATAGCAACTAAATGTCTCTCTTCATGATGACGTAATGAAATGGCTATATAAGCAGCTTTATCAATGGCTGCAGGAAGCACAAATCCCTCGTTATAATCGGTATGTTCCCCTATAACGTTTATACGGCCGGGCGAACGAACAATTAGCGGGGCACCTTCAAATAGTTCTGAATATTTCTGCAATATTTTTTTCTTCATCGTTGATATAGTTAGACGCCGACGATCATTTTCTACTGTTTTGAAATAAAAACCAGCAATGGTTGTTAGAAGAATTGGGCCCGGTATTAGAAACAGTAAAATGTATAAACGTTCTATTCAATTTTAGATAATTTATAAAATCCAGAAATATTGGTATCATAAAAACTTTAAAGAAGAACTGTTTTTTTGAATAAAGGACCAAAAGGCCAACCGATTAGAAAATCATTGGCGATTTGGCCGCTTAATTATGAAAAAAATTCCAAATTCGTTCCTTTTGCTTCAGCGGCTTGTGCATTATTTAAGCACTTCATGGGCGGGGAGTGCGGTCTGAAAGACCGTAACGTTATTAGGTGATTTTTCTCATTCTTAAAATTTTTCGAATAGAGTCGTTTGTTGACCACATATAATTTCAGTCTACAGACAAATCATTAAACTTTTGATCAGTTTTTGTTTCCGGTGCCCCAAAATAGGACGCTTTTAATCCTCCCATGTCTATTACTATCCTATCGATCGCTATGCCCGGGTCAATCATGGTAATCTTTAACCTATGCTTTCCTTTTCCGGCAACGTTCATGACGCATTTCGGAATCGCTGCAGCCCGAAGGACGTTTGTTTGCCATTCGGGATTGTTCTCGTCCATCTCTTTTTTCAGCGCTGCGTTCACCATGACAGGCTTCCCTCCATCTATGCTCACCAGAAACCGAAGTTGATAATCAGCATTGATCGGCTGGTTAGGCAAACAATAAAAATGCAAGGTGGCGAGGCCACTTGAAGCCGAATAAAAATCATAGGCCAGTGATGGCGCTTTACTTAAATCGTTGGCGTGGAACGGCGGTGCAATCACAGGAAAAGTTGCCATCGCATCGCTCTTGCGCCCCAATCCCTCAATCAACTTCCAACTGGCCCTGTCTTTTTGACTTTTCTGCGAGAAATGTTCAGCTTCGATGGCAACCACACCATTGTCTTCAACAAACTGATTTTTACCGCTAATCCGCCAGTCGGGCCTGATGGCCTTGACACTAAGTAGATACCTTTGGCCATTCAATTCGATATTAAGCCTTGCGTTAACTGTATCATTTGAGGAAATTTTGTTCCAATCCACAGACACCCAAATTCTTTCCTGCCCGGAAGTTGTACCGGCGCTTTCCGATAATTTCACCCAAGCCTGGTTGGCTTCTACTTTCCATCTCAAGGGTTGCGATCCGGAATTGAAAACATCCACAAAATAGCTGCGTTTCGTGCAGGCATTGAAAACAGGTAGTGAAGCTATCGTTCCATTTGGATCAAGAGGTTGTGAATAGCCCTCAGGCGAGACACCTCCGGCAACTTTTTGTCCTGGATCAACATGCCCGGTATTCGGCATGCCGAATACCGGCAATTCCCGTGGTTGCCAGGAAATAATGTTGTTCCACTTACCACCGGCAATCTGTTGATTGTACCTTTTGGTTACCCCTTTGATTTTCTCAAATGCCAGGTTCGCCTGGTCGGCATACTCATTGGCAATCACTCGTCCTTGTTTTGCATATTCCCTGCTTTTATAGGCACACAGTAGTTTTTTGTTCATGTTGGATGCCCCAATGACTTTGTAAGCCACCAGTTCAAAAAACGCATCCTTCAAAGGGTCAGGCAATTTCGCTTCGATGCTCTCAGCTTTTTTTTCCAAGCTGTTATAGGCATCAATACGTTGTTGGACCTCGTCGCCATAATTATACAATGAAAGTGCGGGATCCTGAATTTGCGTGTTCGGATAGACTGTGTTCCAGCCCATGTGCTCAGGTTTGCGCGAGAAGTTAAGTTGAAAATAGTGCTTAAGAAGATCGCCGATTTCGGCAGCATATTTTACACCAAACTGTTTTTCAGCAAATTGATCATACCAGGATTCTACGTTGTCTGGCGAATATTGATTGGGATTCCAAGCCGTATTCAGAAAGAAATTCATTCCGATTTCATTCGCTTTTATGTCCCCCACGTTCACGACCCAAACTCCCCTGTCTTTCGTTTCAAAAGCTTTGTGCATTTCTTCCCAGATCAGCGAAGCGGGCACAGATTCGATCCACAAAAAATCATGCGGACGTCCCCAGTAAGAAATGTGGTAATACACACCGGCGCCACCGGAACGCTGGCGCTCTTTCGTATCACTGAGGCGGCGGATATAGCCATGATTATCATCCGGCCAGACAAGCGTCACATCATCAGGTAATTTCAATCCATTGTCATAAATAGCGAGTACTTCCTTGTAGGCAGTAAATGCTTGTGGAATGGCCGTCACATCTTTATTTATATATTTCGAAAGCAGTTGCCGCTGGTCTTTGATAATACGCTCCAGCAAGGGCACGGCTTCTTTTGGGCTGTTCACCCCTTCCATCCGACTGTCATGTACACCACGCATACCCAGTGTATAAATCGCATTGATGCCACGGCTTTCCTTTACCCGCTCTTCCCAGTAGTTATAAACACTTTCTTCATTTGTGACGTAATTAAAGGGGCCCATCGTTTTTTCATTCCATTCGCTTACATTGTTGCGCAGCATGGGCTCGGCATGGGAGGATCCAATGACAATCTGGTAATCTTCTGCTGTTTTAACATTGCCCGGATAATGAAAGAATGCTTTGGTACTCGGGTGCATGGCCGGCCAGAGCAGATTCGCTTTTAAGCGAAGTAATAACTCAAATACTTTCGCGTATGTTTTGGGGCCGATATCACCTGTTTCGGGCTCAAACGTTTTGGCGGCCCACGGTTGCAGTCCCCAATCTTCGTCGTTGATAAAAATGCCGCGGTATTTTACAGCCGGCGGTGAAGAAATGAAATCGGGCAAATTAAGAATCAACTCCTTTTGTCTCTTTACTGGTACATCGGCCCACCAATACCAGGGTGAAACACCAATTTTCTCTGAAAGTGTAAAAACCCCATAGGCAGTACCGCGCGCATCGCTTCCGGCAATTACCAATGCTTTGGAAATTCCTGTGCGTGGTTTGTCGATCGTTTTAAAAGTAAAGCATTCCCATTTACCACTAAGGTTTTTATGAACAAGCGATTGTTTGTTGATGAACTTTTGAACAAGAGCCGATTGTATATTACCCACCACTATAATGTTTCCTTTTGCTTTTGTCAGATCAGTCATTATTGTTGGCTTAAAAGATGTAACCCTCTCTATATCTTCTGCCAAAAGATGAGCAATAATAGAATCCAGTTTAGTTGATTTGTTATCGTAAACAATAGAAACCTTTACATTTTTTGTAACAAGGGGAAATGTGCCTTTCTGTGCAGAAGTCAAAAAAGGAAAGAATAAAACAGAAAAGAGCAAACGACGGGTATAAAATTTCATGAGCTATTTCAAAAGGTTTTTAAGTGTTGGGGTTGTACTAATATCTTTCTTAAAAAGTTGGCAATTATTTGCGCTCTTGGTCACAAAATTTTGAGCGGCTCATTCCTCACAAACATAATAAAGAAGAAGCGATTTCAATTTCAGGACTAAATTGCTTATTAATTTCAACCGCTTTGCTTTCCTTATTTAAAAGGTCCATTATTTTTTCACGACGTGTTTCTTCAAATCGATGGGTAATTCCTCAATTTCATGTAGTACGAGTTCTGCCATACGTCTCGCGCCGAGTTCGTTGAAGTGTGTATCATCCGCTTTGCCGGCAGGATAGTTGGGATGCTCACCAGGCGCCAAATGATTATATAACAGCTCTGACTTTTCATGCCCTAATTCTTGAAGCAAAGCCTGACTTTTTTTGTCAAGATCAATTAGAGGAACATTCAGGTCTTTGGCAACGGAACGTACAATCTCTGAATAAACCTTATGAGTACCCACGATACGCCCGGAAGAATCAAACTTTCTTCTTGCAACCGGAGTGATCAGAACGGGAATCGCCTTATGTGCTCTCGTCTCGTTTACGTATTGGGTTAAGTATTTTCTAAACTCATCCTCTGTCGTGTAAGTTTTTTTCGTTGGCACTTCATCATTATGACCAAACTGAATGAACACATAATCACCTGGGGTCAAATTATCAGTTACAGCTTTCCATAATCCTTCTTCAATAAAAGATTTGGTGCTTCTTCCATTCTTTGCCCGATTATCAACAACAATTGTCGAATCAAAAAAATATGGAAATGCCATTCCCCAGCCAGTTTCAGGATACTCTGTCACTTCCTTATTTGCCATAGTAGAATCACCTATGAGCCATACTTTGATCTTTTTTGGAGGCAGGGCGAAAGACATCAAAAAAAAGAAGGCTACCAGATAAGTTTTTTTCATAGTCAATCTTTAAGTGCAATAAATCATTTAAATACGCTTCATGTAAGCGCCTTATTCAGGCTAATGCAATACATACAGGCAACATTCTAATTTCTAAGGTCAAGTTCTACAACAGATCAAACTTTCATGTTCTGTTGTAGAACTATGACTTATAATGTTTATAAAGAACTTTTTGTCATCCGTTAACTTCAATTTTCACAGGAATCAATATCCGGGATTTTGCTGTGATTGCTTTTGATCCGCAGACAAGCCTTTGCCCGCGGATTGTATCGCATCCAAATAGGTTTGTGGTATAGGCCGCAGAACATGATAATCCTTAATATTGGGTGCCGCATCCGGATTAAAAGCTCTGACGCGCGCTACCAGCGTTTTTGTGCGTGCCAGGTCTTCCCAGCGTTTGAATTCACCACAAAGCTCGCGCGCCCGTTCATCCAGCAAAAAGCACATCATGCGGTCATACTCCTTGGTATACCCGAGTTTATTAATAATGTATTCGTCCTGTTCAGGTAATTGGGCAGTGTTGGTGACTTCTAAATTTGTGGCAGAGGTACTAACAGGAATATTGTTAGATTCATAATACGAATTTTCTGGCAAAAAAGAATTAACCGTTGGGCTCTGGATCGTAGGAGAATAGGCTGCAGCACCGCCGTCGGTGTAAGCTGAGCGATCTTCTCCATCCTTATACTGAGCACGGGTTCTAACAGCATTGATATAAGGTAAAGCATCGGAATATGATCCTTGTCCCAATGCAGCGAGCCGGATCTTAGCTTCAGCAGCAATCAGGTAAGTTTCGGCGGAGCGGGCAAGAATCACATCGCGTAAGCCCCTGGTATCGTTTAGCGCTATACGGGAGGCATCAATGTACTTACTTAAAGATGGGAACCGTACATCAGCATACATCGCCCCATCTGTTGTCGTGCCATTCGGATACGCCACATAAACATTTGGTATTGTTTTTCCGGTTTTACTGTCAACCACGGTATTATTTAATTTCATAGCCGAGAACCGTGTGTCTCCGGGTTGATTAATAATATACATAATCCCCAGATCGCCGTTTGTATAATAAGGCCCGGATGCTTTGTTTAACCTGCTTTTAGTTCTGAAACTTTTCCAGAATCTGGAGTCATTTACCTCATCGTACACTCTAAATATATAATAGCTGGTCGCTAACCGGCTATACGGCCTGTCTCCTGTAATATCACGCTGCATATAAGGAAGATCATCGTACCGGGAGATGTAATAAAGATGCATTGTATTTGACCCAGTTGCGGAAATATTGGCGGTGAATTGTGCTGACAAAATAATCTCCGGCAAGTTCTCATTCGCACCATCAGGCCTTGTGTAGTTCCACAGATCCGCAAAATTCGGTGCTAAAGGATGATGCGATATTACTTCATCGCACAATGGTACAATTGCACTAAGGTCAGCTGCCTTAGTGGAAGCATTCCAACTGTCATTGATCTCGCTGCTCCTGAATAAGTAGGCTTTGGCCAGGTAATGTGCTACCGCATCCCTCGTGATCTTACCCGGTCCACCCGTATTATCCAAAAGGTCATATGCACTCTTAAAATCAGAAATAATCTGTGCACAAACATCCTCCGCCGGAGCTCGTTTAAACTCTAATTGTACTGTATTGCTGGGTTCCAACTTTAAAGGTACTCCTCCATATTGACTTACAAGTCTCAAATACAAGTAGGCCCGGAAAAAATAACCTTCACCTAAAGCTGTCTTTTTTATCGCATTAGAGGAGGAAGTGCTTGCCTTGGCATTTTGAATAATCAAATTGGCATCTCCGATTCCAATGTAGGAATTATCCCAGGGCATACTAGCTGTTGCAGTATTACCACCTTGTGGGCTAATAACAGAGTTAAACCCTGCACCATAATTATTAAAAACCGCATTGGAAGCATCTCCTCCGACGTGAAATTCATCAGTACCATAATTCATGAATGAATAATACCATTCATTAAAATCCCCGGCAAAAGGAGAATTAAATACATAATAATAAGTCCCATTGACCAACGATTGTATTCCTTCATCCGTATTATAATAGCTCATTCCCCTGGCTGTTGTTAACTTCTCATCCAGAAACTTTTTGCAGGAAGTACTTAGCAGGCCGAGCGTAAGTACAAGTAAATAAAATGCTCTGTAATTATTTTTCATAACTGATTGTTTTGTAGGTATTAAAAATCGGCATTAACGCCAAATGTGACTCCTCGGTTATAGATACCACCCTGCGTATCAGGATCAATCCATGTAATTTTGCTGTAAAGCATTCCGGGATTTGCAACTTGCACATAAACTCTCAAATTGGAAATTCCCTTTATTTTCACGTACTGATTATTAAAGGTGTAACCTAATGATATGTTGCGCACTTTAATAAAAGAACCGTCTTTGTATCCCAGCGAGGAGGAATATATGTCTCCAGATGCCGTTGAATAAATTGGTTTTTGATATTCAGCGTTTTGATTATTCTCAGTATAGTAATCTATTTCCCTTTGGTTAAAACGGCCATCTTCATTCTCACCGCCGGTGTTATAAATATACTTGAGTCGTCCGTACAGGAATATTGATAATTCAATGCCTTTATAGGTGAAAGTATTTGTCATACCGACAATCCATCTTGGTCTGGTATTGCCAATGATCACCCTGTCATTATTGGCATCTATTTTATAATCGCCATTTTGATCAACCGGCCTGACATTACCTGCTGTGAATTTTGAGCCGTTGGCATTAAACTTCGCCATTTCCAGTGAATCTCCGACATCCCAGAGGCCCGCATTCTGATACCCGTAAATTACCCCAATCGGCTGCCCAATGAACCAACCATTATTAATATCATTCTGCTTGCCATTGGACAAGGAAACAATACGATCCTTTTGCCAGGAAGCATTTAATGTCGTAGTCCACTGAAAACGTCTTGATTGTATATTGGTAGAATTGATGGTAACATCTACTCCTTTATTTGCTGTTTGGCCGATGTTGGCGTAAGTCGTCCGGTAACCTGTTACTGTGGGAACGGAACGCTGCATCAGCAAATCTCTGGTTTGAGACGTATATACATCCACAGAACCGTAGACACGCCTGTTGAAAATTGAATAATCGATACCCACGTTATATTGGGTGGTTTTTTCCCAGCCAAGGAGCTGATTGGCCAATACGGTAGAAGGAATGCTTCCGGCTTCCAAAGTAGAACCAATTGGGTAGAAGATGGGAGTAATTGCACCTTGTGTTGCATACGCATCGATTGCTGAATTTCCGGTTGCGCCGACGCCAACGCGGAGCTTCAGATCATTAACCCAATTAACTCCTTTAAGAAAACCCTCATTGCTCAAACGCCAGGCCAGTGCAGTGCTGGGAAACAGAGAATACTTATGTCCTTCTGCAAGTTGCGAGGCACCATCAGAACGTGCAGATACGGTCAAAAAGTATTTGTCGTCATAGTTATAGTTAACTCTACCCATATAAGACAACAATTGCGTTTGAGTTAAATAGGAGTTATAACTATTCAGATTAGAAGAAGGAATATTAGCATTTGTCAATGCATTCCATTTCTGGCTGGAAAACGGAATGCCAATCGCATCAATTGAATTTCCTTCTGTATTATATTTGGTTTGACTCTCCAACAAAGTAACACCAAAACTGCTTTTCCCAATCGCTTTGTCATAATACAAGAGGTTGTCTAAGGTATACGAGAAAGTTTGCGACTTGCTGAGAATAGCACGATTAGAGCCAATGCTGATGACTGATTGTTGATCAATATATACACCATCCCGATACAGAGAAAGATCAGGGCCAAAATTCATACGATATTTCAGACCCTTCAAGACCGGAAAGATTGAGCCCAAATCCAATTGGGTATAAAAGCTTCCAAATGCCCGAAATGTTACACGTTGATCCTGTGAATATTTCCATTCATCCGCTACTGTTTTTATACCCAGGTCTCCACCGGGATACAGTATCCGATTGCCAGTAGAATCGTATGGCACTGCCCATTCGAATACACCTCTTGCAGATCCATAGAGGCTTGAGCTGGGATTTCCAAAGGTAGTATTAGCTCCAGCTGCTGACTGTCCATATTCCTGAACACTATAGGCCAAACTCATATTGCTACCCATTGAAAACCATTTTGCCGGTGTAATGTCTATATTTGAGGCAACGGTATAACGGGTATAATCTTGTCCTTTTACTGTTCCTTTATTATTCAAATAACCAAATGAAGCATACGCTTTTACCTTGTCTGTGCCTCCGCTAACGCTTAAGGTATTATTGGTCGTAATTCCTGTTTGGGTCACCATACCTTTCCAATCGGTAGAGGCAACCTTTGAAGGATCCCACGTACCACCGGCCCATCCCTTGGCAATATTAGCCCAGGAAGCAGGGTCGCTTGTGGCTAAAAAAATCTTCTGATCATTTGCCATGGTAGGTTGATCGCCCCTTGGATAAGCGGACGGGTTCGAATAATAATAGGCCCACCGCCGGAAATCGATATATTCGGCAGCATTCATGGTTACACTCTTATCGACAAGGTGTTCGATACTGGTTGCGGAATTCAGGCTCAATGTTATCCTGCCTGCTTTTCCTTTTTTAGTGCTTACTATGACAACACCGTTAGCACCGCGGGAACCATAAATGGCCGTTGCAGAGGCATCTTTTAAGATATCAATAGACTCAATATCGGATGGGTTAATATTATCTATTCCGCCTGTTGTCAAGGGAATGCCATCTACCACAAAAAGGGGCGAATTTGAAGCAGTTAAGGAGCGCACACCACGAATTGTAATGTTTCCGAGTGTGCCAGGACGTTCTGATGTAGTAATATCAACGCCGGCAACTTTCCCCTGCATGGCCTGCAAAGCATCATCCACCGGCCGGGATTTTATATCTTTTTCATTGATCCCGGCAATAGCGCCGGTTACGTCCCGTCTTTTCGCAGTACCGTAGCCAATAACTACAACCTGGTCCATTTCCACCGCGGTAGCCTTTAAAGAGACATCCAAGGTAAAAATGCTTCCAGCTTTTAGTTGATATCCAGACATCGTGGTGAGCTGATAACCAACACTTGAAAAAGAGAAGCTGTAAGGGCCTCCGACCGGAACATTAGCTGTAAAAATGCCCGAAGTATCAGTCTTTGTCCCTGTTGTAAAATTCGTCTTGTTGTTTCGGATGATCACTGAAACATTAGGAATCGGGTTATTGTTGGCGGTGTGTACTATTCCTTTCACGGTAGTTGCGCTTTGCTGCGCGCTGGCAGTAGTGGAATAAAACATTGGTATCAGAAAGAAAAGAGCTATGGCAGGAGCTCTGTAAAACAGCAGCAGTACAATTTTCATGTTACTTTATTTTTTATGGTTTATAGACAAGTGTGTTTCTCTTACAGTTGTGCCTGTTACACCACTCTTCAAGCAGGATATTCAATTTAACCTTTGACTATCGCTAATAAAAAACCTTTTTTACTTTAATGAACATTACCAGCAAGAAGATATTTGTAACAAGCAATTATCTTGATATTTATCAGCGCCCAATTGAATCAGATGTAAGCGCCGGCCTTTTTACATCATCCATTACTGAACGATATTATCTTTCATCCTTTATTGCCAGTAGCTACCCTGCGAAAACGAATGCAGTAATTTCTATTTATGTTTTTATTTACTTTTGATGATATAAGTGTCGTTATTCTGCCTGGTCACGAGCAGACCATGAACTTTACCGATCCTTTTCAGAATTGTTTCCAAAGATTCCGATCTGTCGTATTTGCCGGTCCAATAAATTTCCTGCACGTCATTTTTGTTATAAATAATTTTTACATTATAAATCGCTGCCAGGTTATCCAGCACTTTACTAAGTGATTGATCATTGAACATGAAATATGGATGATCTACGTTTTCAGGTATTGCGGGATTATCAGCGGGAAGCTCCTTGTCCAAACTTTCTTCAGGGGCTTGAATTTTTACTTTAAAGAACTCCACTTTAACGGTTGTTTGGTCGCCGTAGATTAACTGCTGGCCCGGTAATAAGTAAATATCATTTTTCATCCTCCCGTTGTGCGGATCAGAGGCCTTCACAACGACTTTCCCTTCATATAACCGCACAATAATCTGATGCGCGTTTCTGATGGCCGTTACCGAAAATTCTGTTCCTACTGCCGTAGTTAAAATGTCCCCACTCGCAACAGTGAACGGCCTGGTCTTGTCTTTTGCCACTTTGAAATAGGCTTTTCCAGTCAATGCTATATCACGCTTCCCGACAAAAGGTTCCCGGAATGTTATTTCACTGTTATTCGTTAACACAACCAAAGAGCCGTCAGCAAGTTGAATTCTTTTGTCGTGGCCGGATGTATTGATCTCATGCCTCATAGTGAACGTCAGACTATCTGTCTTTTTCTTTAAACTACTTGCAACAGTGGTTTTTGCTTTATCATTTACAAAGAACCTGAACTTCCAACCCAAACCAATCAGCAACAATATCGAAGCAGCAACAGCAATACGAACGATGATCCGGTAACGAATTGATCTGCCATATTGTTTGGTTATTTCTTCACAATTCGTCTTCTCTTCTCCTTGTTCCGGATGAGTGGTTTCACTATTTTTTATAAGAATATTATGTTTAAACTGATTCCATTCATCATCAATTTTAATTTTGCCGATAGTGTTTTTCAAAGCGGTAAGATTCCACACATTCCTCAGTTCTTCAAAGTAGGCCCTGTTTTGTTCATTTGATTGAATCCACTCTTCGACAAAGGCTTTGTCCTCGGAACTTAGTTCATCGACCAAATACTTAATCAATATCTTTTCATATCTGTTGTCGCCATTCATTTGCTTACTATTATAATACGATTCATAAAAGATTTACCCCTACAAACAATTTTTTTTTTTTTAGTTTTTTACAAACACGCGTAAAATCATCAAAATAAAATACAAGACAAGGTATACAGATAGCTTTTCCCGCAATTTAGCAAGCGCCCTGCCCATCTGCGTTTCTACAGTTTTCACCGACATATTCAATTCGGTGGCTATTTCTGTATATTTTAATCCTTCAAACCTGCTTAGTTTAAAAATTCGCCGCATTTGTTCAGGCAGTTCTGAGATTGCTTTATCGATATCAGCATTTAATTGTTTAAAGTCAATACTTTCGAAACAATTAGCCGGACCTTCTTCGGTAGATGTTTTCTGAATCATTTGAACATACTGCTTCTTAACCTTTTCGTGCTTCAATATATCAAGACTGCTGTTGGTAATAATTTTGTATAAGTAAGCTTTGGGAGATAAATGCTTTCCCAAAGTGTGACGAACCTCCCAAAGTTTAATAAAACCTGTATGCACAACTTCCTTTGCTAACTCGAGGTCAAACCCAAACTTATATTGGCAATAAGCACAAACAGGCAAAAAGTATTTTTTAAAAAAATCTTCAAAAGCTGCATCGTCAAACCATGAATCGCCAGAAGATGCACTCTCCGGATTTTTTTCTTGTGAATTAAAGCTCATTTCAAATATTCGATTACAGTTGAAAATGAAGTAATCATAACTTTCTTACTGAAAGCATTTGAGGCGTTTGGATGATGTAATATGCGATATTAAAAAAGCTATATGCAAGGTCAAGGAAAAAAGTCATTCTACCAATTTTGTAGCTACTATAAATTTTGACCGCTTTTAGTCTGGTTGGTGAGGACACGAGCCAGGAAAACTGCAAAAAAACAAAGCCAAAAAATGGCCGGCAATCCACGCTAACCAGTATGATAGTCGTTTTTCTATTTAAGCTAAACTCTTGCTTATGCCCAATTCCAATCCACGCAATTCGGTCAACCCTCTCAAACGTCCTATACCACTATATCCGGGATAAGTTTTTTTATTTAAATCATCCAGCATCTGGCGTCCGTGGTCGGGACGCATTGGAATAGAAACGTTTCTTTTTTTCATCATTAAAATAATTTCCTTCACTACTTCGTACATATCTACATCGCCGGCGAGATGGTCTGCTTCGTAAAAATTTCCTTCTTCGTCGCGCTTCGTACTTCGCAGGTGTGAAATGAATGTGATCAGAAAAACGCTGAATCATTTTTTGTAAATCGTTATCTGCTCTTACTCCAAATGAACCGGTGCAAAAGCGCAAACCATTTGCCGGAGAAGGAACGGCCTCAATGCCTGCCGCTTCTGGGTTTCAGGGTTCGTCATTGCAACAGCAAGATTTTGCACGTCTCGTAAAGTTAATTTTCCTTCTTCAAAAGCTTTCCCTTTTCCTTTAGCAAAAGAAGGACATGCGCGTAAAAAAGGTCAGCAGGGTCGTTTTATCCTCACAACTCGTTTATTACACGTACGAAAATATTCGTAAAAAACTTTTTTCATGTTAAGAATAACTGCATTCCTGTTTTTATTTATTCCTGCGCTTTCTTTTTGTCAACCAAGGCCTGGCACTCTATTCAGAATCTTCATGTTGCAACTGATCCAAAACAGGGTGATTAATACCATGGAGCGAGTTCATTTCAGATTTCAATAATTCCAAAATAACAATTTCATTTTCTCCTTTTTTGAGCCATTCAGCCGGTAAATAAATAGTTTGCTGAGGGCCTACATGCCAATACCGGCCGAGATTATGGCCATTTACCCAAACAACCCCTTTGCCCCATTTGCGCATATCGAGATAGGTATCGGCAACTTTTGCAAGATTGAATGAACCTTTACGAAGAACCGGTTCATCTTTCCTTACTTTATTTCCTTTAAAATGAATAGCAGAAATATCATCAAATGGCAAATCATACATTTCCCAGCCTTTCAGTTCTTTTCCATTAAACCATACGCTTTTGGTAATGCCTTTTTTGTTTTGTAAAAGCTTTGGGCCAAAATTGATTCTGCCCAAATTTTCCACTAAAATATCTAAAGTGTCTTTGCCTTTTGGCAACGTAATCTCCATACTATCCTGTTTAAAGCGCCTGTCGAGAACTCCGGCCTTTTTACCATTTATCATTACGATGGTATAATCTCTTAAACTGTCTAAATACAACTTGCCTTTTTGTCCACCTTCTAAAATAGTACGGTAAAGAACAAAACCATAAGCCTGCTTCAATGCTTCAAAAGTTAACGGTGTTGGGCTTTTAACCGGCTGTGGCAATATATCGCTGACAGAAGCTGTAGCAGTAAATTTTATATCGGCTATTTCCATTGAAGGCTTCGGTTGAGGAATGGGCAGCAATTCTTCTCCTTCAGGCAAATATTTTTCAATAACCGACCGAAAAACTTTAAACTTTTCGGTAACATTTCCCGCTTCATCTACCGGCGCATCATAATCGTAGCTGCTCACCTGCGGCTCGTAAGGTGTAAACTCCTTATCATTTGCGCCGTTCATAAAACCCCGCGTCGTGCCGCCATGAAACATATACATGTTGATGGAAATACCGGCCTTTAAAATATCATTCAACTGTTTGGCATAAGCGTCGGGCGGCACCGTATGATGTTTTGTTCCCCACCAGTCAAACCAGGCCGGATACCATTCGGCAACCATAAAAGGACCTTTGCCATTGTGATGTTTACGGATGATTTCTTTTATAGCAGTGGTATCCGACAATCCATTTACCGCCGGCAACAGTCCCGGCAGGTAGCCTTTGTTTAGATCCGGCGCAGGATCGCATGTATAGAGCAAGCCATCAAACCCGGCATCCCGAAACATTTTTTCATTCATCTTCAAATACGATTTATCGCTGCCATAAGAGCCGTATTCATTTTCTACCTGTATCATCAGGATATTGCCGCCGTGATTGATTTGCAAAGGAGCCAATTGTTTACCTACCTCATCAATATACTTTTTATATTCTTCGAGGTATTGCTTTTCCTTGCTGCGCACTATGAGGCCTTTTATATTTTGAAGCCAGTAAGGATAGCCGCCAAACTCCCACTCTGCACACACATAAGGACTGGGCCTTAGTATTACCCAAAGGCCTTCTTTTTGTGCATCTTTTACAAATTGCGCGATATCGTTATTTCCGCTAAAATCAAATTTTCCTTTTTGCGGTTCATGTAAATTCCAAAATACATAAGTACTGATGGTATTCAATCCCATGGCCTTTGCCATTTTCATCCTGTCTATCCAGGCTTCGCGCGGAACACGTGGATAATGGATTTCACCCGAAATGATCTGAAAAGGCTTATTGTCTAAAAGGAAAGCAGAATCGCCTAATGCAAAAGTGTGTTGCACTTGTTTTTTTTGCTGACCTGAAGTCAATAAGCACGAACATAACAGGCAGGCGAAAAGTAAAACGGATAAGGAAAGCTTTTTTTTATTCATGAGATATTCTCATTGTTTTTACTGAACATGCACTTTTAAAAAACTATTTATTGGGATTTCTTTCTTTTTTATTTCTTTATAGAAAGATTGAAGAATATAAAAGGCTTCTTTTTTATTTCCGTTATTACTAAATAAACCTTTTCGGTTCCAGCCTTGCTGGTAGATTGGATTATTTCTTTTGGGCGATCTGAAATCTGCCAATACCCACGGCGAGAGGCCTACCCAGTTTTCGGGCAT